>SDBT01011162.1_pt1 | contig 14478 bp, 11 predicted proteins | sample 2277101 | NCBI WGS metagenome assembly SDBT01 (sample SAMN10404973, study PRJNA504765) | marine sediment metagenome | isolation source: marine sediment core GS10_PC15, 103 cmbsf | place: Arctic Ocean: Southern Knipovich Ridge | collected 2010
GTCCACGACAGTGCGCTGGAGCGGCCGGAGGACAGGGACCCGCCCGTGGCCGACATGCTGCAGGCGGGGCTGGAGGCCGGTCCGCTGCTGGTCACTCGCGCGAAGCATAAGGCGACCGTGCGGGTCTCCACGCACAGCAAGGCCGCGGTCGACGGCGCCGCACGCCTGGTCCTGCCGCGACAGGTCTCCCTGGCCGACGGCAAACGGACGCTGGACCTCGAGGTTACCGGCCTCTGCGAGGACAAGCCGGTGCGCCGCGCCGTCACCGTGCAGCGCCGGACGGACGGGCCGACGGCGGGAGTGGGCGAGCTGCGGCTCGACACGGGACGCACGGAACAGACGTTCCCCGTCCCCGTCATCATCGTGCGCGGGAAGCACTCGCGGCTGGCGGCCAAGCAGGAATCCGACGATACCGTTTCGGTCGACACGGGCGTCCTGAGCTTCGTGGTCAGCGCGGCCCACGGCGGAAGCATCGTATCCCTGAAGGCGCGCGGCCGAGAGCTGCTGCGCAGTTCGCACCCCGAGCCCCGCGCCTACCAGTGGATGAACCCGTGGTTCGGCGGCCTGCGCGGCATGGGGGGCAGTGAATGGGACCGCCGCTACCATGCAGTGCGTCGCACCGTGAAGCCCGTCGCGGTGGAGGGGACGACCGGACTGGCCTGGAAGGGCGCGGAGGTCGCCACGGCCTTCACGCACGATGACCTGCGATGGCTCCGCGTGAGGACGCGTTACCTGACCGCGGCCGGCTCCAACCTGCTGGCCGTGCGCGTCACCGCGTCCAACACGATCCGCACATCGGACGGCGCCAACCTGAGCGTGGACGTCTGGCCTGCCGGCAAGGGGCGGCCCGTCTGGGTCGAGCGCGCCGGCGAGCTGGTGGCCTACCGGCCGGAGGAGTACCAGTACGGCATGCGCGCGGGCACCTGGGCGGCCGTCGAGATCGCACGGGGCGCCGTGCTGGCGCTCGCGACACCCAAGCAGAATCCGGGCTGGCGTGTTAGCGTAAACCTGCAGAGCGACGGCTTCCGCTCGGCGAGCGCGGGCATCTGGGCCCACCTGAGGCCGAAGGTCAAGAGCTGGACCGAGATGCTGTGGGTCGCCGCCTGCCGGTCAGCCGAGGAGGCGCACGCCTACCGGTTCCTGGCTGACCTGCAGGGGCTGCCGTAGCCGTCGGGCGGCGTCATTCCCTGAAGGGCACGGAGTCGTACCAGTGGCGGAAGGTTGTCCCGTCTGCCACAACCTCCTCCTCTGCCGCCAGCTTGTCCAGGTTGCCCCATCCCGGTCCGTTGTATCGGCGGAAGAAGACCGTGAGGCCGGTGGCCAGGTCGACATAACTGTCGGCCATGTCGCACTTGCGCGTGCCCCGGGCCACGTCGCGAACTCGGAGCGTGTCGTACTCCCGTCCGAACAACCGCACGCGGAACACCCCGTCGGCCGTCTCGGTGTGCTGGACCTCGTCCGTCGCCTGCCTCCAGAACCAGCGTTCGACTAACTGCCATGTGTCCCCGAGCCGGATGCGACGGGGCGTGACGAGTTCGCGTATCTGCACGTTGCCGAGCGGCACGCCCTCGGTTGGTCGCGCTTCGCGCTGGATCCACAGCAGTTCGGCCACGTCGCGCTTGCCGGGCGCAACGTAGAGGTCGCTGTGGGAGTCCAGCATGAAGCGGCCGTCGCGTTTCTCGTAGAAGTCCCAGTGGAGTTCCAGGCAGTCCTGCCCGTTGACCGCTACCATCCCGCGGGTCTCGCAGTCGTAGTACTGCTCGACGCGGCCGCTGGGTCGCTCGTAGTCGATCCACAGGAATCGGTCGCCTATGGTGTAGGCGAAGAACGCCGACGTGTAGCCCTGGAGCACAACGCTCGCCTTGCGCCGGCGCAGCGGCTCAATCTCCAGCTTTAGCCCGCGCCCGTACTTGCTGATCAATCGTCTCATGCTCATCGCCTGCTCCTCCATAGTGGTAGTAGCCAGACACGACGGGGCGTGCGTGCCGGGGCAGGGCTTCGAGTCCGGCCGGCTCCCAATCGGGCTCCCTGCGGCCGCCGGCGCCGACGCAGGTGCGCCCCGGTCCGAAGCCGGCGCCTCGCTCAGCCCTGATACGACCTGCCTGAGCGCGCCTGATGCTTCGGGACACGGACGCCCTGAACCCGTCCGACACCGCCAGCTTGCTCAAGCGGCGCAGGACCATAGCAATGCGGTCGCCCGCCATTATTCACTCCCTCCCAGCAAACCGCGCAGTATCGTCAGGGCCCTGTTGAGCCGTGACTTGACCGTCCCGACCGGTATCGAGAGCACGCCGGCCACGTCGCTGAGTCTCAGCCCCTCGCCGTAGTGCAACTCGACGACCATGCGCAGCGGCTCCGGAAGCCCGTCCACAGCCCCCTTCATCCGCATCAGCCGCTCGTCGGCAATCAGGCCCGCCAGGGGCGCCGGGTCGGCGGTCACCCCCTCGGGGACCGTGGACCCGGTCCGGACCCGCCGGCTCTTGCGCCGGGCGCTGAGGGCCTTGTTGCGGAGTATCGCACAGAGGTACGTCCCGAGAGCCGCGCGGGGCTCGTAGCGGTCGAGGTGGCGGTAGAAGTCAACGAGCGTGTCGTGCGCCATCTCCTCGGCCTGGCCGCGGTCGCTGACGAACCGGAGCGCGAACCGGAGAAGCACCCCGCTGTAGCGGTCCACTATCTGGGCGAAGGCATCGCCGTTGCCGAATCGTGCGGCGTGGACAAGCGAAAGGTCGCTGCGCATGGGGCACCCTCGTTGCGGGACTCACCAGTTAATAGCACAATGGCCCCGGACGGTTCGGCGGAATGTGCAACATGGGCTGGTTGCCGGGCAGGGGTGCTGCCCGGAACGGCCGCCATTAGAGTGCATCTGAACGCTGAGGCGGCGCGCGGCACTCAGTTAGAGGGGCATTCTGAACCGAGAGGAATCGAACGATGAGAACTCCGATCCGCCTGTTGGGCGTGACGGTGTTGGTCGCCGCGTTCGGAACCGTGGCGGTGATGATCAATCCCTGGGCGGACACGTCTGCAAGCGCGGCCGATGTCCAGGCCCAGGAGGACTCGCCTGCCGCAGACGCACTGCGCGCAGCGCTCGAGCCCTATGCGGGGCGCACCGAGTACGCGGGCACTTTCCGCATTTCCCAGTCGATGACGATCGGCGGCGAGACCAGGGGGGCCACCGCCGAACTCGACTACCGCCTGCAGATGCCCGGCATGTTCTATGCGCAGTTCCGTGCGGACGGCTCGACGCTGACCCTCGCGTGTGACGGGCAGAGATGCCGTATCTACGTCCCGGAGACCCGCAAGTACCTGGACCTGCCCGCCCCTGAGGACGTGCTGGATGTGCTCGACTGGGGTCTGTTGGGACCCGTAGGCATGCCGCGCATGCGGACGGCAATGTTCGGCCTGTTCGGGCAGGACGCCGTGGCCGAGCTGCTGGCGGGGGCAGGGGAGCCGGAGCTGTTCGACTCCGACATTCTGGACGGCCGGGAAGTCCGGCGGGTGGTGGCGAAGACGGGCGAGGACACCTTGACGGTCTGGATCGCGCAAGACGTACCCCAGGTGCTGAAGGTGGAACTGGACCCGTGGCATCTCGTCGAGGAGCTCCGGAAGGAGCAGGCCGACCTGGAGGCCATCACGTTCGCGATTGTGTCGGACCCGCCAATGGCCGACGCCCCGCTGCCGGAGGATGCCTTCACGATCACGGTGCCCGAGGACGCTCAACGAGCCGCCGACCTGGAGGACCTGTTCCTGACGGACCTGAGGGGCAAGCCGATGATCGACTTCGAGTTGCCAGGGCTCGAGGCCGGCTCCACCTGGCGCTTGAGCGACCACCGGGGCAAGGTGATCGCGCTCAGCTTCTGGGCCACGTGGTGCGGGCCGTGCAGGATGGAGATGCCGGCCCTGCAGGACATCTACCGTGACCTGGAAGGAGAGGGATTCCTCCTGCTGGGCGTGAATCAGGGCGAGGGACCCGAGAAGATCACCGGCTTCCTGAAGGAGATGAAGCTGGACATCCCGGTGGCCCTGGACCGCGAGGGGCGGACCGCTGCCGCTTACTACACCGGCGGCAAGGTACCCACGCTGGTCCTGATCGGGCGTGACGGCGTCATCCGGGCCGTCCATCGGGGCTACGCGCCGGGCCTTGAGCGCTTCGTCCGTCAGCAGGTGGAGATGCTCCTGGCGGGGGAACCGCCCCTGCCGCAGTGATGACGGAAGGCTGCCGTCAGGGCGCGCGGTGCTCGGCCGTGGCGACCTCGATCTCGGCGGCTTCCAACTGACCCAGGCGGGCTTCCAGGGACTTCACTTTCCCGCCCAGCCGCGCCACCATGATGCCTCCCACGAGCGTGATCACGATGATGGCCACGCCCAGGACGAAGCCGGCAGAGACCTCCCGGCCCGGCTTGCCGCCCGTGACGGATGCCAGTTCAGCGCGTTCGGCCTTCCTGCTGGCGGGGGCCGGACGGTGAGTGGCGAAAGCGTAGCCCGTCTCGCGCGATTCCGGAGCCTGCAGCGACACCTTCTTGGGCGGGTGCTCACGCGGTTGGCTCACTACGGACCCGGGCTCGACGATGAGCGTCTTGGCCCCGGCGATTGCCGTGTCGCCGGCCGGGGCAGCACCGGCCCCGGTCGCGGCCTCGGGCGAGCTGTCGAACAGGGAGCCGGCGCGAACGGAGGGCTTGGGCGCGTCGGCAGCGGTGCGGCTGCCGATCGGCTTCACCCTCAACTGCGGACGGTTCGGGATGCCTTCGTCAGGAAGACGCAGCCGCGGAGCACTGGGCGTCTCCCCCGCGTTCGTCCGGCCTGCCGGGTCCTTGGCTTCTGTTCTGGAATCGCTGCTCTCGGGGGCCGACATTATCCACTCCGTTGAAAGGCCTGAGGATGCGGTGCTCGTGCTCAGGCCCGGGCCTGTGTGTTTCAGGCGTCCTTGCCTGAGGCTCGGGTTCCTGGGTCTGAGGTCCGGATGCCGGCGTCTGGAGCGCCTGTGCACGGGCCGGCTGCCAGGGCTGGGCGGCCGGGGCCTCCATGGCCAGCACTTCGGCGGCCAGCGCGCGGTAGTCGGCCGTGCCGTTGCACGTCTCATCGTATTGCGTGATGGGCCGGCCGAACCCGGGTGCCTCGGCCAGGCGGATGTTCTTGCGCACGAGCGTCTTGAAAACGCGCGAGCCGAAGTGCTTGCGGATGTCGCTCAGGATCTCCTGCGCCAGGCACGTGCGGGAATCGTACATGGAGGCGATCACGCCCGTGATGCGCAGCGGCTTGTTGGCCTGCTGGCTGACAAGGCGCACCGTGCGCAGCAGCTTCCCCACGCCCTGCAGGGCAAAGAACTCCGTCTGCAGCGGGATGAAGACCTCCTGCGCCGCGCACATGGCGTTCACCGTCAGCAACCCCAGCGACGGAGGCGAGTCCATCACGATGTAGTCCAGGTCCGTCGGGACCTGCTGCAGGACCTTGCGCAGCACGAAGAGCCTGTCGGATCGCCCGGCGAACTCCACGGACACGCCTGCCATGTCGGGGCTCGACGGGATGATGCGGAGCCCGTCAACGGTGGTGGGCCGGATCACCTCTTCCAGGGAATGCTCGTCCCTCAAGAGGGAGTAGAGCGAGGGCTCGTCGCGCTGCATGTCATGGCCGAAGTGCAGCGACAGGTTGGCCTGCGGGTCGACGTCCACCAGCAGGACCCGCCTGCCCAGTTCGACCAGGCACGCCCCCAGGTTGGCGACGGTGGTGGTCTTGCCCACCCCGCCCTTCTGGTTCAGGACGATGATCTTGCGCATCTGCAGGCCCACAGCAAGTGTCGCGAAACGGCGATCAGCCTACATGAGAGGCGACGGCGGGGGGCCGATTCAAGCCGTGAGGATTGAAAAGAAGGCTCGGTTTGCGTTACGCTAGCCGGGGTGTTCTGGATGGCCCCCCTGGGACCGGACGAGCACAAGATGCAGTGTGCCCTGCATCCCCTTATCCGCAGGCGAGTTGGAACTCCGCGGCCCGATTCCGGACCCGGTTGGGCACGTTGGCGTCTGCCTCGCGCGCATTGTCAGACACTGGACCGCACCCGGACGAAGATGGCAAAAAACAAAGCAGAAAAAGGACGCTCCCGGCTGACGGCGGTCGAAATGGGCCGACAGCAGCGCGAGATCAGCATCAGCGAGTTCTTCACGAAGAACCGCCACCTGTTGGGGTTCGACAACCCGCGCCGGGCCCTGCTCACCACCGTCAAGGAGGCCGTGGACAACGCGCTGGACGCCTGCGAGGAGGCGGGCATCCTGCCGGACGTGTCCGTCACCATCAAGCAGACCAACGGCGACGACCGGTTCCGCGTCATGGTGCAGGACAACGGCCCCGGCATCGTCAAGGACCAGATCCCGCGCATCTTCGGCAAGCTGCTCTACGGCAGCAAATTCCACCGCCTGAAGATGAGCCGCGGCCAGCAGGGCATCGGCATCAGCGCCGCCGGCATGTACGGCCACCTGACCACGGGCTGCCCCGTGGCCATCACCTCGCGCATCGGCCCCCGGAAGCCCGCCCACCACTACGAAGTCATCATCAACACGAAGGACAACGAGCCCAAGATCCTCCGCGAGGAGGAGGTCGACTGGGAACCCGAGCGGGGGACCCTGGTCGAGATCGAACTGGAGGGCACGTTCCGGCGCGGGCTCTGGAGCGTGGACGAGTACCTGGAGCAGACCGCCACGGCGAACCCGCACGTGACGCTGCGATACCAGGCGCCGGACGGCAAGAAGGAGGCGTTCGAACGCGCAACGCAGGTGCTGCCCGTCGACCCGAAGGAGATCAAGCCCCATCCCTACGGCATCGAGTTGGGCACGCTGATCAAGATGCTCCACGAGACAAAGTCGCGCACGCTGGCGGGCTGCCTGCACAGCGACTTCTGCCGCGTCAGCAAGCGGGTCGCCGAGAAGATATGTGAGGAAGCCAAGGTCTACAAGAACGCCAGGCCCCGCCGCATCGCGCAGAAAGAGGCCGACCGGCTGCTGAAGGCCATCCGCAAGACCAAGCTGATGAACCCGCCGATGGACTGCATCTCGCCCATCGGCCGGCAGTTGATCGAATCCGGCATGCGTAAGCAGTTCGAGGCCGACTTCTTCGCCACGGTCACCCGCCCCCCCACCGTCTACCGCGGCATCCCCTTCGTCATCGAAGCCGGCGTGGCCTATGGCGGCAAGATGAAGGAGAACACCTCGGCCAAGCTCATGCGCTTTGCCAACCGCGTGCCGCTGCTCTACAACAACGGCGCCTGCGCCATCACGCACGCGGTGACGAAGGCGAACTGGCGCCAGTACGGCGTCGACCAGTCCAACGGCAGCCTGCCGAGCGGGCCGCTGCTGATCTTCGTTCACATGGCCAGCCCCTGGGTGCCCTTCACCAGCGAGAGCAAGGAGGCCATCGCCTCCTATCCGGAGATCGAAAAGGAGATCACCCTCGCCGTACAGGAATGCACGCGGGGCCTTCGCCGGTTCCTGAACGGCCAGCGGCGCCGGGCCGAGGAGAAGCGCAAGCGCGACTACATCCAGAAATACATCCCCCACATCGGCGCCGCGCTGCAGGAGATCCTGGGGTTCGGCGATCGGGAGCGCGACAAGGTCGTCGAGAAGCTGACCGACGTCCTGGAGCGCAGCCGAAAGGGATAACGCCCCGTCCGCCCTTCACTCTTTCTCGTTCTCTCTACTCCTTGCTCTTCACTCTTGCTCCCCCCCTCGGGCCACATCCGAACGGGTGCGGGAGTGCGGGAGTGCGGGAGTGCGAGAGCGAGAACGGGGCGCGCCCCCTACTGCTCTTCCCAGCCGCCGGGCACCCAAATCATGCCCACCAGGTCGGCGTCCTGCTGGGGCTTCTGGCCGGCCCAGTTGTCGGTGAACACGTTGGTGTCCATAGACACCCTCATGGCGGCGCCTCTCTGGCCGCGGCCGCCGCCGACGCGCAGGTTCACGTTGGGCACGTAGGGCATGGACTCGCCCTTGAGCCACGGCTCGCCCGTCCACTCGACCTTCAGCCACTCGACGCGCTTGTCGGCGAACAGGAATTGGCCGCCGCCCATGGGATGGTTGTTCTCGCCGAGCCAGAGCTTCTCGCCGGTAGGAGTCTCCCGGTAGCCGTGGACGCACTCGTCGCCGTAGACCACGCGCGCCGGCATGCAGTCGCGAGGGATCCGGTGCGCGCCGGGCGAGCCGCCGTCGTAGAAGTAGCTGGGCGGACGCGGCGGGCCCTTGCCCTTGTCCTCTTCACGGGGCGAGCGCCCCTTCGGGCTGACGAAGAAGTTGCAGCAGTCCAGGAAGTCGCGCCCGTCCGGCTCCAGGACCACCAGGTCGTCGGTGGCGGGGCACTGGAACAGGTAAGGCTTCGGGGCATAGGTGGGAAAGAGCGCGGCCACGGACGCCGTGCCGTCCGGGCTGCCGGGGTCGTCCGGCTGAGGGCTGCGGCGCGCAGTGGGCCAGTGGCCGTCGTGGGCCGACTGGTACATCGCCATGGCCATGCCTATCTGGCGCACGCGCGCCATGCACTTGGTGCTGACGGCGCTGTCGCGGCTCTGCCCCAGCACCGGCAGCAGCATCAGCGAAAGGATCAGACAGATCACCAGAACGACGACGAGTTCGATTCCCGTGAATGCTCTGCGCATCTCCCTGCCTCCCCGATAGTGAGGACCGCTGCCAGCATCGGTTAATGGTACCGTGCCGCTCCCGATTGTCAAGCCGTACCCGGGCTAGACCTCGTCCGGCCGCCGGAACATGGCCCGGTGGTCCAGCGGGCCGTGGCCGTGCCCTATCGCCAGCGAGGCCGCCAGCCCCGCCTGGACGGCGTCGCGCGCGCGGGCGACTGCGTCCGGAACCGTCATCCCCTGGGCAAGCCCCGTGGCGATGGCTGCCGCGTAGGTGCAGCCGGTGCCGTGCGTGTTCTGCGTGAGCACTCGCGGGCGCCTGAGTTCGACGAAGTCGGTCCCGTCAAAGAGCAGGTCCACCGGGTCGCCCGTCAGGTGCCCGCCCTTCATCAGCACCCAATCGGGCCCCAGGTCGCGAATGCGCCGCGCGGCGTCGCGCATCTGCTCCTCCGTCTCGATGCCCATCCCGACCAGGCGCTCGGCCTCCGGCAGGTTGGGCGTAACGATGGTCGCCAGGGGCAGCATCAGGTCCCTGATGGCCCCCTCTGCGTCATCAGCCAGCAGCGAGTCGCCGCTCTGGGCCACCATGACGGGGTCGACCACCAACGGCCGGATGCCGTGCCGGCGGACGCGTTCGGCCACCACTTCGATGACGGCGCGCCCGGACAACATACCCGTCTTGGCGGCGTCCACGCCGATGTCCTCGACGACGGCGTCGATCTGCATGGCGACGAACTCGGGAGCCACCTCCAATACGCCGCGGACGCCCACGGTATTCTGTGCCGTTAGGGCGGTGACGGCCGACATGCCGAACCCGCCCAGCGCGGTGATGGTCTTCAGGTCGGCCTGGATGCCGGCGCCGCCGCCGCTGTCGCTGCCGGCAATTGTGAGGATCCTGGGGACCAAGCCTCGCGCATCCTCCGCGTGAGCATTGCTTTACGACCCGCGTTCTTGACACGGCACACCACGGGCACTAAGATACGCTACCGCTTAGGGCACGCCGAGGGCAACCCCCGCGCCGAGCGGGGGCGCTCGGAGGTGTCTGTCCCTCCCGCCGATCTCTCGCGCATTGCCCAGAGATCGCACGCCGCATTACTGCTTACCGGAGGCCGCAGCGCAGATGGGCCTGGTCGTACAGAAGTTCGGCGGCAGCTCGCTGGCCACCCCTGAGAAGGTGCTGAGCGCGGCGCGGCGTGCGTGCGCCGAGTTCGACGCCGGCAACCAGGTGGTGATGGTCTGCAGCGCCCAGGGCAAGATGACGGACGAGTTGATAGCCCGGGCCGAGGAGATACATGCGGAGCCGAGCGCCCGTGAGATGGACATGCTCAAGGCCGTCGGCGAGCAGATGTCCATCGCCCTGATGGCCATCGCGCTGCACAAGCTGGGCTACCGGGCGATCAGCCTCACGGGGCCTCAGGCCGGCGTGCGCACGGACAGCTTCCACGGCAAGGCCAGGATCAAGACAGTCGACACAGGCCGCCTGCGGGAGGAGTTGGACGCGGGCCACATCGTCATAGTGGCCGGCTTTCAGGGCGCGGACAGCGAAGGCAACATCACCACCATCGGCCGCGGCGGGTCCGACCCCACCGCCGTGGCCCTGGCCGCCGCGCTGGCGGCGGACAAGTGCGACATATACACGGACGTGGAGGGCGTCTACACTGCCGACCCCCGCGTCGTGCCGGACGCCCGGTGGATTGAGACGATCGACTATGACGAGCTGCTCGAGCTGTCCAGCCTGGGCGCGAAGGTCATGCAGTCGCGCGCCGTGGAACTGGCCAAGCGATTCTGCATCCCGTTCAGGGTGCGCTCGAGCCTCACAAATTCGGAGGGGACTCTGGTGACCGAACTAATCGGCGAGATGGAGTACCTGGACGTGCGGGCCGCCGCCCTGGACGCCAACGAAGCGAAGGTCACCATCCGGCACGTGCCCGATCAGCCAGGCATCGCCGCCCGCATCTTCAGCGAGCTTGCCCGCGCCAACGTGAACGTGGACATGATCGTACAGAACGTCAGCCTGCAGGGCCACACTGACGTCAGCTTCACGGTCGAGAAGGGCGACCTGTCGCGCGCTCTGGCCGTGGCCGAGGACCTGGGGCGCGAGATGGGAACCGCCGGGACCGAGAGCGACGAGAACATCGCTAAGGTGAGCGTCGTCGGCATCGGCATGAGAAGCCACTGCGGCGTGGCGGACAAGATGTTCCGCGCCCTGGCGGACAGGAAGATCAACATCCAGATGATCAGCACCTCGGAGATCAAGATATCCGTGGTCATTGCCGAGGAGGACGGCGAGCGGGCGCTGCGCGCCGTGCACTCGGCGTTCGAACTGGGCAAGGAAGAGGCGGAACGCTCATGAGCGACCTGCCCAAACAGATACAGGTCTACGACACTACCTTGCGGGACGGCACGCAGGCCGAGGGCGTGTCCGTGACCGTGCCGGACAAGCTGGAGATCACGCTGCGCCTCGACGAACTGGGGGTCCACTACATCGAGGGCGGATACCCCGTCTCGAACCCGAAGGACCAGGATTACTTCCGCCGCGTCCGGGAGTTGGACCTGCGCACGAGCCGCATCAGCGCTTTCGGCAGCACGCGCAAGGCCGACCGTAAGGCCGAAGAGGACCCGTGGCTGCGCGCCCTGCTGGATGCCGAGACCGAGGTCGTGACGATCGTCGCCAAGGCGTGGGACTACCACATCAAGCACGTCATCCGCACGACACCGGACGAGAACCTGCGCATGGTCGAGGACTCCGTGAAGCTGCTGAAGGCGGCCGGCCGCGAGGTGATCTTCGACGCGGAGCACTTCTTCGACGGCTGGGACAGCGACGCCGAATGCACGCTGAAGATCGTGCGGACGGCGGCCGAAGCGGGGGCCGACTGCGTGGTGCTCTGCGACACAAACGGCGGCAAGCTGCCGGACCAACTGGGCCGCATCACCGCACAGGTGGTGGCCGAGCTGCCCTGCCCCGTCGGCATCCATTGCCACAACGACAGCGGGCTGGCCGTCGCGGGGACCATCGCGGCCGTGCAGAGCGGCGCCGTGCAGGTGCAGGGCACCATGAACGGCATCGGGGAGCGGACCGGCAACGCGGACCTGTGCGCCATCATCCCCATCCTGGACCTGAAGACGCCCTTCCGCTGCCTGGCCGACGACGACTTGCGGAAGCTCACGGAGGTCTCGCGCTTCACCTACGAGGTGATGAACATGATCCCCGAGGGGCGCCAGCCCTTCGTGGGCGCCAGCGCGTTCGCGCACAAGGGCGGGATGCACGTGGACGCCATGCGCAAGGCCGAGGGCGCCTACGAGCACATGGACCCGAAGCTGATCGGCAACGAGCGCCGCTACCTGTTGAGCGAGCTGAGCGGCCATGCCAGCATGTTGGCCAAGGTCGAGGAGTACGACATGGGCCACGACCGGGAGCTGGTGCAGTCGCTGCTGCAGACGCTGCAGGTCCGGGAGAACGAGGGCTACACTTACGAGGCGGCCGAGGCGTCCTTCGAGCTGCTGGCCAAGCGGGCGGCCGGGCACCTGAAGCCGCACTTCGAAGTGAAGGGCTACCACGTCAGCACCATCAAGCAGGCCAACGGCACGCTCGTGACCGACGCCACGGTGAAGCTGGACGTGAACGGACATCCGATGCACACAGCCAGCGAGGGCGACGGCCCGGTCAACGCGCTGGACGGTGCGCTGCGCAAGGCGCTGGAGCCGCACTACCCGGCGCTGGCCGACATGCACCTGACCGACTACAAGGTGCGCGTGATAAATCCCCGTGAGGCCACGGCGGCGCGGGTGCGCGTGATCATCCAGAGCGCCGACACGCACCGCGTCTGGGGCACGGTGGGCGTGGACGAGAACATCATCGACGCCAGTTGGCAGGCCCTGCTGGACAGCATCGATTACAAGCTGCTGGTCGAAGGCCAGGCCGCGGCAGCCGAGGACGAGGATGCCACGCCGGATGACGACTGAACTGCCGACCCGATACGAGCCCGCCCGGATAGAGGACCGCACCTACGCCTTCTGGCTGGAGGGCGGGTTCTTCCACGCGGACCCCGACCGCCCCGGTGACCCCTACGTCATCGTCATCCCGCCGCCGAACGTGACGGCCCAACTCCACATGGGCCACGCGCTCAACGCCACGCTGCAGGACATCTTCATCCGCCACGCCCGCATGCTGGGGCGCAACGCGCTCTGGCTGCCCGGCACGGACCACGCCGGCATCGCCACGCAGAACGTTGTGGAACGCCAACTCGCGAAGGAAGGTCTCCGCCGGCGCGACCTGGGGCGGGAGGCATTCGTCGAGCGCGTCTGGCAATGGAAGGAGCAGTACGGCGACCAGATCATCAGCCAACTGAAGCGCCTGGGCTGCTCCTGCGACTGGGACCGCGAGCGGTTCACCATGGACGAGGGGCTGAGCGCCGCAGTGCTCGAGACCTTCGTCAGGCTGCACGAAAAAGGGCTCATCTACCGCGGCAAGTACATCGTCAACTGGTGCCCCCGCTGCCGCACCGCCCTCAGCGACATCGAGACTGAACACGAGGAACACGAGGGCCACCTCTGGCACATCCGCTACCCGCTGAAGGACAGCCCCGGCCAGGCCGTCACCGTGGCCACCACGCGCCCGGAGACCATGCTGGGCGACACGGCCGTGGCCGTCAACCCGGTGGATGACCGGTACGCGCACTTGATAGGCAGGACGCTCATTCTGCCGGTCATCGGGCGCGAAATACCGGTCATCGCGGACGAGTTCGTGGACCGCCAGTTCGGCAGCGGCGCCGTCAAGGTGACCCCCGCCCACGACCCGAACGACTTCGCCATGGGGCGCCGCCACGGGCTGCCCGAGGTCGTCGTCATCGACGAAGACGGCAACATGACCATCGACGCCGGCGAGCAGTACGAGGGCATGGACCGCTTCGAGTGCCGCGAGGCGCTCGTCGAGGACCTGCGCGCACGCCGACTGATCGAGAAGGTCGAGCCGCACCAGCACTCCGTCGGCCACTGCTATCGCTGCCACGCCGTCGTGGAGCCCTACCTGTCCGATCAGTGGTACGTGAAGGTGGCCCCCCTGGCCGAGAAGGCCGTCAGGGCCGCCGAAGAGGGACAGGTGAAGTTCCACCCGGCCCGCTGGAAGGACTTCTACCTGAGCTGGCTGAAGGAAGCGCGCGACTGGTGCATCAGCCGCCAGATCTGGTGGGGCCACCGCCTGCCCGTCTACTACTGCGACGCGTGCGGCGGCACCTTCGTCGAGCGCGAGCGGCCGGAGAGCTGTCCCACCTGCGGCAGCCCGGACATGCGCCAGGACGAAGACGTGCTCGACACATGGTTCTCCAGCGCCCTCTGGCCGTTCAGCACGCTGGGCTGGCCGGAGCAGACCGAAGACCTGAAGCGCTACTACCCCACCAGCACGCTCGTCACCGACCGCGGCATCATCTACTTCTGGGTCGCCCGCATGGTCATGTCGGGCATGGAGTTCATGGGCCAGGCGCCGTTCAGCGACGTCTACATCCACGGCACGATCCTGGACGATCAGGGCCGCAAGATGTCCAAGTCGCTCGGCAACGGCATCGACCCCGTCGACATGGTCGAGCAGTTCGGCGCGGACGCCGTGCGGTTCTCGCTCGTCACGCTCAGCGCCGAAGGGCAGGACCTGAAGCTCAGCGAGTCGAAGTTCGAGATGGGCCGCAACTTCGTCAACAAGGTCTGGAACGCCGGCCGATTCGTGCTGATGAACCTGGCCGGTGACGCCCCTGCCGGCGAGACCGGGGAACTGCGGTTCGAAGACGAGTGGATCCTGAGCCGCCTGCAGGACACGGTCGTGACCGTCAGCGCGCGGCTGGAGGCGTTCCGCGTCAGCGAAGCAGCCCAGGGGCTCTACG
>SDBT01011163.1_pt1 | contig 14477 bp, 25 predicted proteins | sample 2277101 | NCBI WGS metagenome assembly SDBT01 (sample SAMN10404973, study PRJNA504765) | marine sediment metagenome | isolation source: marine sediment core GS10_PC15, 103 cmbsf | place: Arctic Ocean: Southern Knipovich Ridge | collected 2010
CTGCGCCGTATTAAGACAGATATAGCTACTCTTAAGAAGGATGGTTCTATTGTAGTATCTGGTGGACTGGTAACTACTCAGATAGCTGCTATCCCTGTTTATAATGCTTGGGACTTGGATGGCGCATGATACAAACTACTGCTCGAATTTCACCCAATGGGGTATCTATCATTCACCAGATGCCTGTTCATGTGGCACGTCTGGCTTGGGATGTAGATAGGTTAATGCAGGAATATCCATTTGGACAGGGATTTAAACTGAGTTATGAATATGACAGTAGATGGGGACAGTTAACAGTAACAGCTAGAGTGACTATTCTCCTTAGATCGTTTAAACTTATGGTTTCTATGAGAATAAGTGAGGAGATGATTTATCCTGCTGAGATAGATATTCTAAGTAGGAACATAGTTGAGAATCTTCTTATCAAGATGGCTACAGTGAAAGAAGACTGATGAATCGCTATAATTCATTGATGTACCTTGTAGCCGATGATTTCAGACAGACAACTGAGGCTATTGAGAATCTACAATATGCTGTACTAAAAGCAGCTATCGTATTCAAAGGATTTGCAGAAGTAGCACATAAGATGCGAAGGGTAGAGGAAATCACTCTATCTGATCTTCTGTCAAAGATAGTAGCGAAAGGGGAGTAGTATGGTTATTCTATATAAACGCAGTAGTAGGCTGCTGACAAACTGAGGTTAGTTTGGCTGTGGGTCACTTTAGTTGCCTTAGTCCTGGTGTTGCCCGTAGTCGTAGTGACTGCTTTAGAAGGAACAGAGGATAATGGACACGGACAGATTAGCGAAGATCGTTATGATTATCATTTCAGCAACTGGATTGACGATAACCCTGTATCTTATATTCGCCCTGCCTGGAATCTTGTAAATGTTCCTGTTACGTCCTCTCCAAACATTGTTCCAACACCTACTAATACTCCAGTGGCGACTCCGACACCCACGCTGGAAGACGTGGTGTTACCAACACAAACGCCTGTTCCCGTGCTTCTGCGAAGTTCATCTTACGAAAGTTTTGACCGACTACTTGATTCCGTATTCGGGGCAGCTAGTCTCAGAGCTTATGCCGTGGCCGACTGTGAACAAGGATATAAACTATCAGCTGGAGTTGACCCCTTTGAGCTTAATCGAACCACCCTCGGATACAGCGGAGAAGTAAGTCTATGGCAGATTCATCCTATACACTTCTGGAAGTACGATAGAGAGAGATTACGAGCAGATGTTAGATATGCTGCACAGGCTGCATGGGAACTCTCAGGCTTCGGGTCTAATTGGATTGGCCCTTGGAAATATTGTGGTTGGCAATGATGAAGTGTCGTAATAGTGCTTGTAAGAGTCATTCTGGCAAGAAAGATTACAGAGAATTATGCTATGCATGTTGGTGGCGCTTTCGTTTCGAGTTTCAGAGACTTATGATGCAAATATGAAGACAATAAGCGTTAAACAATGTTAGCGTCGGTGGCCCAATCTAAGTTGAGGATTGGCTTTATCCGATGGACTACCCACACCAGCCTACCCTTGAAACCGTTGTTTAACATTGTTTACGTGAGCGATTTTGGCCGCATTCATCTGGAACTACCATGAAAACACAACATATATCGAACGGGCCTAAATCGTTCTTGAAAATGACTAACAGACTACGAGATATAAGACTTGAGCAGAAGAAGACGCAAGATGCCATTTCTGAGGAACTTGGAATGCCTAGAGGGTCTTATGCACTCATTGAAGCAGGTACAGCTCTGCCAAATGAAAAGCTGTTAGAGAATCTTATTCATGTGTTTAGGTGTTCTAAGCCAGATCTATATTCAAGTGTATATCTTAACATTATAGATGCAGAGTCCAATGAGTAAAGTATTCTGGATATCTCTAGGAACATGGTTCACAATCTGGATTATCATAGGCTTTGTAGTAGGTAGAGTAACTTCGTGACTAAGACATGCAGGCATTGTCTGCGACCTATAGAGCCTATTCGTATTCAGATGGATGCTGATAAACCAAGAATCATAACAGTTAGAGATTATTGTCAGATGTGTAAGAGGAGAGGATGAATACTGAGATTACATTCTCTGGACTTTCACTTAGAAAAAAGTTTCGTCTCATGTGGGGAATCTTGCGCGGTAAGACTCTAGTTGTAGATTGGTAAGAGGAGAGGATGATGGTAGACGTGGCTGAGGTAAAACAGACAGAAGTCTCTAAGGAACTATTTGAACGTAGATATAGATGGAACGATGAAACTTATCCAGGTATGCTAGAACGCGTAGCTGACCATATCTCTCTTGCAGAGCCACCAGCTAACCGCGGCAAGTTCAGAGATGGTATCTATACTCTTATGGCTAATGGCGATTTCATGTTCAATAGTCCTACTCTCTTTAATGCTGGAACGGGTCAAGGATTACTGAGTGCCTGCTTTGTACTCATAGTAGAAGATAGTCTAGTCTCTATTCTGGAATGTCAGAGACTAGCAGGGCTGATAATGAAATATGGTGGTGGGGTAGGATATGGCCTAAGTCGAGTTAGGGCTGAAGGTGAACTTATTAAAACTGTGCAGGGTCGTGCATGTGGCCCTGTTGCTCTGCTTCCATACTATAATGAAGTTGCTAAATTGATTACTCAGGGTGGTAGACGTTCTGGCGCACAGATGGGTATCTTATCTATAGACCATCCTAATATTGGAGAGTTTATTCACTTCAAGGATAAGAATCCTGGTAAGTTACACACCTTTAATTTATCAGCAGCTATCACTGATAAGTTTATGGAACGATATAAGGCTGGTGATCCAGAAGCTAAAGCTAGAATGCGAGAGATAGCTGAATCATCTCATAAGACAGGTGATCCTGGTGTCTTCTTTATAGACAATGCTAATAAGGATAATCCAACGCCCTGGCTTGGACAACTTGAAAGTACGAATCCCTGCGGCGAGGTTCCTCTTTATCATGGAGAAGCTTGTAACCTTGGTAGTATTAATCTAGGTCACTATGTCAAACCTAATGGCATAGATATATTAGATATGAAGTGGGATAAGCTGAAGGCTGATGTGCAGCTTGCTGTTAGAGCATTAGATAATGTCATAGATGTAAATGACTTCCCAGACCCTGTTATTAGTGAGGCTGTAGCCCTCACTCGCAAGATAGGTCTTGGTGTGATGGGATATGCAGATGCTCTGGCTATTATGGGCATCCCATACGATTCAACAAAGGCTGTTGAATGGGGTGGAAAGATTAGCTTCTTTATTAAAGATGTTGCTGATAAGACTAGTTATGACTTAGCAATAGAAAAAGGTATAGCGCCAGCTTTTAAAGAGGCACCAGATAAGAATATACCTATGATGAGGAACACTACACGAACCTGTATCGCACCTACTGGTTCTATCTCACAGTTAGTAGGATGCTCGTCAGGTATTGAGCCTCTTTATGAGCTGGAATATGACCGTATAATGATGGATAAAGGTGAGCCTGTTACACTTCACGTCATAGAGCCTGTGGTAGGCATTCTGAAAGAACATGGTTTAAACCTACCTAAAACCGCGCTTGAAATCTCTCCCGAATGGCATGTCGCACATCAGGCCGCTTGGCAAGCTAACACCAATCTAGCCGTAAGTAAGACAATCAACATGCCGGAAACAGCTTCAGTAGATGAAATAGAGAACAGTTTTATGCGTATGTGGGAATTAGGCTGCAAAGGTGGGACAATCTACCGTGATAAGAGCCGTGAAACTCAAGTATTGAGCAAGGATAGCCAAGTTATAAAGGGTCAAGTAGCCGGTCAACGTCTGCGTTTGCCAGATGAAAGAAGAGCAATCAACCATAAGTTCAGAATAGGTGATACGGAAGGATATATTAATGCTGGAATGTATAACGATGGAAGCCTGGGAGAGGTTTTCATTACCATCTCAAAAGAAGGATCAACTCTTCAGGGACTGTCTGACGCTTTGGGAATCTCAACTTCTCTCCTGCTTCAACATCAGGTACCCATTCAAGACATCGCTTCTAAGTACATAGGAACTAGATTTGAACCATCTGGTATGACTGCCAATCCAGACATACCGTTTGCCACATCTCTGCTTGATTATATCTTTAGATGGCTGAATCTGAAGTTCGGGGATTCTGAAATGGCAGTGGTAGCGGGGTTGTATTGTCCAGATTGCGAAGGCCAATTGATTTACCAAGAAGGCTGTTTAAGGTGTAAGTGTGGATACAACAGGTGCGGATAGTCGGGACAAGGCTCTAATGCTAATAAAGGTATATCTTCTAATGACACAGACTGACCTAGCTACCTTTTGTGATAAACAGAATACTAGGATTAATGGATTAGTGTTTGAAATAGATAGAGCATTAACGGAAAGAAAAAAGGAGTAATGTTTGACTTCTGTATTCAGGGCAGGCTGTAGTAGATGGTAGGATTCCCCTCCCACTGTCAGTCCGCTACAAAAAAGGAGGTCTGCTCTGAATAGAGAGGTTAAGCCAGAAAGGAGGACTGTATGGCAATAATTGACATCTCTAATAGGTACGATATTCCGTTCAAGTGGCCCCGTCTTGTCTTTGACTTGGGGAAGATAGATAATATTGCGATTCATCATTCTGTAACACCTACACCTTCAGCTAGTATGTCTCAGGCTGATGAGATAAAGATTCTTGATGCTATAGACCGTTATCATCGCTCTATTGGTTTCGGTGGATTTGCTTATCATGGAGCAGCCTTCCCTAGTGGACGCAGTTATAAGACAACACGCTGGAGTCAGTGGGGTGCTCATGTTGGAGGGAATAATAACCATCTTGCTGGTCTTGTTGCGATAGGAACGTATACAACGACTCTAGCGCCTAAACCTGTACTGGAAGGATTCGCTGAACTTGTTGATGCCTGGGATAAACTCCTGAAGCGAAAGGTTCCTCTTCGTTCACATGGAAAGAACTATGGTGGCTGGACATATACGGCATGTCCAGGTCTAATCAATAAACAGGTTTCAAGTATTCGTGGCCTAATCGTAAAGGAGGATGATATCGTGTTACTACGGGCTAGAGAGACTGGCGCAGTTTACGCAGTCGGCGCAGGGAAGCGCCATATCGGAGGAGCTGAATACAAGGCATGGGTAGCAATGGGGTTCAGGTATACCAACGTTGCGAAGGTTGATCTGGCCAAGATACCAACTATTAATGCTCTAGTACAGAGGACACCATTTAAGCCTGCAGGTCATCCAGGCGCAGTCCTTAAGACATGGATTTCAAGCTACGACGGGCACCGCAAGACAGATGATGGTCGCCAGAACCACACCGTTGTCAAGGAGCACATGGACGACCGCGTAGGACACAGTTTGAAGGTTATTGCACGACCGAAGGGTACACCAAACGCAGGTCAACTGGAATTGCTGATAGGGAGTTTCCGTATTCACCTTACCAACCTGCATACATGGAATCTAATGCGGGGTCAGCTAAACATGGCAGTTGGCGTTGAGCGCATACCTCTGGATGACCCTATTTGGAAGCTCCCGTTTGTCTCGGCAAAGTCTATGGCAGCTATGCTTGATGGTATCGGCAGTGACGGTGGTAGTGGCTTAACTGAGGAAGAGGTACGAGCTGTCGCCACTGAAGTCGCTATTGATGAGGACACCAAACTGAAAGTGGCTAAGTAACGCTAAAAGGAGGAGACTGATGGCAAAAAAAGAAAAAGAGGATAAACCGACAACAGAAGAGGAGGTTGAGGAAGAATTCGTTTTCGAGCCTCTAGGGGTAGAAACTGAAGAGATAGAAGACATGGTGCTCGATGATTTAGAGGAGCTGAATATGGTTATCGTTGATGCTCCTCTTCCTGTTCGGATGACTGGATCTACTGGTCTTGCTCCTCTACAAGATGGTGGTGTACGAGCAGCTGCGGTGACTATTCCAGCACTTATCCTGGGATTCTTACAAATTGAGTATGATATTCTATCCATAGAAGGATATGCTGCAGCAGCATCAGCTATGGTTCCTGGAGGTATTCTGTTCTGGGCAGGCTTTGATAAGTTCATGAAGCCAAGGATAAGCAGTTCTTAATATGTCCGATTGGACAAACTCTGACGGTAGAGTGAGACTCCTTCATGGGGATTGCATGATTCGCATGGAGGAGCTTCCCTCTAACTCTATAGATGCTATAGTTACAGACCCACCATACGGACTTGCCTTCATGGGTAAGGATTGGGATGATATCTCTACTGTCAAGCTGTTTCATCATAAGTGGGCTGTTCCAGCCCTGCGTGTTCTAAAACCAGGAGGGCATATACTGTCCTGTGGAGGTACTAGGACGTATCACAGAATGGTTGTAGCCCTTGAAGATGTAGGGTTTGAGATACGAGACTGCATCATGTGGCTCTATGGTGGTGGCTTTCCGAAATCGAAGGCTAGCCTAAAGCCAGCAGTAGAACCTGTATGTTTAGCTAGGAAGCCTTTAAAAGAAAAAAGTATAGAGAATAATATTAAGATGTATGGAACAGGTGGACTTAACATAGAAGAGTCCAAAACTGATGATGAAAATGGGCGCTATCCTGCTAACGTCATTCTAGACGAAGAGGCTGCTAAGTTGCTTGATGAACAAGGTAACTTCTCTCAGTCCAGACGAGATATACTGACCAGTAAGCCTGGACAGATATATGGAGGTGGCGATGGATTACCCTCATTTACTGGTCTTTATGGCTTTGATGATTCAGGTGGCCCTAGTAGATTTTTCTATACCGCTAAAGCTAGCGTGTCTGAACGTAAAGGTAGTAATCACCCCACAATCAAGCCACTAGCATTAATGAAGTATCTAGTAACTCTGATAACTCCCCCAGGTGGAACTGTACTTGACCCTTTCGCTGGTTCTGGAACGACCCTTGAAGCGGCTTATCAACTAGGCTTCAGTGCTATAGGTATAGAAATGGACATAGAGAACCTGACAACGATTACCCGTAGGCATGAACAGATGGCTATGAAACTGGAGTAGATATGATAGATCGAGGTTCTGCACAAAGAGTGGCTGCGTCTGCCTTAGTTGTAGAGTTACATGATGATGGAACATATACTATAATTAAGGACAGATCGGGTACTGGCGATTTTATAAATCAGTTAATCCTTGTTAATGAAGATGGAATAATGGAGCGTCCGAAAGGATTATATAAGTGATATGGCTGACTTATACATAAGTCTAAACCATAACCAGTATAAGAAGCTTGAAGAACAGCTAGCACGATTCAAAGAAATGGAAACAACTCACGAATCTATGGATAGACGCTTTTATCATAAGGCATTCCGTCTGGACTTAGGTGACGTAGTGTTTGAGTTTCAGGGGCCAAGAGTAATGGCTCCACCCTTGGCAGAGAATGCTGATACACACCCCGATGTTAACTGATCAGGAACTAGCTGAAGAATACCGTCCCACTCTTATACTTTATCCTGAGATAAGTAAGTCTGAGAGAGTAGTCAGAAAGAATTGGCGTGAAGAGTTTGTAGCTCCACTACGCCAAGATTACTGGCCTAGAGATGTTGAACTTGCTCTTCGGTATTCAGATAGACATCCTGGTGGTTACTTTGATATCTTTGGTGAGAAAATAAGTCATACAGACCGTGATGGGTTCTGGCGCAGATACCATGAGATTGATAAGAGTCAATTTCCTGTTACCAGCTATGTAAACATAAAGAAATATGGACACTATGTAGCTCTGCAGTACTGGTTCTTCTATGTTTATAATGACTGGAGAGCTACTCATGAAGGTGATTGGGAAAATATAACTGTCTTTCTTAGGGTCTTTAATAGCGAAGTGACTCCTATACCTCTAGGCTGTGCTTACTCTGTGCATCATGGTGGACAGCGTTTATCATGGCATGAGGTAGAGAAGAAGCATGGTCTTAACCCACTAGTCTATGTTGCCAATGGTTCTCATGCTAATTACTTCTTTGGTGGTGAGACATATCATAACCATACTGAGAAGTTTGGATTAAGGCTTACTACAGGTGAATTTCCGTTTACAGGTGACTTCATTGACCACACACTGGCTCGTAATCATGGTGTAGAAGTAGAGCCAGAACTAGTAATTATTCCTGGTAATGCCCAAAAGTGGATTGGAAAGATGAACTGGATGAACTTTAAGGAAGATTGGGGTGCTCCAGGTACTCCTCCTTGGATGAGATTCCTGCCTAAGAGTCTACGCTTTAAGATATCTAAGCATATATGGGGTGCTCCTGCAGCTCTGAGAGAAAGAGATAACTTCTGGAATCCATTTAAGTGGGCAAACGAGCAATGTGAAGATGCTATGCCTCATGATAACTGGCTGAAGAGACTAGAATGAGAAAAGGAGGTGTAGTTCAACGCCCAACTTTGCTAGGAGATGGCTGTTTCCTTCCTGGGAAATTGCATTCAGGTAACAATCGAGCTGCCAAACTCAAGTTCGCACAAGAGCTAGAAGAATTAGCTAGAGTCCTCTGGTGCGCGGGGAGGCCGCGTAGGGGTCGTTGGTGTCAGGGTAAACCTGCCCCACGCTCCAGAGTGCTTTAGAAGAAGGAGGGAGTATGCAAAATCTCGCATTAGGTTTAGTATTAGGAATTGCTGCGATAGTAGTCACTATCTTGATATTTGCTGCTGTTGATAATCAGGGAAGTAGCTGTGATAGTAGTTCTACAGTAGCAGTATATAATATCTGTAAGAGACTAGAAATATGTAGCGATTTTAAGAACGATGCCTTACAAAGCGATTGTAGAATAAATACTATTGCCGATATATTAGGAGGATAAACTATGCTCCAATCATACGAGATAGCATTCTTTGAAGAGAACAATACAGGCGCTCCCAAAGGTGGCTTCGCTAAGGCTATTGGTATAGATATACAGTTTCAACCTGGGCCTTTAGGTGGCAAAGAACCAACAGGTGCCTTTATTGAAACTCTGATTGCTATCGTGCTAGACAGGTTAGCATACTATCAGAACGTTAGTAACAAGAGATTCAGATGCAGAGAGAATAGCTTGGCTATAACACACTTACAGGAAGCGTTACATTGGCTAGATCATAGAACTAGAGACAGAGAATCTAGGGGCGTACAGGGAACATACAAACCATGAGGAGTATCTAATGTGGGGTTGTGAGTGCTGGTATTTCGTAATGCAGATTGTTCTAGAGGATGCTCCTAATTGGACTATGAAGTGCCATATCTGTAAGAGGTATTTTTATGGGTAAACCAGACCTAGATTGTCCTAACAGGAGACAGCATACTATCTGTCCTGAAGGATATGTAGCTTGGCACTCCTGGGCAGATAAAATGTCAAAGACTCATCGGCAGATACGCTGTCCTGGCTGCAATAGATTCTCAATCTGGATTCCACGGAACAATCTAGCTTTCAGAAAGACATTTGCTTGAGAGTGGGGAAGGGCACCCTACACCGACGGCCCCTCTGGGTTCGGGGGTGAGCGTAGCGAACGAAGACCATGAAACAATACGATAAGCCATATAATACTCAGAGTTATCGTGAACTGTTGTATAAACTAAAGGATTTGGCTAACTGGACTTGCAGTAAGTGTTACTGGGTAGCTAAGTCTTCTGAAAGAATTGAAATTGTTGCTCATCATATAAATAAGAATCCTCTTGATAACAATGTCTGGAATGTTATAGTGCTGTGTCGAGATTGTCATGATATTGAACACGAAAGAGAAATTTCACCGAAGCGTAAGAGAATTGTTGCTGCTCGTACTACTTAGCGGCTGCTAGTCTAGACCAGAAGGAGTATGATGAAAGTATATATTGCTGGCCCTTATACTAAAGGTGATGTTGCTCTAAACATACGCCGTATGATAGAAGTGGCAGAATGTGTAGTAGCAGCAGGCCACACACCGTTTATTCCTCTGCTGTATCACTTCTGGCATCTTATGTCTCCTCATGAATATGATTACTGGATGGCATTAGACCATGCATGGATTGAGGCTTGTGAGATTCTTATCTGGTTGGATGGAGAGTCTACTGGAACACAAGAAGATGTAGGTATTGCTGAGCATCTAGGCTTAGCTGTTTACTCAGTGGATGAATTCTTTGAGTGGATAGTGTCTAAAACACTTGACAAGTAAGCAGATGTATGCTATACTTTAGTCATGGCTGGTGTAATAAATCCTGACTGTAGACATCAAAAACTAAAGTGTGCAATAACATATTCGTCTGATCGTCAACAGGATAAAGCTATTGTCGCCTGTAAGTTTTGTGGTTTCACTGTAGAGATAATAGATAAGATGCTTACAGAAGAAACAATGAGAGCTGAGTTTAATCTCGCTGTAGCTAAAGTTAGGAAGGGCTACAGAATATTTCTCAGCAAGAATTAGTCCGTTCCTTAGTATGTGATTTGAGAATGCAGATATCCATAATGTGTCAACAAAAATACAAGGTTGGTCAAGGCCCAATACGGTTTTTCCCGCCTTGGTTTGAGGTTGGTCAGGACTTAGATATAAAACTTTCCGGCTCGGTCTATGCTAGATACGAGTGAATTTCGTATTACCCTACGGGTATATATGTTCCCCGTGGTTAGGTATGAAGTGTAATTACAGATGCCGAAGAGACACGTTGACTGGAATATGGGAAAGAAATATGGGCAAGGTTGGCTGCGAGGAATCGCAGAACAGGAAGCGGATATGAGTGATGAATTCCACCTGTCAGGAATGACATACCGTGAGTTTTGTGGACTCCTTGAAACTAATGGAAGAGTAACACTTCGAAATGGCAGATATCCAATGGTGAATCTGATTTTGTCATTGGTGAAGAAAGAATCCTATTATCTCCATCCGATAGCAGACAAGTTTATATGGGGACGTTTTGATACATGGCGCAATGGTACAGCGATAAAACTTATATGGGAAGGTTACAGTGCTCAATCTCTAATCAGGAAACTACTTCCGTACATGCTTCAAGAGAGTATGAGACGGAAAGCTTTAAAAGCTTTGATGTGGATACCGAAGGGAGGTGCTAAAGATATTACAGGTGGAATGACTGATCTAGAAGAATTGTCTGTATGGTAGAAGGAGAGCGCAATGCCTGATGCACAAGACCCGTGGGAGACGGAAACACTAACGCCTATACAGGATGCTGAAGTCACTGTGCAGGATGCCTATTGGGAGAATGGTCAGTACGGTACACAGATGGTTTGGGTAATGTCTGTGGATATACCTCATGACCCTATAGACATTCCCTTTGAGACTTTCAATCAGTGGTACAGTTGTGGTAAGGATTGGGTCGTTGAAGGTGGTGGATCGAGTATCATTAAGCCGACATCTGATCCGACAAAGCCATCGAAGATTCACGCTTCTTCCAACTATGGGAAGCTCATGAATCGTGTTCGTGAACTCGGTGTGGATATGGGGAGTCGGGGAAATCCGACTGAGGCTAAGGTGTGGAAGGGTCTTCGATTCCACATGCAGCGGGAGACTGTGAAGTACACAGGTCTACCTACTCCAGAAGGTGGAACGATAGATAAAGAGGCTTCCATCCTATTGCCTGTCTCAGCTCTTCCTGCAATTGGGGCTACAGCGGCTCCAGCACCTGTGACTGTCGCTTCCGCTACTCCTGCTCCTCCAGTAGCAGCACCAGTAGCTGCTATACCTGGGTCAGTACCAATTCCTGTTGATGGTACGGCGGAAGCTCACTTGATTTCCGTTGTCCTTGGTAAGAGTTCTATCGTCGAGGCAAAGCAGGCAGCAGTGCGTGATCCTGCTATCGCAGCAGATGATGCCCTAAGTTCTAAGATTCTTGAGAATAATCTTATTGAGTCCTACTTCGAAGGTGCGTCACCTGTGCTTGTTATGGCAAATGATCGTATTGCGCGGGCTAGCGGTTAGACAATAACTGCATTGGGCGCTGATTCATAGAGGCAACATGCCAGTATACTCTATGAATCAGCGCTGCTCCCATGTCTGTGAAGGGCCACATGGCTCTAAATACTCTGAGCAATTCAAGTTAATGTGTCATACTATCTGTCCTTCTAAAAGCTGTAATCTGCCAATCAAGTATGGCGAGTTAACTGAACATCTTAGGGAGTGCCATTCAAATGTTAAGTCTATTAGATAAGGGTATTGTCCTTGAAGATGATTGGGGTTGGCCTGTCAGCGTTGTGGAAATGCTTGAAGGTGATCTATCCCTTTTCTGGATGGTCTGGTGTGCTCAAAGTAATGGGGATCATCCTTGTGACTGTAAACCAACACCACCAGTAGGATTGGGTGCTACAGAGCAAGAAGCCCTTGAAAGGTGGCGGTTCGTGCATTTTGAGACTAGGTATCAAGGAAAGAAACGACAGCGATGACCTTCTTGAAAGGAAGAAGTAGATGAGACGATTTATAATTCTCGGTATTATTGTTTTGTTACTTGCTGGTGTCAGTGCAGGCTTTGCCAGCGGCGAGTTCTTCCCTGACCCTAGCGTGTGTGACACCTACGAGCGAACAGTTGAGAATGGAGTTGTGCATGAAACTTGTGGCATCTCAGGGGATAGCCGTGAGGCGGTGCTGCCATGAAGCTAGTGTTTTCTCTGTTAGCTACGGCCCTTGCATTGAGTCTTGGGGTAGTATTTGCTGACGAGCATCCAGTTCCGCCGACGCTTGACTATGATGGAGATACGTTCAGTGATACGCTGGAACTGCACATCGGAACAGATTGGCAGTGGGCCTGTACAGATGATGTGGCGATTGACGTATTCCCGCCTGACTTCACTCATGATACCTACACTGACATAGCTGATATGGTGTTTCTGGCGGGTGAGTTTGGAAAGAGTGTTCCTGCAGCGTCTGTCCGCTTCGATATTGCTCCTGAGCCTGCTGGCGATAACGTCATAGACATTGGTGATATAGTGCGTCTGGCTGGGATGTTTGGGCAGACCTGCACGAACTTGACGGTGCCTGCTAGCCTAGGCAGTGAAGAGATGGTAACATTCACGTCATCATCTGATGACTCTCCACCCGAAGGAGTAGCAGCAGCTGCCGTTGCAGGGCCAGGTGGCTGGCATACCTGCTATAATCGTGTTAGTGGCTTCAGTGGGCAGGTCAAACTGAATCATAGAGTCACGTTCGAGAGTGCTGGTACTGGCTTTGGCATGATAACTCTGGATTCCGCGGCTTGGGCAGAGACAAGCGGTCTGTGGTTCAAAACCAGAGTGACAACTCATAGTAGTGCTTTTCTGGCTGGCTCCCCGTATTCACGAGGATTGGCTATCTCGCAGCAGTTGTGGAGCCATCCTGGTGCTGGTGGGGTTGAGTGGGTTGCGTTAATATGGACAGAGTTCTTTGATAATCGTACTTGTCGTCATGCTTATCAGACATATTGGTGGGACTAAGAATAGAGGTTGATATGGTTCTTGAAGAAACTAAAGAAAGAACAGTTCATCATGCACCACCAGCTTTTAAGGGTGTATGGACTGCATCACAGCTTAGATGTGAGCGATACTGCTATCTTATCGCTCGTGGTATTGAAGGTGACTTTGTAGAATCAGCGGTACAAGAAGAAGGCCGACTACATGAAGATGATGTAATAGCTAAACTACAGGTTAAAGGCATCATTGTTACAGATCGACAGGTGACGCTTACGCATCCTGTTTTGCCTTTGGCAGGTCATCCTGATGGAAGAGTTGTGTTACCAGATGGGATATCTTCAGCAATTCTTACATCTGGTATTAAGTATCTTCTTGATGTAAAGAGTATGGATAGAAGCTTCTACTGGAAAGCTATAAAGAATTTCATTGGAGAGTTCCCACATCTATATAGACAATTACAGACATACACTCTAATGTCTGAAGATCATGAGTCTGTCTATGTACCTATTAAAAATAGGGCATCAGGTGAAGTCCATGAATTAGTCTTAGACCCTGATGAAGAAGAGTGGGATAAGATTGAAGATATGATAAATATTCTTACTGCTGCTGTAAAAGACCCTAAATTCGACTATAGGTTTCTGCATTGTCCACCTGCTGATTCTATATCAGGAAAATACTGTCCTTATCGCAAGGTTGGTATGTGTGAACATCAGACTAACATTCCAGATGTGACTGAGGCTCAGGTAGTACAGGCTCTTTCTGATTATGAAGAAGGTAAAACCCTTGAAAGGATAGGTGGAGAACGTAAAAAGGATGCTAAGGGCATTCTAGTTGCATATCTAAAGAAGCATGATGTAAAGAAAATGAAGATAGGTGGTAGGATGCCTACTCTAACAGAAGAGGATGGCAGACGTTCTTGTGACTTTGAAAGACTCAGAGAATTGAGTCCTAAGATTTATGATGAAGTGATTAAGAAGGGTGCAGGCTTCGAGAAGTTCGAGATCAGATAATCTCTACTTTACTTGACAAACTTACAGATATGTGTTATAAAAGAGATAGGAGGTAACGTATGGCTACAGGTTTGAAGCTTGTTAATATACTTACAGAGAGAGTGCGTGAGCGTCTCTTTCTTAAAGAGGGAATTAATCAAGCAGATGTCTATGTTATTATTGGGACAGCTATTCTTATAC
>SDBT01011164.1_pt1 | contig 14477 bp, 28 predicted proteins | sample 2277101 | NCBI WGS metagenome assembly SDBT01 (sample SAMN10404973, study PRJNA504765) | marine sediment metagenome | isolation source: marine sediment core GS10_PC15, 103 cmbsf | place: Arctic Ocean: Southern Knipovich Ridge | collected 2010
CGACAACATCGTATCAAGCAGGTGCCGCCGATCAGGGAGTCTGGATTTATGGTGGCGATAATAGTATTACATTTGCTGATATTGTACAAACAACAATAGTTGCTACTAATAGTATAGTAGTTGGTGATACGTTGCGTGTTGTATCAGCGTTCAATCCACAAATTCAAAATTCATATTTCATCAAAGGCCTTATTGCTGTTGGCGAAGTCAGCACAATTATTGTTGACACAGCAGGAACAGGATATTCAGTTGGGGATACTATACCAATAACTGATCTTGAAGCTGCATTAGGACCATCAGCAACTCCAGCAGTACTAGAAGTTGGTGGTGTCTTCGGCGACGGTAGTGTACTATTTGTAACTATTATAGATAGAGGTTCAGGATATACAGCAGGTGCTACGGCATTTAGTATTACAGGTGTTGGAGATGACAATGCACAAATTTCAGTAACTACAAGCATTGAAGGTATAGTTCTTGCTCAAGGCGGAATAATCCTTGATGAATTTGGTAGAGTCACTGAAAACGCTATTATAACTTGGGAACTAGATAGGGCACTCCCAGGTGGATTGAACGCAGCAGAAACAGTTGCCGCGCGATTCATTCGCGGTGCGGACGAAGGCGGCGTAGAAGGCAACGCATTGCCAATTTCCCTTTCACCCTAATTAGGAAAGTATGATAAATAGTAAGATGAAAGATGACGAAAAGAAAGAAAAAGAGGTAAAGCCAGATGAGGAGCTTGAGGGTTCCGTGGCTGCACATCTTGTCATTAAAGATACAAAGACTGGAAAAGTCATAGTAAACACACGAGGATAAATGATGTACGAAGATTTAATAATGAACGCTACGAGTGCTAAGGGCATTGTAAAAATCAGTGACCCGAACACGGGCGAAGTATTTGTTCATCAAGAAAATGCTATCCACTTCGGTAACATTTCTTGGGCTATTACAAATGCACTTCAAGGATCCGATGTAGGACACATCACACATATGGTCTTTGGCTCAGGCGGCACAAGTATTGATAGCTCAGGTAATATATCTTACAGATCACCAAACACAAGTAATCTACAAGATGCATCAGCAGAGCCGTATCAGCCAACATATTGGGAAGTACTGTCAGCTACAGGCAACAGCATTGTAACAGTTATTGGTACATCAAACTTTTCAGATTTAACAACAACAGTATTGATAGCGTTCGGTGAGCCAGATAATGCTTCACCAGAATTTACACAGAGCGTTACTGATACAGCTACAACAACAAATGATACATATATTTTTGATGAGCTTGCATTATATACAGGCGTATCAACGGGCACATTAGGCCCAGTGTTTAGTTTTGCACCCGATGGAAGAATGTTAACACACGTTATCTTTCATCCAGTACAGAAAGCACAAAACAGAGAATTACAAATTGAATATACGATCCGTGTACAAATGGGTCCTTAATTGAGAAGACTAGGAGTTAATACGAACAATGGCAACATATAACATAACAAAATCAGACGGCAACCCTGGCCCAGCGATTGCAGATGCGGCATCTCCTGATACGCAGACTGATCTACAGCTAGTCGGTCAGAATGCAGTTTCTTACGGACTCGATGTAGCAACGTCATTTTATTGGTTGCTAGAACACTTCGCGAGTACAACAGCACCTACAACAGGTTCTGCTGGCAGAGTAACAGGTCAAATATGGTATGACACTACACCATCAACGAGATCCCTTAACGTCTACAACGGCGCGACATTCGATCAAGTAGCAAGTTCTAATACTGGTACTCTTGAGTCTGCCGTACTACGTTGGGACGATACGAATAAAAAGTATACAGAAGATACACGAATCACAATTGATGGTTCTGGTTCTCTTGCTTTTATTGGACCAACCCCAGGTAACTCTGTAGCATTCTCACACGATGATACAGACCTTAACATTACAGGATTATCGACTGGTGCTATAGATATTGATGATGGCAGTATTTCAACAGTTAGATTGCCAGAAATTACATTGACAACAGCACTAGATGAAACGTATGGCGGTACAGCACAAACATCATATGTAGCTGGTGATATTCTATTTGCATCAGGTTCGAATGTTCTAGCAAAACTAGCAATAGATACAAACGGCGACGTACTAACACTAGTTGGGGGCTTCCCAGCTTGGGTAACAGGTTCCGCAGGTGTTTCGACATTCAATGATCTAACAGACGTTAATTTAGCTGGCGCAGCAAACAATGATCTACTATATCGTTCAGGTGGTGATTGGATTGATACTGCTGGCGCAGCAACATGGGATGGTACAACTTTAAACGCTACACGATTTGGTAGTGCTAGTATTCTATCTGCTGATCTGATTGATCGTTCTGCACCTGGAACACTAGCAGCAACAACATTCTCTGGTACTGTTACATTCAATGCTGACCTTGATCTACAAGACAATGACAGAATTCGATTCGGTACAGGTGATGATGTCGATATGGATTTCGATGCTATTGATTTAGTTATCAATGCTAACACAGCAGTAGACTTTGAAGTTACTGGCTTCTCAGGCGCACTACGAGTTGATACAGCAATCTTTAGCGGTATAACAGGTTCTGGTGGCGGCGAGATGAAAGTACTCGGTACTACAAACTCCAACAGCACAAACGTAGGTTTCGTTTCTGTAAATCACAATGATGATGGACAACAACAAATACGAATGGGAACACGAAGCGGTAGCTCATTCAGTGAAATTAACGCACTTGTAGACGATCTAAACTTGTATGCAGCAAACACACTAGTCTTTAATATAGATCCTACGCAGACAACTATAACTGAGGGCGGCGTGTCAGCTATGAACTGGCACGCAGTTTCTGGCACAAACACTACTACATCTGCTGGTGTATTTGACAATGTTGGAGCAGAACGTAACGTAGGCTTTAACGAAACACCTGAACAGGTTCAGAATTCTTCTACTACCATTGATGAAACTGACATTGGTAAATTTATGACAAGAACTACGAGTACATCTCGCATATGGACGCTTAGTTCAAATACAAATATTCCAATTGGTGGTTCGTTATTGGTACATAACGATCACACCACAGGAACACTTACTATAGCAACTACACAAACTCTACAATGGATTGATGGTAGTGACGCAGCACCACCAACAGGCTCAAGAACATTAGCATATAACAGTATTGCAACAGTTCGTAAGAAGTCATCGACAGTATGGCAGATTTGGGGCAATGGAATATCTTAATATGACTTTTATGCATATGGATGCAGTATCAGCGGCGTCAGCGTCACAGGCAATAGTTAGCTTACAGAATGTAACTGTGTCCGAGTTTGACTTTCCCTCCGCCGTCGCAAAAATACAATTCTTCGGCGACGGTCAGGTGTGGGAAGATAATAGTGGACAGAACTTTTTATATTTCTGGATAGATCCTGCAGATAGCACCATCCTGCCAGGCGTGGATCCATATCAGATTAGGCGATCAAATACACAGTTCGATGAACCTAGTGGCCCCAATGATGGTGTATGGACAGAGATAGTCACTAAGACTAGCCTTGCTCTGCCTACCACCCTCAACGGCGGCACAGGATACGGTAATGGACAGTTATTAACAGTACTAGGCGGAGTAGTAGGTATAGGCGGTAACGCCGCTACATTTACAACACAAAACGTCGCTGGCGGTGTAATACCATTCTCACAAGGTCTAGCGTTGACAGATGCTGGTAAATACTTTACAGCACCAAACGGTGCACGCGGTCTGACAACAGTATTTTATAGTGGCGGCACAGGCTCTGGTGTAGAAAGCTACGCAAGATTCGACGCCATTCAATGGACGCTCGGTGCAGGTTATCCTAATGATGCATTTTCTGTTTTTGATGTCTCAATTAGGAAAGGCACGGGACCAGTATTGGCAACTGCGCAAGTGACACTTGATGTAGACGCATCATAAGGAATAAAGAAACATGGCAGATTATAATGTAACATCATCAGACGGAACGTTTACAGTTAATGTTCAAACAGGAACAATTAACAATTCATTAGATATTCCGTTTATTGGACAAGACGCTATTAACTATGGTGATGATCTTGTTGCGGCACAACTAAGGCAGTTAGAAAACTTTTCTAACACCAGTGAGCCAGCGTTCGGAACAGCAAGAGTCAAAGGTCAGCTATGGTATGACAGTACTCCAGGCACAGGCCGATTAAATGTATTTGACGGTTCAAGCTTCGATAAGATTCCACTTGATATTGATGTAGTTCATACGTCAGGAAATGAATCTATTGCTGACGTAAAAACATTTACTAGCGCACCATTATTCTCAGCAGCAGGCGCACCCATTAGTGTTAACAGTAACACAGTAGTCCCAAATCTAAATGCAGATTTGCTTGATGATTTACATGCTACTGCATTTGCAACAGCAAGCCAAGGTCTATTAGCAGACGCCGCCCAACCAGCACTACCGTTAAATACAGCAGGCGATGGCTTTGTGTTATCGGCTGACTTAACAAACCCGAATAATTATACTTGGATTTCGACAGCAGTATCAGCAGGCCAAATCGCGATGGATGTTATTACTACATTAGATACTACGACAAATATTTTGCTTGTTGGTGACGCGACTAACGCAGCACTACAAGATCCATTATTTGCTGCGGCCTTAACATATAATGCTGCAACAGGTTCAATGATAGTACCGAGTATCACATCTACATTTACAGGTGCGCTAATCGGTAACGCAGACACAGCAACGACAACAACGACAGCAACCAACGCAACCAATATTTCAATTAATAGTAACGACGGTGATAGTGGCGATACAACTACATTTCCAGTTTTAGTAACTACGAATAGTGCAACTAACCAGATTCCACACATTGACGGCGCACAGCTATCTTATGATGCAACTCTAGGACGATTAAACTCAACAGAGTTCGCTGGAGATGGATCTCTTATTACAGCATTGAACTTGAGTGCTGGCTCGCATACGGGCACATTAGCAGTAGTCCGAGGTGGTACTGGCGTAACAACTTCTACTGGCTCAGGAGCATCGTTTGTATTAAGCACAAGCCCAGTATTCACTACAAGAATTGATGTACCTATTATCAGAAAAAATAGCGGTGATGGCGTAGTAGAATTGCAGCACGTAACTACAGCACGATTTAGAACTGCGAACCCAACAGCAACCGACCAAGCATCAGGCGCAATCGTACACGATGGCGAAGGAAATTTCCAACCTGTTGGCTTTAACGTAGTACAACAAAGTGTACATAGTTCAGGCGGAACAACAGTCGTGACACAAGCTCGCGTTGGTAAAGCATTGCAAGCTACAAATTCATCTGGCACAAGAATAGTTAGGGCGGACAACGTTGGTACTATTCCTATAGGTACTGAGTGGATTCTTAAAAATCTTACAACATCATCAGGCGCTTGTACAATAACTAGTGGCGGTGGTGTTACTTTAGTATGGATGGACGGCAGCGGCTCGCCACAGTCTGATGTTGGTGGCGCATCTCCATTTACATTAGCAAGGGGCGGCATAGCAACGCTTCACAAAATCTCAGACCTTAATTATCAATTATGGGGTATAGGAATTACATAATGACTGTATTGATGTCAAGTACTCCTGGTAACCTAAGTAGTGGTCTTGTACAACTACAAGATAAACTTATTAACCATGTAGGCTTCCCTGCTTCTGTTCGTACTGCTGGAATTAGGATTAATACCAACGGCACAGTACAGTGGCTCAAGACATATCAATTTCTAGAATTACAGCCACTAACAGATTGGATCATTCCTAATCAAGCTGGCGGCGCATACGAGGTACGTATAACTAATCTCGTTTGGATTGCAATGGATGAGGGATTTATAATTTCGCCTAGCGGCAGTGATACGTATACAGTTGATCCATTGTTAGCCTCAGATGGTGACCCTAATGGTGACGAAGATACATGGTTTGATCTTGGCACAAGCAGGGAATGGCTCTTTTTTGATGATGACTTTGGCGGAGCGGGAGGCCTACAACATGCAACATTTGATATGCAGATTAGACAAGGCGCAGTTATACTCGCGACGGCCCAAATGGATTGGAAAGTAAATTCCGTTTCTACTGGAGGCGGAGGAGGCGGAGGAGGATGCTTTATGTACGGAACAAAATTTAGAATGGCAGATGATTCACTTAAAGAAATTCAAGACATTGAAATTGGTGATGTAATGAAAATCGGCGGTAAAGTTACTGCAACACAGATTGGTGATGGAACTACAGAGACTTGGTTTGATGTCGATGGAGTAATTGCTACAGGTTCACACGGCATGCGTAAAGATGGTGTATGGATGCGTATTGCAGATGCAGGATATGAGCCTGCTGAAACGCAAGATAGGTTCTATATCCTTGCTAACAGCCAACACAGAATGCTATCTGAAAATGGACAATTGTTTACTGATTATCAAGAAGTTAATTACACATCTTCAGGCTGGGATCAATGGGTCATGGATTTTCTTAATGATAAAACAGATGTAGATGTTCTTCGTGAAGCAATCGCATCATGTGGTACCGAGGCTCAAGAGGTTAAAGATTTCTATGCTAAAGAAGGCATCTATGTAGAAGATTATAATGATACGAAAGATAGATTGCTAAGAGAATTGCGCGAACTAGAAAAAGTACATAAATATACACACCCAAAAACAGGCCGACCAACGTTGCAAGGTTAATCTTTAACTACAGTTAGTGACCAGACTAGCGCGACAACCCAACCAATACAAGTACTTCCTAGAAAGAAGTTAAGAACCGCAATCGGCCAGCGATTGTGATGATTGCGCTTGAATGCAACAATGGTTGGAACAAAATATAAAACAAATAAGATTAGTGCTACGACTAATGCGCCTACGACTTCCATGATTCTCCTTATTAGGTGTTGCGGTTCGCTACAACACCAGTACACTATTATTTAGCAGAATCAGGAGAGATTTCTAGCGATAACAACTAGTGATCCAATAAGAAAGCAGATAGAACCTGCTGCGTACCACCAGTAAGGGGCGAGTTCAATAAATTTAGCTAGAGTCATCATCTATTTTCTTTTTGTATTGAAACAGTTTCTTTTCAACCCACGCAACAAAATGTGCATAAAGGCCAAAAAGGAAAACTAGTATTGCGGTAGAGCCAAGGAATACTATAACAATGCCGGTATTTTTATCTGTGATGCCTCCATATTTTGCAACAAGGCCGCATATTACTACAGTTGCCCATGCACCAAAAGTTATTGTACCCATCCGAAATTGACGAACAGCATAGTCTTTGTAATCAAAGTCGAAGTCACTCATTTTCTACATTCCAATTTGTTACAGGCTTATATTCTATGTAACTATTTAAACAATAGCCTCTGTTATCAGTTTTAAGATTTAGCCAAATCTCACGTACTTCTTCGCATTTTATTTCTGTATCGAAATACTTTGTTTCGTAATCAGGTATATCACAAGTAGGCCCGACACAATTAGCAATGTAAAGTAATAGTGTGAATTTCATTGTCTATTCGTCATCCGTTTAATAAATTCTTGTATCTGTTCTTCTTCCGATCGTTCTAATTCGTCTAGTATATGTTGATATGTGTCAACGTTCTCGCTATCTAGTTTTTCTTGTGAGCGAGATAAGCCGCGTTCAGCAATGCGCCTTATATTATTCGTGTCCATTAAATTATTTCATCCTCATCAATGCAATTAAGAAATAGAAGAATCTTAGTTGAGACACGAATAAAGATTACCCGATATAAGAACATGCCAGCAATAGTGCCAAACATCCAGCCCCAGAATATTAGTTCATGTAATGGCTCGTATTCATACTTGCCACTGTCTGGATTTAAGTTATCCATCCATGCAAGCATTGAATCAATAGAGAACCACATGCCGCCGAATAGCGTGACAAGATAGATTATAGTTGCGATCTTCCACCAGAGAGGAGTTGCCCAAATAGTAATACCAGTGTTATAGAGGATAGAAGGTACTTGCTTCCAAGCGTCTGCAAACTCTTTCCATGTGAAGCGATTGTCGCTCATGCCGTCACCTTCAACTCTTTGAGTCGTGCCTTCAAGTCGATGATTTCTACCTTGCTGCGATATGCTTCTGATCGCCACTCTGTACGACGAATGAGTTTTCGCAAGTCTGCTATTCGCGCTTTGATCGCTTGCGGATCATTCATTGTGCTTGGGTCAACGTAACTCATTTGCCTTTAAGCACAGCTTTGAAAATAAGCTTCGGATCAAGGATCATCTTCACTGGAATTACAAAGCCTTCGCTTTCAAGACCAGTCATACCGAGGCTATTGTCTGCATCAGATTCGCGGCCGTAGAGGCGAGCTTTATCGAAGTCTTTAGTGAAATTTCTCTGCTTGTTCTTGATGAATCCCCTTGTGTCACCTGGGACATACACCACAAACGCAGACCTAGTGTTTTCGTCAGTTTCAGTACTCATACGTATATTATACGTGTATCGAATACCGATGTCAACCTGTTTATGGAGTTACAGTTCCGAAATCTAAAGGAACAGGAAAATTCGGGAAAACAGACTCAGAATCAGTGGCAATGCGCGGATATGCCTTCGAGGATCCGCTGAAAAGCATCTCTTGTAGAATATTATGGGCAGCATACGGAACTGTATATATCTTGTCTTCGATAATGGTTTGCGTAACAAGATCGAAAGGAGTCCACTCTACCATTCCACTTGCTTTGTCGATTGAGATAGAAAATCGTGTACCGCTGAAGTCAATGATAGGATTCACTTCACCATCGGTGATAAGTTCCTCTGCTAGAATGACTCTTGTGTTGAATTTAAGTTCTATTGCCATACTATTATTTATCTGATTCTACTTGCGATAAATACGTATATGTCTGTAAGTATAATCGTAGCCTTTTCACACAACTTTGTCATAGGGACAGGAAATGAAATTCCGTGGTATATACGAGAGGATCTAGAATATTTTAAACAGGTTACAATGGATAAAATCGTTATCATGGGTCGCAAGACTTATGAATCTATTCCTGAAAAACATAGACCTCTCATGGGTCGAATGACATATATACTCACTAGAAATAAGAACTATACTGTAGATCATCCAGATGTAAAGATATTTCACGAAGTATCTAAAGCAATATTCGCAGCAAAACTCGTTGCAAAAGATAATGAAATAATGATAGCTGGCGGCGCAGAAATTTATAAGCAAGCCATGCCTCACACACAGAAGATATACGCTACGATCATTCAAGAAGACTTCGAAGGAGATGCACATTTCCCTCCACCACTTATAGAAGACTGGCACATAGTAAATAGTGATGTAGTGTTCCCTTTTCACGATAAGCAACTAGACTTATTGTACACACGATGCGTTTACATGCGCAGAACTAAACCATATATTCCATTAGAATGAACCAAAGAAAAAGGACGCATAGCGTCCTTTTTAACTTTATAGCTTATTAAGTTTATGACTTCTTAGGTCGTCCGCCTTTCTTAAGTGCTGGATTCAATGCATAAGCTTCCTCACGCATTTTCTTAGCATCTTCTTCCATTAGACGAGCCTGCAGCAATTTACTTTCTGCTGCTGCTTCAGTTGCCTCTTCTTCTGTCTGACCAGTAGCCTTGCCGATTACAACTGGCTCAACTTTTGTTTCAGCAACTTTTACTAGACCTGACTCAGTATCAACTGATACGCCTGGCCCAGTAGGATCAGCGGCTGCTGCTGCGATATCCTCAGATGAAATTTCAACATCGTTAGATTCTTCAGCTATTGTGCCACTCTTGATCTGTTCGTTTACTATTGAAAGAGCTACTAAGCGATTAGGCATAGGTTGCATTTCAATTTCTGATACAGGATACTTATGTAGAAGACCCTTTGTGTGTAAGGCATTGAGCATTTGTAGACCGTCACCAAATGTGCGTCGTTCTAGAACTTCGAACAAATCAACTGTCGCTTGTGCTTCTTTGCTGTTGACTTCTCGCATTAGCTGGTCGTGATACATTTCCATCAAGCTATCTGATAGGACAACTAAGCAATGATCTTCGGCATCTGGAATCTCTCGGAATACAACTACAAGTCTTGATCCATGCTTGTTACGTCCTACGTGTTTTGTGAAAGCAGTCATTTTGACGCTCCTGTAGCCTTTTCCGCAGCTTCTTTCTGTGCTGCGATAACAGCTAGGAAAGAACTAAGCTTGTCAAAGATAGCTCCAACTTCTGTTACTTCGCCAGCGCCAAATGCGCCACGACGAACTGCAATATCAATAACTGATGCTAGTGCCTGTAGATCAGCAATAGTCAATTGGCTTCCGTCTGCGACAGGAGCCTCTGCTGGTTTTTCTACGTTCGCTGCTGGTGCGTCTACTGTAGTCTTGTTGACCTTAGTCGTTTTAACTGTAGCGGCAGCTTTTTTCTTAGGTTTTGCCATGTTCTTATTTTCCTTTAAAGGTTTGATTAAGTGTATATATGTTATATACGCACTTATTTATCCATTGCGGCGGACGCCCTATCAAAAACATGGTAGGTTTATTTCGATTTATGGCCGCAAAACCACCGTTCACACATCCGCGAAAGGCTAGCTTTGCTTATGTCAACGGTCTCAGGTAGGATGGAATCAATGCCACAATTCGGGCAAAGAGCAGTTTGACCATTGTCTGTCCACTCTTTTATAGCTGATACAGGAAAGACTCTGATACAAGAAAAGCATCCACATAGGTGGACGCTTTTCAATATCTTACGATTATAGATCGAAAGCTTGTGGTCGATCATACAACCTTCCGCGGAGGCCGAATTTCGATCTTGTCCTCAGGCCACGACAAGAATGTAAGCCACTCAGGGTCACGAATCGTAACTGGGAACTTCATCCTCTTAGCCATTAGCTCATAGTAGTTCGGCTTCATAGGAATCTTGTTCGGACGAACCTTCCTGTTGTGGCCCTTATCGTGGTTGCACTTCTTACATGCTGCAACGATGTTAGTCCAGTTTGTCTTACCACCGTGAACCCTAGGAACAACGTGGTCAAGAGTTAGCTGGCTTGCAGGCGGCTTAGCACCACAAAGCTGACAGGTGTACATATCTCGTAGCAAAATGTTGCTGCGATTGTACTTGACTTGCCTGCTCCACTTCACATATTCCGTACACATAACAATCGACGGAACCTGCCAGGTGCAGCTAGGTGAATGCACTTCCCAATCTTCATACGAGCTAATGACCCGTACTTTATGTTGGTAAGCAAGCCTAATTGCTGTCATCCATGAAACAACCGAAATCGGAACTACCGACAACGGGTTGCCATCTGCGTTTAAAATTAATGTGTCACTCATTGTTCTATCCTTGTTTGTACTTCGACATTGTAGCACCAGTATTTCTATATGTCAAGTTTTTTGCACGTTACTGTACAATAGCGCATAATTGTACGCAAACGTACAAGAATACGTAACCTATTGATTTCATTGAGGTTTCTTAAATACGTAACCTATTGATATCCTTAGGTATTTTCCGTAGCGACCTGCTACGTGTTCTACTTTATTGGTGATGTGACTCGTTGCGCTGTGACCGCGCAGAGACGGCTGTTCTTTCTAGCTTGGGAAATCCTGGACAATTTCCGCGTTATCAGGATCAATCCCTTGATCTATTTGAATCTTACGTTTCTTTAGTTCAAGTAGTTCAGGGTCGATTCGATGGCCTGTAACAAATGCTTCCGCATCGCTTACATGTTCATTTACAATCTCATTAATCCTCATACAGTTATTTATCAGGATCAAAACTTTAGTTGGAATAGGAAGTGATCCTTTTCATCTTTGAATCTGAATCTAGTAGGCATAGCTGTATTGAGTTCTGCTACATCACATCGAATCTTAATGTCTTTGTCTGCGAGAAAAGTTTTCAATATTGTAGTTGTTCCACTTTTATTCTTGACACACTCAAATGATCTATTCTGTGGATTGTAAGCCCAAACTTCGTGCGCACTCTGTAAGTAACCTCGTCCCAACTTATGCTGAAAATATTCCATATCAGTCATTTGGCTTATATCTTTCCCGCCATCAAGCAAAGGTATCCCTGGGATAGCTTTCCCAATAATCATAAGTTGCTTGCTTTGATAATAAATCTTAGTCATCTTTGTCTTTTGAACCCTTGAGTTTGTTATAGAATATCTTACGCTTTGCTGCGCCCTTGCTCATGTAAATATTTGAGCCATCTACTAGTAGATGATATTCTTCTGGAAAGGTACCGTCAGGATTAAACATCTTACAGAAATACTGTTCTTCTCCATATTCAAATGCTGTTTGCGCTGCCATTATAATATGCACGCCGCCTGGAACAATAGCATAGTATGTAGTGTGACTCATTTACCCGCCAATCTCGCTTCAAACAATCTTCTATCGCTTATTTCAACTACACTAGCAGGACATTTAGAAGTCGATAATAGACTTGCTACAGCCTTTGCCTCTGCGGAACTATTGTATAGTTTCGCTTCACTCAAACGTTTCGTATGGTTAGCGCGGGGAGTCTTTGGACGCTCTCTAAATTTAGCAGTCGAAATACCTTTCACCCATGCAGAATCTTTGTGGTCTATGTAGTCGTGAGTATCGAACCACCAATACTCGTCCCGTATCGCGTATTTCATTTACATATCACTCCACGCTCGTCCTTCTCACAATGCGGTGAGTTTGTTTCGTGAACAATCTGACCACTACTGAGTTCTACTATTTGAGCGAAGTTTACAAACTCTACTCTAACTCCTACAGTGACCGTAGCAGGATCCGATGAGGTCGTTAACAATAGACCGAGACACAATGTAGCTAGTCTAATCATTTGCGTTGATCAGGCTGGTGACAAAAGATACAATCATCCCTGTGTCGATCTTCAACAAGATCAAATACACACATTCCACAGGGAGAAGTTTCACACTTCCAACGCATTGATGATGTTTGATATGTGAAATCGAATTCAGGAAATGTTTTCTTGATGATCTTTCTTTTGTAATATTCTATTTCTTCAATCGCATCATCACACGATTTTATCATATCAGGCACATTGTCTCTGAGAAGGTCAGTAAACATGACCTTCTCATCGACAACGACTGACACAGCTTTCTTAGCCATCAGCGCGAACAGTCTTCAAGGTGGCCGAAACCGCCGATTCCGCCGTGGTGGTCGAACGACGACCACCAATGCGTTTTTGCAGAGTTTCAATCTCTGCTGCCTGTCGCTTGTCAGGGTCTTTAACCTTGAGCAAGTTGTCAAGCGCATTTTCACGCCTGCCTTTTAGGGCTAGCGGCCCATTTCTTACACGACGCTTATGCGTGTGCATCTTCTTTCCTTTGGACATTATTGTCCTCCTCTAGGAATATTAATCATCTTGTTTATGAACGTTCTTAACATTTTTGACCATTTATGAATATAGATTATTCTACTTATTAATACTATTAACAATAGACTCAACGAAATTATATTGATCCCATAGTACGGAATATTTACTCCAGCGATAAGTATAGCTGCGGGAATAAAGAATACTAGAAACCGCTTTGGCTCTTGTAATCCATCATACCATTTATACATTTTCTTTCGCCTCTATTGCTTTCTTGAGTGAATCTTTAGCTTTCTTGCTGTACGGGTGACTCAACACCCGTATAGCTGCATCTTCTATTTCTCTCAACCTTCGTACTTCAGACCATCTAGGTTGGCCTCCACCTCTAGTTGCTCCGTGCATTACGACTCCCAATCTCTGTGAATAATGTGTGCCATGTATGTTGCTGGCATAAAAATCATTAACGCAACTATATGCCATAATACAGAAGATGGATATACTAGCATCCCATCTATTGTGCTTTCAATCGGATGTGCTAAAATCCAAGCTGTTGTTGATAGGAAAAATATCATAGAAATAAATGTAACTTTACTAATCCAATATGTAAGTACTTTCATCATAATTCTCCTAAAGTTGAGCGGGGCCTAACGCCCCGCTCACCATTTACTCTACGACTTTTTAGCCGCTGTTACTTTGCGTGGCTTTGCTGTAGTTGCCGTTGTCTTTTCGGTACCTGTGTTAATACCCAAACGACTCAACAGTGCTGCTCCAGCGTCAGTCTGACTAAGCGCCTCAGCCATTGCTGCGATTTCCGTTCCACCCTTAGAGCTAAACAGATCCATCACACTTGATACGCCACTAGTGACGTTTCCTGTGTTAGCAATGATCTTGATGCCAGCATCCTGCAATGCCTTAGCTTGTTCAACACCAACCACCTCGTCTTTCTCAACTCCACGAAGGTCGATGAGATAAGTCTGATAGCCCTTGTTCTCGCCAATTTCCTCAGCAAGTACAATCTGCGGAGCTACAGTTGCCATTTCAGCAAGACGTTTTGCTTCTGCCTCAGAAGTACCAACTGCGAGAATACCCTCAGCGTCTTTCAATTGCTGTACAAGTACACCCTCAGCAACAAGTACTGTCTGTTGCTTCTCGCCCTCAGCGGTGATAATTTCTTTCTGC
>SDBT01011165.1_pt1 | contig 14477 bp, 10 predicted proteins | sample 2277101 | NCBI WGS metagenome assembly SDBT01 (sample SAMN10404973, study PRJNA504765) | marine sediment metagenome | isolation source: marine sediment core GS10_PC15, 103 cmbsf | place: Arctic Ocean: Southern Knipovich Ridge | collected 2010
GGGAGAGGATGAAGAAACGAGCGACAACCCGTTGTCATCGGAAGAGGTCTCCGCGCCTCCTAAGAAGAGGAGGGACGTGGACACGATCAACCGGATTTTGGGCTCGGCCAAACGGGGAGAAGATACATGGACGACCTGCTTTGGTCCGCTCAGCCAACTCCGCAAACTCAATGTGACGGCCGCCAACGTCCGCAGGGAATACATCCTGAATCTGATGGCCGCGCTCGGATTCGCGCTGAAGGGTCACCAGCTGGACGCGGTCCCTTTGCAGGTCGAGACCGCACAGAATTTCGTGCGCTTCCTGCCTTCGGCCAACTCGTGGGCCTACTACGGAGGAGTCACGTGCATATACAGCGACACCCGAGCGGTCGTCCTGCACGAACGGCCGCTTCGGGGGATGATCATCTTGACCGGTCGACCCACCGCCGAACACCCGCTCGGGGAAACGTGGCCCAAGGGACCCGAGGTGCTCGGAGGAGCCTTTCCGTATTCCACCGGAAGGGTACGACCCTTGTTTGGCGGAGAGGAAGGAAAAGGAGAAAAAGAAACGACCACCGCGTCGGCCTTTTTCACCAGAGAGGAGACGCGTTCCCCCGACGAAGAATTGCATCCTCGGCTCTCTTCCGAATTATACAGGAGTCGCGACGCCAAGTGGATGGACCTGGAGTATGCGATGGGGAGGCCCGAGACGGGCGGAGAGATTCATCTGAAGCCGTTGATGGTGTTGTGCGCACCCAGGCCGACGAAGCGGGTGGGATTGCTCAAGGATTTATTGTCGTAAAAATACATGTCGCTTTATTCTCTACAGGATGTCAAACACATTCTCCGGGGTCCCGAGGTTTATCGGAGTCCCGACGCCCATCCGTCTAGCTCGTCGATATGTAGCACGGAAAGCTTCCATGAATTCCTGTTCATATGCACGTCTAAGCTCACGGGATCTGTAAATTTGATCGATCAATGCTGGTCTTGTCGGATTGTCCCTATAGAATTTCATCCTTTCGCGCAGCTCGTAAAACTTCCAAAGGAGCCCTTTCGGACGCTCACCAGCCTCGATGGCCGATAATGCACTGACGCGTCCAAGTCGTTTACCTAAGTCTCTCACTGGATCAGACGGAAGTTTGGAAAGTCCGCGTTTTCCTTTCCCACGGTCCGCCATCATCTCTGTATTCGAATGCATCCCACTTGCGGATGCCCTATATATATCAGGCAGATTCTGTCCTTTTTTTACAGTGATTTCGCTGGCCAAGGGACCTTTAATATCCTTTGTAGCGTATTATCAAAAGAATACTGTCGTTCACACAGGGAGCAGCGTGTGGACGATTGCGCAGGAAAATGAACGCGGCCGCCGCACCCGCCGTGAATTGCTCTTTCGGCTCTGTCGGGTTGTTTGCGATGATCTCTTGCGATGATATCGACTGGTCTCTGTGGATTTTTCTGAACCTGCCGGTCCTCGCGTTCTACTCGCTGAACGTTTTCCTCATTGTGCACCACCTCGCGGTGCTCTCTTGGAAGCGGCCCTTTTGGATCGCAGAATCCATCCTGCGTCTATTATATTTTATCGGATACTTTTTCCTAGCTCCGTACCGACTCGCGATGGGACACTCGGTGCGATGGGACGGTACGTGCGACAAGAAGCGTGCAACGGTCGGGGGATGATGTTGCGATCAAAATATATACAATGTGTGGAATGTTTATAAAACTCTGAGGTGTTTACTTCAACTGGTTGTAGATGTCCCCAAACGCGGCCCGAGTCGGACTGAGCACTTTCGATCTCCGTCGGCCGTGTCCTCGTCGAAAGGATGTGGTTCTTCGCTGCGGACGTGGCGATGCGGAGATCACACCGGCGATCGTGTCGTCTTCCCATTCTGCCGTTTCCTCCTCATCTTCTTCCTCCTCTCCTCCAGCGATCACGTGTCTCCTCTGCGCAAGGGCTCGCGTGAAAACATTTACGAGTGCATCTTGAATGGTGTCTTTGTCTTGTGTGTCGACGTGCTTCAGTTTATCCTTCAATCCTCCGGACGCTATGTCGTTTAGAAACGATTGAGTTGCGTTGTCGACATTTTCATCGGCCAGCGCCTGGGCACTCGTGGCGACCGCCTGGGCGTTTTGGTCCGCTTTATCGGCTTCGTGGACGCGATCAAAGACTTTGGTCAATTGCCCTGCAACGTCCCCGACTTCGGCCTGTGCCTGTATCGCTTCCTGCGGGGCCTCCGTATCGCCCATCGACTCCAGGCGATCGGTGCATTGCTGGAGCTTTTCCCGCACGTCCTCCAGTTCTTGCCTGGCCTGCGCGACGGCCACTTTGACTCTGGCATTTTCGGTGCGGGACTCGGACAGGTGTCCCTCTATGTCGACCATCGCTTTTTTGTACGTCGTTTCGATCGCGCGCTTTTCTGCATCGCAGGCTTCCCGTGTGAGTTGCGCGGTCGTCTCTACGACCGCTTGAATCCGTGCCGGAGGGACTTCTTTTTCCCTCAAGGGAACGGGAGGAGGTCCGGTCGGTTCGCCCCAATCGGCCATCGACGCGAGTATCGTGTTGAACCAGATGGGGACTCGCTTGAAGAAGCCCTGCTTGAATATTTCGATGTCGTAGGTCATCCCGGTCGACAGGGCCGACGAATACACGGTATTTACAAAGTTGATCATCGATCTCCCGGAGAACACCTCTGGCGTTCCTCGGGGAAAGAATGCGGGATCTGCGGCACCTTCGTATGTCCGACCGATGATCTTCGCGACCTTTTCTTTGTAACTGATCGCCGCATCAAAGTACAGAGCCTCAAAGTATTTTCGCGCACTCGACTCGGGCCAGCGGACCGCGAGGGTTTTCGGGTCGACGTGGAACCCGAGAGCGAGCGTGATCGCCAGCGTCGTCTGGATGGGACCCCCAAAGTCTCCGTTCTCTTCGGGCGGCAACGTCTTGGCCAATTCTGCCAAGGAAAGCATGAATTCGCTCCCGATGAGGGCGTGCACCAATGGCGTGAACCGGGCTCGCACGCCGTCGTACAATGCTTTCACCACCATCCGTGTGCCGACATCGTAATACAGCGCCTGCATCAGGGTTTTTTTCACGCGGTCCGGGTGATACATGGTGTATCGACGGAGCCTCTGTTGTTTCTCCCATATTTGGTTTGCTTTTTTCCAATCTGTCTGTGCCATGACCGTATCTCACCCTTGTATTGGCGGCCGCCGTTGCACTGTAAAAAAGCACACACAATAAAAAAATGTCCAAACGCAGAAAGACAGGAACGAAACGACGGAAAATCGAAAAGCCCCCTCCCGTGATCAATCCGTTGGCGTCGCCCATTCTGTGGAGGTGTCTGGACCTGGCCAAACAAAGTCCCGAACAAATCACGGCGAGGTGGATCCAAGAGACCGTGGAAAGTCCGGACGCATGCGTCGTCCAGTGTCGGGAGATGTTGTCTCACATGGGTTCGCTTCAGGGGGACCAGGTCTTTGCCCGGATCGTCACGGCAAACCTCTGTCGCAGATTGTACACCTCCTCCTTGGACCTTTCCATCTGTTGGCGTCGCACCGGCGCGCGCCATTGTGCCTTTGTCGCTCCCTTCGGGATGGGCGACATGGCCTGGGTCCTCATGCCGGTCCGCGTGATGTCCCCCGCCGCCAAGATGTGCTTGTCCATTCTGATTCGAGGGGGGCATTTTTCTCACGACAGTCTGGTGTCTCTTCATCACCGACGCACCCTCTCGTGTTTCCGGCTGAACGACGCGCTGGTGCGATACATGAACTCGAAAGGTATCGGAGCGCGATGGATGAAGACTCTGTTGACAGCCATGGCACACGAGGCGGCGACGGTGGCCGAGATCTCGACCCAGGAAATCACAGAGTACCTCGTCTCTGTCCGGGACGCAGGTCTGGATCTCGACGGATTCGCCGACGCGGTGACGGAAGTCATTCGCACGTGCCACGAAGTGGTTTAGAAAAAGAAAACCAAATGAAGGAGTGGAGGATGTGGGGGGGGGGAACGCACGGTTTTAGGACGATCGTTTGGTTGAAATGTGTGTCTCGTGGCAACGACAAACGCTCGCTTCGAGGTCACTTCTGAATCGAACGATGAAGGAATCACAAGAGGATCGGTGCATAGCCATGTACGACCCCGCTCCCAGAAATATGGCATACGGTGCACTGAATGCGCAGGAAAACAAGTTTGTAACGATGGCCATGATCGATTTGACGGGGAAGAAGAGAGGGTTGCCGAGTGCCAAAAGGTGCGGCGAGCTGATAGCTTCGACGATCCATCAACAACCCGTCCTGCGACACCGCAACGAAATCGTGGTCGTCGAACGCCAAACGCACAAGAACAACAAAAACGTGAAGATCCAAAAGTCCCTCGAAAAAACGTACGAAGATCTCGGCATCGAGGTGATCATATTGGATCCCAAGAAAGTCTTTGCATACGTTCGGACTCGCTCGGTCGTGTTTCCCGAATGCAAACGCCTCATCAAAGAGCACGGCGCAATCCAAGGGAAGACCGAAGCGGACGCGCAAAAGCGGTACACCGTTAAAAAGAAACTGTATTGCGCATTCGGAAAGCGGCTGGTGCGCCGCGGGTCCGAACGGTTGATGATGACCCAGATCGCCAAGAAGAGGAAAGAACTGGAAAAGGGGATGCGAGCACACGACGTGAAGAGTCCGCCCAAAAAGCCAAGGCAAACCAAACGGTCCGTCAAGAAACGCCCCGATGATCTCTACGACGTCGTCGTGGGGGTGTTGTATCAAGCGAACCAACTCGCAAAGGAGGGAAAGTTTGGTCTCGAACCAAAAAGGGATTTTTTCGAAGAAAGGTTGTCCCTCTGACGAACCCGACGAACACCATGTAAAGTTTTCACGATGTACATAAATCAAAAAAACCGACGCCTACGAAGGACCATCGCACAAGGAATCACGACGAAGATTTTTCGTCGGGCGTCTGGAAAAAAAATATAGGGAGGGACATCCGATTTGGGGGGTGCACATGAGGCTCCGGAGTTTGTCTCTGAAAAAGTCCAAATCCGGCATTCTGATTGGTCGAGGGCCCGGAGTTTTTGAAACTGCCACGTCTACAAAACGTCATCACTTTCGGGGGTCCAGGCGCGTCGGCGCATAAAACACGATGGAATTGCGACGACGAAAAAGTGTACGTCACACCAAATACGACATCTAAAAAGTCGTCGCAAATCTATCGTGTTTTGTGTGTCGACGCGTCGGGACCCCTTGAAAGTGATGACCACTGTACACGTCATCCCTCAAAGTGATGACCATTATACACGTCACCCTCCAAGTGATGACCATTGTACACGTCACCCTCCAAGTGATGACCATTGTACACGTCCTTCCTCAAAGGGATGACCATTGTACACGTCATCCCTTTCAGGGGTCCCGACGCGTCGGGACATAAAAACACGATAGATTTGCGACGACGAAAAAGTGTACGTCACACCAAACACGACACCTAAAAATTCGTCGCAAATCCATCGTGTTTTTGTGTGCCGACGCTTCGGGACCTCCGAAAGTGATGACGTTTTGTAGACGTGGCAGTTTCAAAAACTCCGGTCTCTCGACCAATCAGAATGTCGGATTTGGACTTTTTCAGAGTCAAACTCCGGAGCCTCATGTGCACCCCCCAAATCGGATGTCCCCCTTATATATTTTTTCCAGACGCCCGATGAAAAATCTTCGTCGTGATTCCTTGTGCGATGGTCCTTCGTTGTCGTCGTGTTTTTGATTTATGTTCATCGTGAAACAATCACAAAGGACAACTCGACGAATTGTCCGATGAAACAAAATGTGAAACAATACGAAAAAAAGTTTGTTCGGTGGACTTTTGAGGCGTGTGCGACGGTCCCAATCACTTGATGAAAGGAATGGCAACGGGGCACCATACAATTGTCCCCTCGGCACTGAGCGTGTCCGGAAACACGGGACTGTCGATATGGCTCGACGGATCCGTGGCGGTCATCATCAATATCTTCACGGACAACGTTCTCAAAGCGTTGTCGATACAGGTGGACGAACGGGAACTTCTCATTTACGTCGTCATTGTGCAGCTCATATGGATTGCCGTAGAAACGCCATTTCGAGACGCCGTCGCCTCGTTCAGTGCCACCGGTCTCGGGTGGCAGTACAGCAACCTCACGCTGGTCGACGCCATCGGCAAAACGATCAAGTTTCTGACGTTCGGAATGCTTGCAAAGGCGATCCTGCGCGAGTGGTCGGCTGGAGCATTCACCGTGGGACAAATCACGGCGTATGGCGCCGTGTTGCTCATACTCTTCTTTGCCTTTTTCACCAAAGTGAAAATCATGTACGGCGACATGCTGGGATTGGTCAAGATGCTCGACAACGTCGAGCAACCACCAACCGTGTGATGTGGATGGACAGGAACGCACACGTGACGACGGAGGGGTGAGAGGGCACATGCAAACACACAAAGACACAAAGACATGAACGCCAAGAGCGGGGCAGATGTGTATTCGATCGAAAACTTGCAACTGCTGGTGGAACCCGAGGATGTAGAAATGGTCTACACGGTCTTGGTCTTGGTCGTCGCAACCGTGGTCCTGTCCGTGGGACTTTACCTACTTCTCCGTCGGTGTCTGGCCAGGCGGACGAGCTTTGGCAACAAACTTCGGCAGGAATACATCGATTGGGCGCAGAGGGAATGGGACCATCGGAGAAAGCAGTCGATGAAAAAACGGGAATGAATTGTAGAAGAAGCGTTTATTCGTTTGGCAGCGTCCACCGATAATAATAATTTACATTCCACTTTTCCACCCGCGATTTCTTGTTGTCGTTGTGGCCACGTGGTCGGACACTTCGTGTGGTCTCATCGTCGTCGCCGAATAATCGGTTAAACAGTCCGCGACGTTTCCTGTCTTCTACAGGACACACGTTTCCGTTATCCTTGCTGATGGCCTCGACGACGGTGAAATCTCCAAACACCGTTCCGGGTCCGACCTCTTGCGAACAGCTGACGTGAATGGTGGTGTCGACGATGCCGTCGATGAGCACCTCCAGTTCTTTCTTTTGGAATTTTCCGTCGGACTTGGTGCCTCCGAAAGCAAAGGTGGCGTTCGGCTGGACGGTGCCGTTGAAGTAGGTATCCTCAGAATCTTCGACCGTGATGACGGCGGCACTCCCTCCGTCGTAACGCAGGGTCATATTCGTAACGCCCCCCTTGCACTCGGCACAGTCCTCCCCGTTTCCGTCACCATCGTCTTCGCAGTTGTTGTCGATGCCCCAAGTGACGTAGACATTCCCCGGAATGACGATATCGAGGTCGTTGCTGTTGGCCACCTTTGTGTCCGACAACCCGGAGAATATGATTTCGCATCTGTCTTGGGCGTACGTGATGGTGTCGTTGTCTGTGGACCAGCATATCACGACATCAAACGATCCTCCCTCGGTGCAGGATTTCTCAAAGGAAGCGAACCCCGCGCGCGTGATGACAAAGGGTTGGGGCACGAAGAGACCGCTCTCTGGTGGACCATTGTCATCGTCCGATGCACCCACCGCGTCTCCCCAGTCCACGTTGCAGTCTTTGTGTTCCAGCAAGTCTTCGCCCTTGTTGCAGGGCTTTTTCTCCTCTCCGAACCGTTCGAATTCCGACAGACCGCGCCACCTGCCCACGTTGCCGCAGTCGCACACGTACATCGTGTGGTCTTCGGCGGACAAAAAGAACCTCCCGGCACAGTTTTCGTCTTCCGTACAGTTGCACGGAGGGTCGTTCGAACACGTGGAGGTGGTGTTTTCGATCGGACAGTCGTCGCAGGTGTCGTTGTCCACGACGGGGAACGGGACGTTTTCAAAGACGCCCTTACTGGAGTTGTAGTGGAGGATGTCGCAGTCTTGAGGATCGTCGACTTCCACATCGATGAGACAGTCTATGCTGACAGAATTGTCCGTCAGCGCAGCGCACATGTCTCCCTGGATCACCTCGTAGGTGATGTTGTTGGTCTCCCAGTTGTTGGTCGTCTCGTTGAACTTGAGAAATTCACAGTCTCCCGGACCCTCGTCGCAGTTTACGTCTTTCAGTTCGCATATGTCCACGGTCATGTTGATGATCTCGGCAAAGGGAACGTTTTCAAAGACGCCCGTCGTCTCGTTGAACTTGAGGATGTCGCAGTCTTGGACGTCGGTGATGTTGACGTCGGACATGCAGTCCAGTTCGGCACCGTCTTCCAGCGCCGGACATATCTCGCCTTGGATCACCTCGTAGGTGATGTTGTTCGACTCCCAGTTGTTGGTCGTCTCGTTGAACTTGAGAAACTCGCAGTCTCCCGGACCGTCCCCGCAGTCGGCGTCGTCCAAGTCGCAGACGTCCACCGTTATGTTGATGACGGCGTTCAAGGGCGTGTTTTCAAAGACGCCCGATGTCGAGTTGTACTTGATGATGTCGCAGTCTTGGACGTCGGTGATGTTCACGTCCGAGAGACAGTCGAGTTCGACCCCGGCGTTCATGATGGGACAGAGGTTGCCATCGATGATCAGTTCGATGGGTCTGGGGACCCACGTGGTCCCGTTGAAACAGAGATACTCGTCCTCGTTTGCGTTCGTCACGTTCACGTCGGACATGCAGTCGAGTTCGGCGCCGTCCTCTAGTATGGGACAGATCTCGCCCTGGATGACCTCGTAGGTGATGTTGTTGGTCTCCCAATTGTTGGTCGTCTCGTTGAACTTGAGGAATTCGCAGTCGCCCGGACCTCCCTCACAATTCACGTCTTTCAGTTCGCATATGTCCACGGTCATGTTGATGATCTCGGCAAAGGGGACGTTCTCAAAGACGCCCGTCGTGTCGTTGAACTTTAGGATGTCGCAATCCTGGACGTCTGTGATGTTCACGTCGGACATGCAATCGATACTGGCGTTCTGTAGGACAGGACAGATGTCTCCATCGATCTTTTCGTATTTGATCGTCTCGGAGATCCACGTGGACCCGTTGAAGCAGAGGTATTCGTCGTCGGACGGATTGGAAATGTTCACGTCCGAGAGGCAGTCGAGTTCGACACCGGCATTCATGATCGGACAGAGGTTGCCGTCGATGATGAGTTCGATAGGGCGCGGAACCCACGAGGTTCCGTTGAAACAGAGATACTCGTCTTCCGTCGCGTTTGCCACCTCCACGTCGGACATGCAGTCGAGCGATGCATTGGCTTGGAGGACGGGACAGATCTCCCCCTCGATCTTTTCATATTTGATCGTCTCGGAGGTCCATGTGGACCCGTTGAAGCAGAGGTACTCATCGTCTGACGGATTGGAAATGTTCACATCGGATAGGCAGTCGAGTTCGACGCCCGCGTTCATGATGGGACAGAGATTCCCGTCGATGATCAGTTCTATGGGACGCGGAACCCATGTGGTCCCGTTGAAACAGAGATACTCGTCCTCGTTCGCGTCCGTCACGTTCACGTCGGACATGCAGTCGAGCGACGCGTTGGCTTGGAGGACTGGACAGATCTCTCCCTCGATCTTTTCGTACTTTATGGTCTCGGACGTCCACGAAGTCCCGTTGAAGCAGAGGTACTCGTCGTCTGACGGATTGGTGATGTTCACATCCGAGAGACAGTCGAGTTCGACGCCAGCGTTCATGATCGGACAGAGGTTGCCGTCGATGATCAGCTCGATAGACCGTGGAACCCACGAAGTCCCGTTGAAACAGAGATACTCGTCCTCCGTTGCATTCATCACGTTCACGTCAGACATGCAATCGAGCGAGGCATTGGCTTCGAGAACGGGACAGATCTCGCCCTCGATCTTTTCATACTTTATCGTCTCGGAGATCCAGACGGACCCGTTGAAGCAGAGGTACTCGTCGTCTGACGGATTGGTGATGTTGACGTCCGAGAGACAGTCCAGTTCGACGCCCGCATTCATGATCGGACAGAGGTTCCCGTCGATGATCAGATCTATGGGTCGCGGAACCCATTTCGTCCCGTTGAAACAGAGATACTCGTTTTCCGAGGCTTCCGAAACCTCGACGTTCGACATGCAGTCCAGTTCCGCATTTTCTTCGAGGATGGGACAAATCTCACCCTCGATCTCGTCGAATTCGATGGGCTTGGGCACCCAATCGGTTCCGTTGAAACACAGATAGTCGTCGTCGGAAGCGCCCGTCGTGCTGACGTCCATCATGCAGTCGAGGAATGCGCCCGCTTCGAGGACGGGGCAGATCTCTCCTTGGATCACCTCGTAGGTGATGTTTTGCGTCTCCCAATTGTTGGTCGTCTCGTTGAATTTCAAAAACTCGCAGTCGCCAGGGCCCTCGTTGCAGTCCGTGTCTTGCAGTTCGCAAACCTTGACCGTCATGTTGATGATCTCGGCAAAGGGAACGTTCTCAAAGACGCCCGTCGTCTCGTTGAACTTGAGGACGTCGCAGTCTTGGACGTCGGTGATGTTCACGTCCGACATGCAGTCTATCGAAGCTCCGTCCTCCAGCACCGGACAGATTTCACCTTGGATCACCTCGTACGTGATGTTGTTGGTCTCCCATTTGTTCGTCGTCTCGTTGAACTTGAGAAAATCGCAGTCTCCGGGTCCCTCTCCGCAATCGACGTCCTCCAATTCGCACACCGGGACGTTCGGTCCGGGGGGTCCGGGGGGTCCCGTGTCTCCCTTTTCTCCCTCCGTCTCGTCGAGCGTTTCGATCTGTTTTTCGAGTTCCTTCAATCGATCGATTTCGTCTCGCCTCCAGAACGAGGTGACCCCGGTTTCTCCGGCGAGCCACGCGACTCCAGCCAAGGATATCAGCAAGGCGATGATCCCGATGCAGTAGTTTCGTGCGATCAGATTCGGGTACGCGGGCACCGCGCCACGGAACATCATCGTCTTTGTTTCGTCTGTATCTCGCGTTCCCCCCCTCGCCTTCTTTTGTTTCTTTTTTTGGGGATCAACAAACGGTGCGAGACGTTTAATATACTGTAACGTGTGGTGCTGATATATTGTACTGGCAGGTGTTCCTTTCCCTGGGGACGAGAACTCGCCTCCCTTTTTTTTCCTTCTCTTTGTTCCTCTCCACGATGAATATTCTGCCCCGACGGATAGGGCCTTTGGTCGATTGGTCGCGATTGCGGACCACCGTTCAGACCGGAGACATCATACTGTGCCAAACCCGCAACGTGAAGGGATTCCTCCAAGAACTGGCGACGGACGCCCCCTACACCCACTCCGCGGTATTCGTTCGATTCACCAACGGACGCTTGATGATATTGGAGAGCGCGACGGACAAGGATTACCAAGATGTCTTCACAAAGAAGACGGACGGACCGAAATTGCTCGATGCCGATTTCTACATCCACAAATATCTATCCGACGGCGACGGAGTCGTCACATACCGGTCCCTGCGATACTCGGACGGAGGAGCGATCATGGTGACCATCCGACAGAAAACCAAAATGTACACGTTCATCAGCCACGTGATCGATCCTTCCATACGGTACGAACGCCAACTTCTCGATATCCCGAATGCCCTGTTGCGCTTTCGGGTGCGGGATCATTCGGATCCGTCCTCGATGTTCTGTTCCGAACTGGTTGCGGGTTTTCTCATCGCCATGGGTGTCCCGATGATTCGGCAGGCCGACAAAATCATTCCGCGTGATTTCGGCACCGGATTCGAAGATTGTTTCGATCGTCGATACAACAAGGGACCGGACAAGGCCATACTCGGTGTCGAGATGACCATTCGCGATCGATAGCAAGAGTAAACAAAATAAATGCCCAAAATGCAATAACAAGTCACCACATCTTATCGTCAAAAGGGGGTTTGCACATTGAGACAGATGACGACGCAGTGACAAAGGGGAGGGAGGAGAGAAAACAAAAAAAATCTCCCCGAATGGCTTCTAGTCTGTCGCGACGTCCGAGCGTCCACGCAGGAGGAGGAGTTGTGTTGGAGGACGCACGCCAACAGGTTCCTGAGTATTCCCATTATACGCATCCGCCTCCTCCTCCTCCGACGCAATACGATCCCAGGAACTATGCCGGAACGCCCGGAGTGCCCATGTTGCCCATCCAACAGGGAGTCCCCACGAACAATGGCGGATACGCGGGAAAGGTCCCGCAACGCTCGATTCTCCGATGGTCGAGTCTCGTGTGCCTTTTGATCACGTTCGTGATTGCCGCAATCGCTCTCGCCTTGGGCATCGTGGCCCTCGTTCAGAACAATCGAACAAACAACAGTCTGGACGAACACGGAGACGACTGTATTCGGATACGCGGGTTCCCCGGAGAGGACCCCGTCGGTCATTTGTCGGGACGCTTCTGTTCGCGGTGTGCGGACGATGCCTCGACGTTCGTCTACGAGATAGAATACTCGTTCCAGCCGGGGAGTCTGACAGAGTCGCTCTTTTTGCTAAACACATTTTTGTCGCTGACCGCGGTCAGCAACGGGTTGGAGACGATTCGGCTATGTAAAAATACAACCACGGCGGATCCAGAGTTCATCGGAACGGCCCCGCTGTGTCCCGACGTGAATCCGGGTTGCACGGGATCGTGCAAGTGGACGGGCGTGTTGACGGCCAAGGGAGACACGGCGGTGGAGATCAGCGAGGAGCGGTGTAGAGTGGTGGCGTCGAATTTGGGAGCGTACGTGATGGCGGCGTCGACGGACGCGACCGCGTTTGCGGCGGCCGCGTCGTTGGGTCACGGGTAATGCATAAAGAAAAAATTTATATAGCAGAGTCGATACAACCGTGTCGATCAGTACGTCGCTATATCGTAGCCGGCTCCATACCAGAAAGCTAAAAGGTCGTATCTCTCCTGTTTGTGAAGGGTGATGAAAAAATCCGTCCAATGGCCGCCTTCCAAATACTTTGCGAACGTGCCGCGCGTGGACGGATTTTTATAATCTCGAACGATGTCCCGACCCTCTTTTCGATACTTCATGCCGCCAATGACGTCATCGATGCACTCGGCAAAGAGAGTTTGAAATTCACGATTGGCGAGGACCTTTTCCCAATCTCCAGACGCACCCCGGCGAGGATACAACAGATATCCTCGCCGTTTCGCTTTCCCGCGCAATATTTTCTGTAGATCGGGAGAAGGCCGATAGGTGTCGTAGGGTAGAGACATTTGCTGTTCTTTCGCGTCTCTCACCGTGTCGTCGAAAGTTGATAAAAAAGAAAATGGACAGTAAAAAACAAAATTTATAGAATTATCCGCCAGTCTCAGTGCGTCTGTGCGTTCGTGCGGTGGTGGCGGTGGTGGCGGTGGTGGTGGTGGTGGTGGTGGTGGTGGTGGTGGTACTCCAACACGGCTCCAGTAAAACGATCGCGACAGCGGTGACGGCGATCGCGATGATCACGATCGTAGTCACGGACACGTAGCGATGCGCATATTCGCATACCCAGTCGACGAGTTTGTATTGCCACTCGAACCATTTGTAAAAGAATTTGTATGCTGATTCCACGATTGGGTAAAACAGCTCTGCCCAGATGTCGTGAAACGCCTCGTAGATTTTGGTCATGCCATGCTCGCGGATTTCCGATATAAAGGGCAATAGCACTATCCCCATCACGAGCGCCATTATTGGCAGACCCTGGGTCACGGATATGAACCAAACGACCGACATCGCTACCGCCTTTGCCGAGTGAAAGGGGAGGGACCACATGGATCTCGTCGCAGACGTGTCGCCCATTTCAAGGAAAAAAAAGGAGTTTTTTGGTTGCACAAAAATACGCGTCACACACCGCCCACGTCAGGGGCGGGATGGGGTCAGCGTTGACGGCGACTTGCACACGTGGCGACGACGACGACGACACGGATATCCTGTCGATCTGCGTCGACGATCGCAAACAACGATACACTCCTCGCGAACTGGCCATTCTGAGAGATATCGAACGCCTCGGGGTTCCCCCCGATATCATCGGGGGCGAAAGCGCAGAACCGGGGCCGTCGATAGGAGACCTCAGAAGGACCGCGCGTCACCGGGTGAACATCGATATGAGAATGCAGTTTCCGAAAGAGACCGAACCGTTCGGAACCGTGATGGTCCTGTTCTACACGGCGGACGGAATTTCCAAGGTGATTCGCTGTGCGGGACGGGACTGGCAAGCGCTATCCAAATCCATCAACAGAATCAAAAACGATGCGTTCGGAGGACACTTTAGCATCGTGTTCGAGCACTCCCATCCGATATCCGAAGCGCGCGATTTGGCAAAGAGCGAGGGCGCGTCCATGATCGACGATCATGGAAAAGAAGAAGAAGGAGATGATGACGAGGAGGGACCGATAAAAGGACCCTCGCCACGGCGGCCGATGCCGTGGAAATCGGGTTCGGGATGGTTTCCGCGGTGGTCCTTTCATCGCCCCGTCCGGCATGTCGTTCATTACCATTGTTTGGGGGACGTGCACTTGATGTGGGCCGATGCGATCGACGGATGGCCCCAAGGCCGCATGGAGCACCTGCCGGTGTTGGTCAAAAAATCGCAGTTCGTCGATTCCAATAACTTTACGTCCGACCAACTCAGGACGATGTCCTGTGTGTA
>SDBT01011166.1_pt1 | contig 14476 bp, 15 predicted proteins | sample 2277101 | NCBI WGS metagenome assembly SDBT01 (sample SAMN10404973, study PRJNA504765) | marine sediment metagenome | isolation source: marine sediment core GS10_PC15, 103 cmbsf | place: Arctic Ocean: Southern Knipovich Ridge | collected 2010
AAGAATTCCTAGAAGTGAGCGACGACGATACTATCTGGAAGTCTTGTTTTATTTGCGGAGGAAACTTAGTTCAACTGAGAAAGGCTAGGTTCGAGTGTGAGAAGTGTGGCCAGTCTTATATCGCCGACGAAGAAGATATGCGCGGAGAAGGATCAATCCTTCAATAACTGTTTCAATCTGGACTTGTCCGCGTAAGTATAGATCTGCGTGCTAGTTATAGAAGAATGCCTAAGGACTTCCTGGATGTCTCTGATATCCATGTTCTTGACATTCCTTAGATGATATCCCCAGGAGTGTCTGAGCTTGTGTGGGTGGACGTTCGTGTCATCAATGATCTTCCCAGTGGTGTCGAACTTGATGATGCCAGCCGCCGCCGCCGCCTTCTTTAGCTTTTTTTGCCAAAGTCCTGTCCTGTTTACTAAGTTAACTCCATCTAAACTCTCCAGGTCTTTTAGAAATATATAGGATCCAATGGATGCGAAATCTCTTGATCTGATATACCTCGCAATTCTTTTCATTAATTCAGGCGGGAACAACGCCAGCCCTTCCTTATCTCCTTTACCATAAACTCTGCACTCGCCGAGCTGTGTGGGATCTATCTTCCACTCATCCCAATTAAACGAGGAGATTCGTATTTTGAATAACTCTCCAAGTCTGAGGCCACCATAGTAGCTCATCAAAAGTTGCAACTTCTCTTTTTCATCTTCAAAACATTTCTCTATCTCGAGTATCTGCCCTTCCGTCAATGGCTTAACTACCCTTTGTTTTAGGTGCCCTGTCTGTCTAGGAATCTCCACCTCTGCGATTTCAATCCGCGCATCTTGATCCAGGCCAAGTTCTTTATAAGACATCTTCAAAAACTTCTGGAGGTTCCCAATGAAGGCTCGAGCAATGCCATTCCGATTGCCCTTCTTTGATAAAAATTTATTTACGTTCTCCTGGTTGAAAGGATTGTGAGGGAGGAACTGATGAAAATAATAAACGTACTCCTCCACGGTTCGTTCCTTGAGATTCTTGTTCGTGAGCCAGTCCTGGAACTTATCTACGGGGTACATCTCTGCGCCTCCTGAATAATATCTTCCTGAGAATCAACAGGGCGACCAGACCCCCAGCCAAAAACATCCAGTAGTTAACGATGAACTTGAAGGCGATCGCCGTTGCGTGAAAAGAGAGGATTAAAAAAAAGAACAGGGAGACCCCCAGGATAGCGGCAAAGACATAGTAGCCAACGGGGCTCTTCTTTCGTCCCTCGATCACGTTATAAATTTGCATTTGAGCGCACCATCTCGCCCTCCCAAGTGGGAAGATTTATTTAAATCTTTGCTCTGGCCCTCTGGCACCCCATTTAATCTGGTCACCGAACAACTTACCCAGTCCATGTGGGAGCGGATGGGAAGATTTTTTTAACTTGGCTTCGGAAAATAAACAAACGCACCAACTAATGTCGATTAGGTAAGGAAACACCTAGAACTGTGGAACAATGGATGATATCTGGTTGGTAGGGTTACTACTCTTTTCTCTCGAACCTTTTTTAACAAAGTCAGAGACGGTTTCCTCAATTCCGTTATTCTTTAGTTCTATGTTGAGTGTGGACATGGCGCTCGAATATTTTTTCCCCTCCATAAGACACATCTCTTCCATCCCGCTTTTTGTTAATCTTCCAGCTATGAGAAAATCATACATCTTCCCCATAAAAGATTTCTTCCTCTCCTCAACCTGAATCCTCTTGAATGTCCGTGCCCTCTTTAATTTCTTTATCACGTCATACTTTTTCTTTTGGTTCTCGGTCATGGGGCCGAAGAAAATAAATCCAGCAAACGTAGTGAACTTGTGATATCTAAATCGAGAACTCGGGTTCTTCTCTAGCCTAGCGTTTTCCTTTGCCTCTATCTTTTTATTTGTCATGCTGTCCCAAGGATCCTGCGAGTGAATCTGTCCGTCCAACGGAAGAAGGATAACCCCGAGGCCGCGCTCGATTATGTGAATGTGCATGAAGATCAACTCCCGCAGAGCCTTATCCAAGTTGTAAAAGAATGGGAGTGCAGAGCCGTAAATGTTGAAGTTATCTCGATAGTTTGTCACAACTTTGATCAATTCATTCTGGCCAACCTTCTGGAAGTCTCTTTTGTATCCAGAGTTGATTGCTTCATCGTCCCAACAATATCCGTAAGACTCATTTGCCAGAAGACTCTTAACGTCATCTTGTGAATATACCTGATGTTTATTTTGTTTGAATCCGTCTTTCTTGAACGAATTGAAAATTTTGAATAACAACGTACTTTTTCCATTCCCCCTGTTTCCAGATACTCCAATGTTAGCATCGAATTCATTATGCTGTCTTGCTCTCAAACAATCTGTTAACTCTTTTAATGACCAAATAGCTTCTGATTTTCCACCCATTCTATCCCCGATTAATTATTCTATCTTTAATTCTTTTCTTAAAGTCCCTAACATCAAACTCTTCTTTGTCGACGAAGATCAAATGGTTTTTGTTCAGAGGAATATTAATATCAGATTTTATCTTGCTAACAAGCTCTAGAGTTTTCTTAAACGAATCTGCGCATTTTAAGGTTACGCTATTGTCGCGTTGATCAATGGTCTTCGTGAAAGTTCCAGGAAAAATCTTGTCTCTAATTTTGTAAAGCTGTTCCAACATCTTCTTTATTTCTTCTTTGGTACCCTTTATTTTCATCGCAAATTTACAGTTCTCTCCTAGCTTTATTAATTCATTTATCAGTCGGTTGAGTCCAGAGATCCTCAATTCATCTGTAGAAAGTCCAAAATTATTCAGCTCTTCTAGGAAATCAGCATGGCCGTATAAAGCAATATCTCCATAGGTAGAGCATAGAGCTATGGGTGCCATTATCTGTGCGTGTGCAAAACTATCAGCAACATTCCAGTTTCCAGTATCTGATTGTCCGTAACTTTCATCGTGTTTGTTAGATGGGGCCATAGCAACCAAAGTCTTTCGATACTTATAAATTCTTCTAAAAAGCAAAGCATTATAAATTCGGCACTCTTCTCTTGATGATGAAAAAGATTATGTTTTTGGTAGTCCTTCTGATCTTGATCAACGCAACAACCATTGACTCACAGATCGGGTATAACAATCCAAACCTTCCAAGGATCGAGGCCCCACCCAAGGTCATCACATTCACAAATACCACTGGCCAGACGAATAGTTCGATCTTTGCAGAAATCTGGATCGTAGATGAGGGAATTAAATTCATGGATAACATCGCGGATTTGTTTGCCACGTTTATTAGTGCAGGTTTCAATTCGACGATAAATCTTTTCGATCAGGATTTAAACAAAAGTTCTAATGTTACTTTTGAAAGTGTGAATGCTACTAGGAACTTGATAGTAGGGGATGGAGCATCTGGTAGCCATACTTTAGATGTTCATGGAGATGTGGAGATAGAACATACCGCTACTTTTAACGACGATCACGCTGTAGAGATTGATGTGGACGCTGCTGGATTTGGAGATGTCAAGGGGATTAGTTTAGTATATGTCACTGGAGCAATCGTAACAGGGCAAGACGAAGAAGTTATTTTAGTTAACATAGATGATTTTTTGGCGACGGGTGGCAGTGTGGCAGCGTTGGAAGTTCTCGCAACAGAGGGAGGTGCTAATCCATTCGGTCTGGAAGTTGGAGCTTTGGTTAATCCTGTCGAGCAGTTGTCGGGAGTTTTTACTGACCCATTAATCTGTGAGATTAACGGCGTAGATCAATCAACAGCCTGTGCCTCCACAGGTACTGATCTTCCTATTTTTGAAAATGATAATGACTTTGTTATCGTCGGAGGCCCAGCTAAGTTTGAAGAGATAGAGTTCATTCTCGATACTTTCTCTAGTGGTGCAGGTATCAGTCCTAAGTTTGAGTTTTCTACTGGTGCGACTACATGGACAGAGTTTAATCCCACTGATGGGACGAATGCAATGAGAAATAATGGGATAGTTTTCTTTTTAGATTCGGATATTCCAACTTGGGCAACTAATGGTTCAGACTTTTTAATAAACATAACAAGAACAAGAAACAATCTGGTTACAAGCCCGATAGAGGATCTGATTAGGATAGCTTCGACGACAGAATATTTTTGGAATAAAACTGGAGCGATTTCTGTTAATTCTTTATTTTTAGAGGACTATGATATTTCTAATATTTGTACACTTAGCACAAATCAAGATATTACAGGTATTAAGAATTTTGAAAATCTTATCCAATTAGGTGGGGCTGCGGTTTATAACACAACAATAGACGATTCTCCAATGATAATGGCTTACGATTCTAGTAGGGATAAAAACCTTTCAATAGAAACGATCCACGTTCAAACTGGGACTAGATTAACAAATAGTTGTGGAACCTCACGATACATGAGATATATGGACTTGGCACTCATGGATCTGAGTGGTTATGTCGCGCCGCATAACGGAACAATAACTGAAGTAGAAGCTAATTCAAGAGTTACACAAACAGGAACTAATATTACTTTTAGGAAAAATGATGCAGTGACAGACATCGGAATAGTTCCTTGGGATTCACGAGATATAACGAATACTACTTTTGATTTGGACGTAACAAAAGGAGATCGAATTCAGTTGAGAATTTTAAGAGCAGGGGTTTGTGTTGGTACGATGACTAGCCCAATGATCGGTTTCAATATTAAGTGGAGGGATAATTAATGAAAACAGAAATTGTAAAAGTTACTTGGATAGATGCCCAGAGATTAGAACTCGGTGTAATTCAGAGAGAAGAAATACCAACCATCGAACCGATTGAATGCGATATTGTTGGATTCCTAGTAGATGAAAATAAAGATAGAATAGTAATCGCTCAGGAGAAATGGGATGAATTGGGGGGATGTAAGTATGTTCATGTAATTCCAAAGGTGTCTATTCTGAAAATAGTTAAATTAAAAGAGGTTGGCAAGTGAAAAAAATAATACTCGGACTCTTCCTATTGACTATTCTATTTCCTCTAGTGTCTGCCCAATTTAACGACGACAGAAACATAAATCAAGAACAGCTAGATTCCATAAACTTCGGCACGGTTGATTTGAGATATGAATGGTCAACGGTTCGTTTAGACTGGGATGATGGTTTTAGATTGTGGACTGAGATAAGAATGGCAACAGCCATTAAAATAGATGATTTTTATGGCGAAGGCCAAGATGGTTATAGGATCGGCCAGAAATCTTTTATCCTCGAGTATACAAGGAGAGATTTCTTTTCCTGTTTCTTCCAAGGAAATCCTCCATTACAATGTTTTGAAAACTATGTGGAATCAGATTGGGATATTGGAATAAACACAAATGATTTCACACATAGAAGATATCTAAGATCGTTGCAGACAGGTGGAGATCCGATAATCAGTAGGGGTCTGAGAGACTTTTATTTGTAGAGTTTATGGTCATAGAAAATTTCAACTAGGCCAGGGGGATCTATGACGGGCGATACCACCTGCCTCTGAAAGACCCCCTGGTCGTTATCGAAAGGTTTAAATACTCTGTATATCTCTTGTATATTAGCTAAACATACAGGAGAAAATAATGGAAATTAAAGATATAAAGAAAAAACAAACAAGAAAGGTTACAATGTCTATTAGGACAACTTCAGAGATAAGCAAATGGATGAAGGAGAATAGTATAAGCCCAACGGCATTATTCCACGAGGCCGCTATGGAGTTAATGGACAAAACTAAACGATCTAAAAAGACGAGATAAAATAATGGAAAAAGATAAAATCAAGTTTTATGACAGGACAATTATTATTGGATTAACTCTTTTTATTCTCTCAACGGTTTCATTATTTGTATTTCCAGAAGGATCTTTTGAGAAAGACATATTTATTTATCCCTGGCTAATCGTTTTTTTCATAGCTATTTTATGTGAGGTAATACTGATAATAGGCATGGCTGTTAATGCTTTTAGAACAAAAAGATATATTTGGATGCTTGCAATAATATTTCTAGGAACTATTTTTCCAATCCTCTTTTACTTTTTTATACTTAGAGAAGAATTTAAAGAGGGGAAAGAATCTTCAAGTAAGAATAAATAAACTACGATGGTGGATCAATAGAAAGTGGACTGATCAGATGTCTGGGAAGATCAAATCTTGAAAGGATAAATTATTTAAAAGATAATTTCCTCTAAATATTTATAAAATGAGGTTAAAAAATGGTTACTCGAACTGAGAGGATACTGGGCCAGTCTCTTCCTGCAAATTTAAGAAATTTATCTCCCGCAGAAGTGCGTCGTCGTCAGAGTTTACCTCGCGGGGGTGGCTCAAGCGGACCAAGAGTGACTGGAGGAGATGGCGGTGCGGCGGAGAGAGCGAGGGTTGCTGCTGCAGCCGCAGAGGCTGCAAGAATCAGGGCGGCAGAGGCTGCAAGAAAAGCTGCAGAGGCTGCAAGAATCAGAGCAGCCCAGGAGAGAGTATCTCAAAGAAACAGGTCTTTAATTGCGCTGGCTCAGAGAAAAAGGACGGCAGGATTATCTATTTCGGCTGGAGAATCATTCGCCTTAAGAAAATTCAAAGCGGGACAAGAATTAACCGATGCGAATCTTTCAGCTTTGAACCTCGGTTTTAATAGATCCCTAGGAAGATTCAGAAGAGAAGGAGGTCGCGTCGGTAAGGGGGGCATTTCGATAGACACGGTCTTACCTCCAGGAGAGGCGGAACGTCGTCAGAGTTTACCCCGCATAACGCCCGTGCCTAGAATAACTGGCGCAGATTTGATTGCTCGAGCACAAGCCGCAAGAAGAAGCACACTAGATCGGGCCACGCCAACAAAAGAGTTTATTAAAAAGGTTGGACGAAACATTAGAGGGTCGGAACGTGAAATACAGAAACTTTCAGGTGGAGAAAGAGATCTTAGTATAAAAGCTGAAAGCAAACTTTTTGGTCTCCAACTTAAACTAGCGGGCCAATCTTTCGTTTTGGGATTATTGAATCTTGGTCTTGGAATCGCTGAGCTACCAGCCTTTGTAAAAGAAGTAAGAAAAAATCCTGCGATCATAAAACAACTTCCTAGTTCAATCCAAAAAAGTGCAGTAAATTTTGCGATAATTGCAAAAGAATCTCCCGCCTCAGCGACGGGCTTTATAGCTGCAGAACTGGTTGGATTGAAAGGCACGGGTGTAGCCATCAGGGGAGTCGGGAAGATCGCGAAGATACCATTTGGGAAAAGAGTTAAAACAACTCCTCTGGGAATACAGGAAATAAAAAAGGTTCCGAAGGTTGGAGACATCGAGATAATCCCCCCAGGAGTCAGGCCCCCGCGCCTAGTAAACCCCAAGAAGGTTGTTAAGGACGCGCTACTTGAAGATCTTGTTAGAACAACACCTAAACTCCCCCAAACTACAGAGTTAGAAAAAGAAATTCTAAAAATTGTTAAGGGGAGGGGCGATGCAGTCACAGGAAGTTTTGCGCAGGAAACTCTTTTGAAATCTAAATTCGCAAGGAAACATAAGGACATCGATATCGTAACCAAGAATCAAGGAGAACTAAGGAAGGCTATCGCGAAGAAGTTGGGGGGAAGAGTCAAGTTTAAAGTTTTAAACATTAAAGATGCAAAAACAGGTAAAAGAATAAAAGTTATCCGAGTTCTTGATTCAAGAAATAATAAATTAATTGCGGATTTAGATCCGTTGAGTGCAGCAGAAGAAGGATTCATAAAGAGGTTTGGATTTGTGGAACATAAAGGATTGAAGTTTGTTAGTCCGAAGGCAAGACTCGCATCAAAAGTTACACAGCTTGGAAGAGGACTTGAAAGGACGACGACAGTAGGAAAAGCAGCATCGAAATTTAAGAAAGTTGCACAGGATATTGAATTATTATTGGGAAAGAAAGTGGCAGTAGATATCCCCGCATTAAGGGGTGCTTTTGGATTTACAAAAAAAGAATTAAGACAGCATATTGGGAAGACAGGGCCATTAACAACTGCACAAGCGGAAAAGCTAATCAAACTCAACTTCGCAGCTCTCAAGTTATTCCCAAGAGATTTTTTTGGAAAAACTCCAAAAGAATTATTGCGTTTAGTTAATAAAAAAACATTGGAATTAAAAAGATTCCTCTACGTTTCTCCTTTTAATCCTAAAACAGGCAAAGCACAACTGAGAGTTAGCAGGTTGAATATCGGAGAAGACAGGCCTTTGAAATTGATAGAGTGGATGGCTGACGATCTTTCTTTCAAAAAAACAAAGCCCACAATATATGTTTTTCCAGAAGAAAAACTATTTGCCAAGGGCAAGTTAAAAAGAAGGGGAGGCACCCTAGAAGGATTTGGAAGAACACCGAAAGGATTTGTTATTCCTGAATTCTCTGCAGAACTCGAAGCGGTGTTGGGAAAGGGATGGGCTATTAAAAAAGGAAAACAATTAGCCAGAGTGAATCTCGATGGAAAACTTGTGCCCATTGTCGAATTAAAGAAGGTTAGATTGTCGACGGGCATCAAGAGTTTGGTTAGGAACAAGGCAAAATTAATCAAGAGTTTCAGAAAAGGAAAAACAAAGAATGTCGTACAGCATAACAAAATTACTCTAAGAAAAATAAACTCCTTAGATAATAAACTGCGGAAGAAATTGGAGAGAGAAACAGGTTTCGATTTTAAGGATGTTCATACTTCTGCTAGGCCGAAAAAAGTTAAGTTTGTTTCTCCAAAAAGAATCGTAGCAAAGACAGTATTAAGATCCAGATTTAAACCTGTTAGCCCAAAACGTCCACCGAGCAGTCCACCGAGCCGACCCCCAAGACGCCCACCGAGCAGTCCACCGAGCCGACCCCCTGCACCCAGTGGTGGCCCCTCCCAGCCTCCTCAACCTTCTTCCAGACCAACATCTCCAAGACGCCCACCGAGCAGACCCCCAAGACGCCCACCGAGCAGACCCCCTCGAGCGCCACCAAGAATAACAAGACCTCTTATTGGGATTACCAAAAAGAAGAGAAAAGGAAAAGTGAGAGTTGGCCAGACTCAAGTCTACAACGTCTTCGGGAAAGATAAGGGAAGGTTCATTAAGTTAAACAGAATACCTCTGAGGAAAACTGATGCACTAAATAGGGGAAGCTTTGCCATCGATAACACAACATCTAGGACTCTAAGGATTGTTCCTGTTGGAACGACCAAGAAGCCAGGAATTATCAAAGCAAAAGAGAAACGCCACTTCCAGAAAAACAAAAACAAACTTAGAGACTTTAGGATTATCAAAGGAAAAAGGAAGACCTTGAGGAATACTTACATCGAAAGAACAAGGCACGCGATAGATTCTCGTGGGGAGAAAACACAACTCTCACTCGCAAGATTTATTAAGAAAGAAAACCTGCTTGGTAAAAAAAAGAGGAGGAAAAGATAGATGGTAAAGAAATTTATTCGCAAAGCAATAAAGAAACCTGGAAGTCTTAGCAGACAACTCGGAATTCCAATCAAGGAGGATATTCCAAAGACTCTTCTAGATAAAATTATCGACGCTAAAGCTGGGGATAGAATCCGCAACCCTACAAAAGTGGGTAACCGAACAATTAAAGTCACCAGACTTTTGGAACGTAGGGCAATCTTTGCGCGAACACTCAAGGGATTTAAAGGGAGGAAAAGATAGATGGCCGAAGAACCTAGCGAAGGTTACGAAGAATATGACAAGGATGCTGTGATCGATCAGCTCATGGGCGAAGTACAACTGGCAAAAGAGAATGCTCAAAAACTCCAAGGTGCAGTCTCGGCCTCTGCTTACGCAACCGCTAAAGATCCAAACCTTATCTCGTTACAACTGAGCACACCAGAACTTCTAAACAGCTTAGAGAGATTCTATCGAGGAGAAAAGGTATCTGTAGATGAACTTGGAAACATTACGTTTAAACCACAGAAGGATAAAAGTCTTGTTCCATTAAATGAATTCGGAGTTAATCTAATGATGGAAATAATAACAAAATATATCGACAAGAACACAGTCCTATCAAATTACAAGGAAGAAAGAATCTACGAGATTCTTGCAGACATCGGAGAGGAAGCCACCCTCGTTGTCTTCTGCAATTATGAAAAAATGGGAATGAATACGGCCTATAAGAAATCAAAGTTTAGACTCCTCATAGTTACAACCTTGCATGTAATTGAATCTACTTATCGTAGAGCTCTCGGTGGAAAAACCAGTGAGGATCTCAATCAGTCCAGGATCGTCACACAATCCGATGCACTGGGACGTCCCACAATGCAAGCCCACCAGACTCAAAAACGAGGTTTTCTCGGGATGTTTAATCCAAGAAGATATGGGGCTTGACAATGAAAGCGACCCTATTGATTCTATCAGTATTAATTCTGATTAGTTCAGTTGGGGCACAAGAGATTCAAACACTCGGAGGAGAGGATGGATTCTTTCCAGATACAAATATAAACTTAATACAGATCTGTAGCAACTGCACGTTTGTAAACATCACAACTATCGTCGTGACTCCTACTGGCGGAGTGAAGGCGGAAGGATCAATCATAAGAATAAACTCCGTAATGCAGAAAGAGGGAACGTTCTATAATTTCACTCTGGAAAAAGGTAACACCACCAGAGAGGGAGAGTATATCGTTAACTGGATTTCTGATGGGCCAATAACAGCAGGGAATTATAATCTCTTCGTAAGAGGGAACGCAACCAAGCTCACCACTGGAGAATCATTTTTATTCTTTATCTTTCTCATCGTAAGTTTTGCTGGGTCTCTCTTCTTTTTATATTTTGGTTTCATCCTCCCTTACTCGGATAAGAAACTCGAGGACGGAACGATCACACGATTTATATCCTTTAAGTATCTCAAGCTACTTGGCATCTGGATTGGCTATGGTTTGCTTCTTTGGTTTATGAATCTCTTAACTGGTATCGCAAACAATTTTGTTTCTTTAGCAATGGCTTCTAACTTAATTGAGGCAGCTTATCTAATCCTTCTCGGTCTAGCTTATCCATTAACACTCGTGATCTTATCCGTCTTGCTGATACAGTTCTACTGGGATGTTTTTGTTCCGCTGTTTAAGATACTTTTAAATAAATTCGGGAGTTCGTCACATAGGAGGAAACAACGTGCCAGGTAAACCAAAAAAGAACGGTGGAAGGACTGCTAGAATCGGAGACAATTTCCATGAAGCAATAGAAAAAATAAGGGACGAGAAGATAAGAAATAAAACTTCCAAGTCTAGGGATCGAATCTCCACAGAAAAGATAACGAATCTTATCATTAGACATAAAAGCTGGCCAGAAATATCACAACACATCGAGCTAGCATCTGAGAGTGAGGTAGAGCAATATGGATTCTAAGAGAGGGTTCTCGACGATAATGCTTGTATTCTTTATCTTCACAGCGTTCTTCCTAATAATAATTCTGGGGTCTTTCTTTTTTGGATTCCAACTATTTAACGACACGGCTAGCGGAATTAATGTAACTCTTGGGACTCAAAACTTCGCAGAAGAATACCAGAAAACAGTGGGTCGCGGATTCAACGCAATCCTAAGTGCGATAATTACTTCCTCCGTTGCTCTTCTATTGGGGATGGTTCTGATGATGCTTCTAGTATCTTACAAGTTTAGATCTGATAACTTCATACTCATACCTTTAGATCTCTTCATTGTGGTTGCTGCATTTATCACAGCAGTTTATATCTCTACGGCATTCGATTCGTTTATCAATGCGAATTCTATCTTCATAGATGTCTTCACAATCAATCTTCAAGTCGCTAGTAAGTTTGTTTTGAATCTCCCAATCATCGTTACAATAACGGGCGCATTAATAATGTTAGTCCATTATCTTCCACTGAAAAGGAGGGAACCAAATGTTTTACAATTCAACTAAGGCGAACGCGAACAAGACTGGGCTCATTGTTTTAGCGATGGTGTTCTTAGCGATATTAGTTTCTGCTTTATTGAACGATTCCACATTTGTGTCTTACTATAAAATGGATGACACTACTGGCGTTTTGGCCACAGACTCACAAGGAGCTATAAATGGAACGCTCTTAGAAGGAGTGCTAGATCAACAGAAGGGATTAATCAACGCATCCTTTTATTTTAATGGAACCGATGCGGCGGGTCTTGGATATATCAACTTCACGACGCTAAGCACAGCCTGTTTTGATTTTAATTGTTCGGTTAGCATGTGGACAAACAATTCTCGGCTAGGTACCTCTTATTACTATACTGAGGGGGACGGATCAAACGTTGGAGATTATGTAACCTTTGGACATGGGCTCGCAACTGGTTCCAGATATAACATCAGAATATTTGATGACGGGGCTGGAGATACCTTGAACTCTGCCCAAGCTCTTGGTGGAAACAACAATCCCGTTTTCCAACACGTTGTTTTTATTCTCAATACCACCAGCATGCTCATCTACATAAACGGAACATTTGATAATCAAACCGCCATCACAGCCAGCGCATTATCGTCGCAAAGGTTTTCTGGGATGGGTCATCTGTTTGAAGGGAGTCCAGGCGGAGACGTATTCAGAGGAAACATGGATGAGGTGGGGATCTGGAATAAAGAGTTAACCTCCGAGGAAGTGACAAGGTTGTACAACGGCGGAAACGGGCTTGCTTTTCCGTTCTCTGAAGTTGCAGTTTTCTTGAATTCTCCACAAAACGACTCAACTTTTTCTTCGAGAAATTTGGAGTTTAACGCTACATTGACTCCAATAAATGTAACATTAATTAACGCCACGTTTCATCTTTGGAACTCCACCAATGATCTAGTCAACACAACCAACATTTCTGTTACGGGGGTGGTGTCCAACGATTCAATCTTTAATATCAGTGGGATCCCTTTCGGAGAGAGTACATGGAATGTACTAGGATGCGGAACAAACGAAACAGGCGGGGTGCTTTGTAGCTTTGCCAATCTTAATTTTAGTCTTACCTCTGGGTTTCTGGTAAACAATATAACTTTCAATTCGCCCGTTACGGAAGTAAGCCAACAAATCTTCTCCTTGAATTTAACATACGACTTAACCACGCATAATCTAGATCCAAGATTCCATTACAACAACACAATCTTCACCCCATCCACCGCCATTGTTGGAGGAGATACAATTCTCACTAATCAAATACTCGTTCCAGGGATAGTGACTGCCGTAAACGAAACTCTATTTTGGGACTTGGAGTTTACGGATGTCGATACATCCGCAGTTTTCTCTTTTAATACAACTCAAAACAATCAGAGCATTCTACCCCTCGGCATCGACGACTGTGGTGTTTTCACAAATGAAATCTTTAACTTCACTATGGTCGATGAGGAAACCCAGATAATATTAAACGGGAGCGCCCTCAATAGCAGCACAGATATGGACATCGCAATCAATGTATTTGATTCATTTAGGCAAACAAAAGTGATAACGTTCTCTAACAATTTTACAATAAATCCAATAAGAATCTGTTTAGAAAGCGCCCTCTTGAACGATTCAGATTATCTACTGGATGCCATCATTAATTATGAAGTTGAGGGAGTGTATGCAAGCGAGTTTTATAACCTGGCGAATGTTTCTTTAAACGAAGATTTCGTAGCGCGCGAGATAACTCTCTTTGATTTGAACCTTTCAGATTCCACAGCGTTCCAATTAACATTCACAGGAATAGATTTTCTTCCGCAGGGAGATGTCTTGATAAATGTTGACAGACAATATATCGCGGAGAATGTTTTTAAGACAGTCGAATTACCGATCACAGATACCGACGGGAAAACTGTGATTCATCTTGTTAGGAATGATGTTATCTATAATATCAGAATGATTAAAGAAGGAGCACTTATTGGAAACTTTGAAAGAATAAGGGCATTCTGTGATGATCCCCTATTACAGAACTGTCAACTCTCCCTGGGCGCTTCTAGCTCCATATCTGGATTTACTTTCGATGAAGCCACTGGACTGGCATTCTCCAGTGTGCCAACGTTCGATCCAAATGCCAGCACCGTATCATTTGATTTCGTGGTTGTTTCTGGAATTCCCAAAACAATCAACATGAATGTAACCAGAAACGATATCTTTGGAAATAGAACCGTCTGTGAGAACTCCGTAACATCTGCGAGCGGCACAGTCCTCTGTTCGATCGACCCTGGAATTACAGACACACGATTAATCACTGCGGTTTCTGTAGACGGAGTTGGCGTGATCCTATCGACTGTCGACATTAGTCTATCAGACTTCGGGCCAGTAGGATATACCATGTGGTTTATCTTAACCTTGATCCTCATCTTTATATTCGGAGAGAACAAGTCTTTCGTTTTGATATCTTTACTCGTGAGCTACGTTGGGGCAACACTGATGGGTATAAATACTTCTGCGATTCTAGGGAGTACCAGCGCAGGAGTTGTTAGTGCTGGGCTATGGATTATCGTCATAACTGTGCTAGGATTATGGAGATTAAATCGGGAGAAGATACAATAAATGGCGAACTTTCAAGATATGTTTGGAAACTTTTTATGGCTGGGGTTGTTTATCTTAGCAGGGTTAACGTTTGTA
>SDBT01011167.1_pt1 | contig 14475 bp, 13 predicted proteins | sample 2277101 | NCBI WGS metagenome assembly SDBT01 (sample SAMN10404973, study PRJNA504765) | marine sediment metagenome | isolation source: marine sediment core GS10_PC15, 103 cmbsf | place: Arctic Ocean: Southern Knipovich Ridge | collected 2010
CTTCTTTAGTTCATCCAAGGGAAGTTTTTAAATTTGCAATAAAGAATAGTGCTAATGCGATTATATTGGTGCATAATCATCCTAGTGGTGATTGTGAGGCTAGTGATGAAGATTTGCTATTTACAAAAAGAATTATTGAAGCAGGTCAAATGCTTGATGTCAAGGTACTCGATAGTGTTATTGTTGGTGATAACTGTAAAAGTATAAAATGAAGGTTTATTAAAAATTATTTAATAAAAACATGATATCTGACACTATATTTTATTGCTTTATAAAAATCAAAAAATGTTGCAACAATAATTATTAATCTTAAAAAAACAATGAGAAAATTGATATGTGGATAAAAAAGATCCCCTGGTTCAATATCTCCTTCAATAACGGGAATTAAATATTGATCGTAAATACTTATCTCTGATGGTATTATATTTGTTAAACCAAATAAAAATACAATAATCATTCCAATAAATGTAAGTTCTGATTTTCCAAATCTAAATGTCATTTTTCTTAAATCTTAATATCATCTTAAACATAATCCTAAGATATAGCAAATAAATGCTTCTGGAAATTAATAAATGTCTCTCTTATTTTATCAACACCACCTAGCACTTCTGTTGCATCATGTATTGCTTGATATTTAATTTTTAGAAGAGCAGGTAATTTCTCTTGATCCAGTTCTTCAATACCAATTTCAATGTATTTGGATAATACAAATTCTAAGAATTCTTTTTGATTATGTTCTAATGACTTAAAGATGTTTGTTTGTGCTTTTGCAACTCTTTCTTCTCTTGAAATTGGCTTAATGGCAAAAGAAATGTATTCTAAAACATCAAATATGTCGCTGTTTTCTGCATTTATTAATTGCTGTAATGTTTTTAGTTCATTCATCCCATAACCTGCTTCTTCTAATTTCTCAAGCAAGGCTTTTCGTGTTATTGGACTAGACCATATTTTACGAAGTTCATCTTCATTTTTAAAAAATTCAGGTAATTTTCCAAACATGTTTTGTAAAAATTCTTCTGCTGAAATTGGTTTTCCATCCACACTCCAAAATGATGTTTGAATCATATGTTGAATTTCTCTTTCTTTTCCATCCCTTAATTTTATTTTTATTTTCTTCTTTTTTAGTTCATCATCTGATTCATTTCCATAAGGTGGAATTGTTTCTTTTATTTTTGTTGGCTTTGGCTCGGTTGGCGATTCGGGTTCTAATGGTTCACCATCCCATTCGGGATCACTAAAGTGATGATATGCATCAACAAAATCATAAATTGTGAAAAATTCTTTTCCATCGAATAGTCTTGTACCACGTCCAACAATTTGTTTAAATTCAATCATAGAATTAATTGGTCGCATTAAGATAATGTTACGAATATTTCTTGCATCAACACCTGTTGAAAGCTTTTGCGAAGTAGTAAGAATTGTAGGAATAGTTTTTTCATTATCTCTAAATTCATCTAAATATTGTTCACCCAGTTTTCCATCATTAGCTGTAACACGCACACAATAATTAGGTTCTTTGCTTTTTTTAAATTGATTAACTAAATCTCTAACAGCAAGTGCATGATCTTGAGTTGCACAAAAAACAATAGCTTTTTCATTTTGATTAATCTCGGATAAGAAAATTTTTACTCTTTTAGCTTCACGTTCTTTAATCTCGATTATTCTGTTAAAGTCTGCTTCCTGATAAATCTTTCCAGCTTCTACTTCTCCTTCAATAACTTTATCATCAGAAGTATACATATAATCATCCATAGTTGTTTTAATTCTTCTAACTTTAAAAGGAGTTAAGAAACCATCATTAATTCCTTCTTTTAATGAATAAACATATAATGGTTTTTTAAAATACTTGTAAGTATCAGCATTTTCTTTTCGTTTTGGTGTAGCAGTTAAACCTAACTGGACAGCAGGAGAGAAATATTCCATTATTCCTCTCCAATTTCCTTCGTCATTTGCTCCGCCCCTATGACATTCATCAATAATTATTAAATCAAAATAGTCCTTAGGGTATTCTCCAAAATAAGGGGTGTCATTTGGACCACTCATAAAAGTTTGAAATATTGTGAAAAATATACTGCCATTAGTTGGAACAGAGCCTTTTTTTCTTATTTCACTGGGTTTAATTCTTACTAAAGCATCTTCTGGGAATGCAGAGAATTCATTAAAAGCTTGATTTGCTAGAATATTTCTATCTGTAAGAAATAAAATTCGTGGCCTTCTTGTACCATCTCGTTTCAAATTCCAACGCACATGAAAAAGTTTCCAAGCAATTTGAAAAGCAATATAGGTTTTTCCTGTGCCTGTTGCAAGAGTTAATAATAATCTGTTCTTTTCTTCAGCAATAGCATCTAAAACTTTATTTGTTGCTATTTCCTGAAAGAATCTAGGCTCGTAAATTCCACCTCTGGAAACTTCGTTGAATTTTTCTTTCCAATCATTCTGAATGCTAAATGTTTTATTCCACAATTCTTGAGGGGTTGGAAATTTTTTTATTAATCCTTCTTTTCCCGTTTCCATACTAATTTGATAGATTTCTTTACCATTGGTTGCAAAAGTAGTTTGTATATGAAGTTTTTCAGCGTAATCTTTAGCTTGAGCAACCCCTTCACCAACTTCTTTTTCATCACTTTTTGATTCTACTACTGCTATTTTTCTTCCTTTATATGATAATACGTAATCCGCTTCAAGAGCACTAGCCCTTATATTACCAGATTGTATTCTACCTAAATTAATTTTGAACCGTTTATGTACTTTTGAGCCATCTACAACACCCCATCCACTCTCTTTTAGTTTAGGTTCAATAAGTTCAAATTCAGTTTGATCTTCATTCATGCTAATACCTCGGTGAGTTCCCCATTAAAGGACTTTTGTATTATTGATTGTTTTAGCTCTTCTAAATCAGTGAGTTTATCTTCATAATTTGATACGAGTTTTTTAGTTTTTTGTGAGAGTGATCGAAGTACATCTACAATGGATTGCTGCACTTTTAATGAGGGGCAGGGAACAAGTAGATTTCTTAAATCGTTAATTGATAGATTGGGTTGCATTAACGTGTTAACCTTTATCTGGACATAATTTACAACAATATTAGTGCATAAAAAATAGTATAAATACTTTTGATTAATCAATTTATCATTTGGAATTAATGCAGCCACACGTTGATTAAGCAATGCACCATCATAATTTTTAGTAACAACAGCGACTTTTAATCCGGCCGCAATGATTGTTCTTGTTAATGCAATTACTATATTTCCTTCCTTGACTTGAAAATCTTTAAGAGTATCTTTGAATTTTTCAGGTAAATAGTTGTCTGTTTCTTCGATAAATCTTTTGACACCTACATTTGTTATTTTTACTGATTTAATTGAATTATTTGAAGAAAAATCCTTACTATCAAAAGCATACCCATTTACAACCTTGGTGATGTCTTGTATTTTCTTCTCTTCCCATCCCTCGCCTTTATTTTCAAAAACATTTTGTAAATAACTTTCAAAAATTTCTTTTGTATTTTTTAAATTCTTTTCAGCGTTTTCTTTTGCTTTTGTAATTCTTTCAAAAGCTTCATCTAAAATAGCAACTATGCGTTTTTGTTCAGGAAGTGGTGGAACTGGAATAGGTATGGTCAGCACATCTGATTTTTTTATTCCCCCCATAATCCCAACACCAGCCAATTCATCTTTCTTTTTTTGAAAACTATCCGATTTAATATAAATAAATAAAAATTTAGGAAGTATACTATTATTAGCTCTTAAAATTTTAAAACCGGTAGAAAATATACCATCAGTTAATTCTTCATTTACAATAAAAACTTTATTAGTATTTTTCATTACAGCAAAGCCAATATCGTCCAATATAGGATAAATATTTGCTCTCCCAGGTCTGGTTTTAAAATCAACTAATACTGGATCATAATTTCCAGAGTTATTTATGGATTTGGTTGTATAATATCTTTTTTTCCCAGAAAATTCTTTAGGCTTATCAGTTATAATCTTACAAACATCTCCTAACTTCTTCACTTCCCAAGCCATTTTATAGTAACCCCTTTATTGATTTAAGAATATCTGCGCTGTCTTTATCAAGTGTTGAGATTTCATTCAAGATTTCTTTTGGTTCTCGAAGTTGTGCTTCTTCTTCTTTATTAGGATTTTTTACAGATAAATCAAAAGTGTCAACATTTATATCATCAATATTTACAGTCCATGAATTGTCCGAATCTGCTTTTATCTTTTGTAATTCAACAAACTCTGCAAGATCTTTTTCATTTAACGGATTGGTTTTACCTAAATTCCTATCAAGATTTAATTGATAATACCATACTTTCTTAGTTGAAGTTCCTTTTTCAAAGAACAACACCACAGTTTTGACACCGGCTCCTAAGAAGGTTCCGCCAGGCATATCTAAAATAGTATGTAAATTACAATTTTCTAGTAAGTGTTGTCTTAAAGAAACAGATGCATTATCTGTATTGGACAAAAACGTATTCTTGATAACAATACCTGCCTTACCACGAGCCTTCAAAATCTTAATGAAGTGTTGCAGGAATAAAAAGGCAGTTTCTCCAGTTTTAATTGGAAAGTTTTGCTGAACTTCTGCTCTTTCTTTACCGCCAAAAGGGGGATTTGCCATAACAATATCATAACGGTCTTTTTCTTGAATGTCTGTAATGTTTTCAGCAAGTGTATTAGTGTGAATAATGTTGGGCGAACCAATACCATGAAAAATCATGTTCATAATACCAATAATGTATGCAAGTGATTTTTTCTCTTTACCATAAAAAGTATTTTTTTGAAGTATTTCCACATCTTTAGTGGAAAAATCTTTACTCTTTTTTAGATATTCAAAAGCCTCGCACAAGAAGCCTGCTGAGCCTACTGCTCCATCGTAGATTTTATTTCCAATAGTTGGTTTAACAACCTTTACTATGGTTTTAATGAGTGGACGTGGAGTATAATATTCCCCTCCATTTCTACCAGCATTACCCATATTTTGAATCTTTGCTTCATATAAGTGGGACATTTCATCTTTTTCAGCATGAGAACCAAAACGCAACTGATCAATTAGATTAACTACTTCACGTAAAGTATAACCACTTTGAATCCTATTTTTTAGTTCACTAAAAATTTCCCCTATTTTATATTGGATTGTGTCTGCGTTCTCGGCATTTATTTTAAATTTTTTAAAATAAGGGAATAATTTTTGATTGACAAAATCTGTTAAATCATCCCCTGTAAGTGCTTTATGATGGTCTAACTTACCATCTTTGCCTTTAGGAACAGCCCATACACTCCATTGAAACTCATGGATAATTATACTAGCATAAGTTTTTCCTGCTAATTGTGCAGAAGTCTGTTTTTCTTTTTCAAGATCATCAATATATTTTAAGAAAAGAATCCAAGAAGTTTGCTCTACATAATCTAACTCACTACCACAACCAGCATCTTTCCAAAGGACATCATCTACATTTTTAAAAATTTGTTCAAACATTATTTTTCTCCCCTAATTCTTTTCTCATAATGGCTTCAACTTTACGAGAAAGTATCATATGATTTTCTTCACAGTATTTCTGGTATTGTTCATAAATATTTTTATCAAGACTCGAAGCCACGGTTTTTCTCCCCATATGAATCTAGATTATAGCCATATATTTATAAATCTTACTTGTAGAATCGTCAGAACTCTCTCTTCTTTTTAGAACTTAAACACAATTGAGTTTAACATCGCGATCGCTGTTAAACTCTCCCGGTAGGGAAGTAATTTTTTGGGCATTCTATCAAATGAGCTAATGCGACACATCAAGAACAAGAATTAAGGCGAGAAAACTTTATTAATTAATCACTATTATCAATATAATATGAAAGATTATTCAACAATTTTGGGTGAAAGGTCAGGTCCTTCTTCAGTATTTGCAGTAATTGGACTTAGAGATAGAAGCTCACTAATTGAATATATTAGAGATAGATTTGATGATAATGTAGTTAAAGCTATCGAATTATTTAAACTTAATTCTGATGCTAAAGGCTGGTTAATAATAAGTAAATCAAGGATTATTTTTTACATAAATCAAGACACAAATGAATTTAAAGAAAAGGATTATATAAAATGGGTAGTAGATGATTTGGATAGTGAAAAATTATTATTAAAACAAACTGATGAAAACGAAGTAGAGATATTTGATAATAAAAAAATTCTTTTTGATCCAAAATTAATATCCAAAGAAAGGCTTATTGCTGAAATATCAAAAAATCTAAAGACAGAAAGTGAAAACAAGACCGATTCTTATAGTAAAACTCAAGAAGATATTCTAAGTTTAGCAAATAGAGTAGTAGGCAATACTCGTAAGATTGGTTATTTGAGTTCACGAGATAGAACAACTTTGAACTCTGAACTGACAGAATATCTTATGAAAAAAATGCTAAATGCAGAACTTTCTTTAAAGGAGTTTGAATATATTGTAGATTGTGCTATAAAATCTGCAAATAAGGATGTAGGAAACACTCGTAAGATTGGATACTTAAGTAGTAATGATAGAGTTAGAATGTTTACTGAAAAATTTAATGTTCACTTACAGAATTTGATATCCGCTCATAACAAAAAGCCTGTGAAGTCTGATGTAAAAGAGAATAATTTAAGTCTGAATGAATTAAAAATGGAAAAATTCATTTCAATTCCCGGATTAGATAATTTTTATCAAAGGCTTATTAAAGAGATAAACCATACTTACCAAAATGAAACCTATACTTCTACTTTAATATTATGTAGAAAATTAATTGAAAATCTACTTATTGATTTATTAAGAAAGAAATTTGGTTCCAATACTAAAGAAGATGTTGAAATCTATTATAATACTAAAGATGGAAGGTTTCATGATTTTACATATCTTGTTAAAAACTTTGAAGAAAGAAAAGAGGAGTTCTTGGTTGATAAAGAATTAGTGGAAGAATTTGTTAGGCTTGTGAAACCTTTTAGAAAAGGTGCAAATTCGAAAACTCATTCAATTATTCATTTTGTTGGCAATAAAGAAGATTTGATTCAATTCAATATTGGTAATATGGCAGATTTATTAATGAGGTTAATGTTACATAATTAAAAGTTTTCTCACCCTTCTCCTTTTTAGCCCAAAAAATTATTGAGTTTAACATCGGAATTTAACGAAGTCGTTTAAGTTCGGAGCGAAGCGGAGAAGTTTTCTTACTGCCAAAGAATCAGATAGGTGCCGTAGTTTTTACTTACTTTACTATAAATTACTGCGAAGCAGACAATATATTCGTTAGGGTGGGGGCGTTCATTTTAGTATTTTTAAGATTTATTTTCAAATCAAATTAAACATCACATTAAAATTATCTCTTAGTTGATTATTATTAGAATCTTTTAGTTCTCTAATGTAGTGATTAAAATCTATTTTTATGTCTCTTAAAAATAAATTTGGATTTATGTGGATTTCTGTATCATCAATTTTTTCGATGCTGTTTGGATATTGTGAATTAATAATTATCTTCTCACTTGCCATGCCATTATGGAATAATCCACATCTTAATTGACCATATAGTTCATCAGCTAATGCGGGGAGTATATTAAAAATTCTGACCATCCCTTCTCCGAAAAACATTTTACTTCTACCTGGTTGAGTATCTGTTCTCTCAGAAGTTTCCCCTCGCCTATACTGTTCTATACCCTCAATGTACCCAATAGATATCATTAAGACGATAAATCCATTCTTGTTTCCAGTTAAAAAACGAGTAGCTCTATGTAAAAACCATGCATTGACTTGTCTTTCATATATTTTTATTTTATTGTCTGTGTCATGGGGATTTAATATTTCCCCATTTCTTTCATCCAATACTTCAGCTAAATTATTTACATATCTTCCCAACATTTGAGGTGCAACATATAACTCTTGATTTTGTCTAATTTGTTTTGTCATTCATTTCACCTTGATTACTATTTTAATTCATAATTTCAATTAAAATATTTTTTTAATTCAAACCTATTAAAATCATCTAAATTATCCAAATATCTTTTAAATTTTTCATCATAAGATAAATTCCCAAATTCATCAAAATATACATTTTGTATCTGAGAAGTTGATCTTAACTGTTGAATTATTTTTTTAGATAATCCAAATCGATAAAGTTCCATTTCGGTTTTATCTGTAGATCCATAGATAAAATTATCTTTTTCATCCTCTGTGATGATTTTTAAATCAAACAGGGCTTCAACAAACCTATTTAATGTGTAACTTGCAAAATCTTCTTCCATTTTAAGTTTAACAATACTTAAATTTATTAATTCATTGTCATCTTTAGAACGTAAGTCAACATATACCCTTCTGCCAGACGTATAACTAGAACTATTATACGGGACTTGGCCATATGTTGGTCCAAAATAAAGTTTAGGTTGCCTTGAAGTGGCAATTTCTTTAAAGTGTTTTAATGTACTCTTAATGGCTTCTCGTAAATTCAGCTTAGAGGTTATATGAACAAAATAAGTATAATATTTCCTAGTGGGTTCATGTTGTAAACGTACAAACTCGAGATCTTTAATATTATCTACTAAATCTTTGATAAATAATTCATAAACTAAGTCTAATACTTTTGAGTTTCCAGTAAAATTAGCCATATTCAATTCAGAGAAATTCTTAAGATAGGAATTTATTGCCAAATTCAAATCATTATAATATAAATCTAGTGAATTTTCTATAAAATATCTTTTCAACTTACTGAATGGATCGTCCAATCTTAAGTTTAAGAACTCCTCATTGTCTTTTATGATTTTATGTTCCTTTTTTTCTTTAGTATTTTTATTAACTAAGTTAGGGTTATCTACTGTGTCATCGAAAATACGGTTCCTTAGTTTTTCTATTTTTGGATTATGCCCCTTATCTTTGTAAGATCTATTGTTTAGAAAATGAATCGTTGGATTTAATTTATCCAAATCTAAATTTTTACTTGTAAATATAGTATTTAATCTATTGACTCTTCCAATTAAATTAACAAGTTGCTTCATATTAATGCCATGTATATTTAATATAAACATATTGTCAATAGGTAAATTAATTCCTTCTAGGATTACAGTATTAGATACAATGAATTTCAAGTCTTTTATCTCATTAAATTTGTTTTCTAAATATTCTTTAATTAGATTTGGTAGTTTTCCATGAAGATAGATTATACCATAATCTAATAGTTCAACCATATAGAAATCTTCATGTGTTTCCCTGATTATTATTTCTTTTAATTTTTTAATTTCTGGTGAATTAATTTTTTGAAAATTCTCCTTTAACTTTTTTGAAAATTCTTCTATCTTTTGAGGGTTATTTTCAAATAAAAAGTTTTTATTTAATGAATTTTTCTGAATGTATTCAAATTTGTTACTTATATTCCCAATTTTGTAGAATTGATCTAAAAAATGATTATAAACAAATATATTACCTTCTGTCGTATATTCAATATAGGTGGGCTCTTTTATATTAAACTTAATTAAATTTGAAGAGATTATATCTTTTTCAAATAATTTTAAATTATTGGGATTAGTTACTAAAGGAGATAAGTATATGATTTCATGATTAGGATTGAGTTTTTCATTTCTCTTAATTAACCTAGATAATAGAATATTTCTTGAATCCGACTCAAAAAGATTATGTGCTTCATCTATAACAAGCAAATCAAAAAAGAAGTCTTCATTCTTTTCTATAAATTTTAGTGCTCTTTCTTGCGTTAAAATGGCAATAAATCTAAGCTCTTTGTTATACATTTCATTATGAATTAAAATTTTTCTATCCTTAATATTCCTCCTAATCAGTTTATATGTTTGGTTTAATAAGGATTTAGTAGGTACGATAACTGCAATTTTATTTAATGAATCATTTTTTTTGATGTAATCCACTATTATTGAGCTTTTACCATAAGAAGTAGGTGCAAGATAACATTTTTTCTTTGATTTATCTTCTAAAAACTTTTTACTTTGATTAAATTGTTCTAAAGTTTGTATATAAGTTTTGTTTGAATCTTGGTACTCTATTAGACTTTGATAAATTAAGTTATCTTGAAAATTCTGATTAGATATTAAATTATTTTTTAGTAAAAAATTGGCTATAGGTAGAAAACCTATGTTAATAGAGAAATCGTAAAGCGGTTTATAGTCCTTAAATTTCAAAGAATATTTTAATATTATATAATATGATAATTCTAGATAAGTGCTGAATCTCTTATCTTTCTCATAATATTTTAAGAATATTATTGAACAACTTAAGATAAAACTTTTTTCGACATTAGATAAATCTTTACCTAGTATTAACTTTTTAAATGCAGACGTAAAATATTCATGTCCCGAAAGTTTATTTAAGCTTTTTTTAGTTTCTTTTTCCATCTTTATTGTTTATATAATCTAAAAATAAATTTTTGGTTTTCTTATTTATACAAATTAAGTTAATTTTTTTGAATATTCTTCCCTTTAAGAAAGATTTAATCTTAGGCTTTAACGAATCAATAGTTATATGGGTGAAATTTGAGGTATCATAAAAAATAGTGGAACAAGGAATAATGTTATAGTCGCTTATGCAAGTATATGTTCCTTGAATATACATATCTTCGAGAGCCTTTATTGAAGATAATAAATTGTTTTCTGAATTAGCAAGTTTTGCGTGAAAGTATGCATTTTGCCAGGGATTATTATTACACTTTCCAGAAAATTTATCTGATAAATCTTTATAGGCTTCTTGGATTTTTGAGTGGTGTGAAATATTTTTAGTTTTTATCTCCCCACTTTTACTTTCCATAACCCACATTTCACAATCTTTTGTATACAGCCCATCAAATCCTTTTTTAGGTGCATTTTCCTCTAAGTTTACATATAAACATTCTTGTCTAAAATTTTTTAAGTTTAGAAATAAGTGAATAAAAAACTCAGCTATAGAACCAATCTCTAAAGTTGAACCCTTTTTTGAATCAAAATATTTTTTTAATCTTAATTTTACTATCTTAATACTGCTATCATTGCCTTTTGAAACGATTTCAATTAAAGTGTTATCCATATAATCTTTAAAGGATTTATCTATTTTTTCGATATTTAATATATGCAGAAATACATGAGATTGAATTTCTTCTGATTCAACATTCAATGTTTTTAATACAATTTGTTTCATAAATATTATAATAGTCAACTCTTTTATAAAAAATTACCTTATTTTTCAGGATAAAAAGAACTTGTTTTTTATCCTTTATTTAAGAACGCCCCCGTTAAAGTAAGTAAAAATTTGGGTGAAGTGAAACGCAACCGTTAAATCAATGTTAGGTTTAGTAGCTTTGCTATCGAAAAACCGTTTTCTCTTTCTCGATTTAACGAAGGCACCTATCTCTTTGATTTGAGGTTTACCGACACTAGGAGGCAGTAAGAAAATTTTGGCTAACATCAATTAAACAAACTTTTAGGTTTCAACACACACTAACTATAAGATTTTAAAGTTTCAGAAACTTCCCACAGTCTTGGAATGGGCTAGTTAAAGCAAAGTTTTTATAGAGCTATTATTAAACCATAACTAAAATGCCCTACAAACTCTCCCCGTCAACCTTAAGCTTACTCAAAGACTGTCCTAGATGTTTCTGGCTTAAGTTTAATAAAGATGTTAAAAGGCCTGAAGGGATATTTCCGTCTTTGCCGAGCGGGATGGACAAGATACTGAAGATTCATTTTGATTCTTTTATGGGGAAAGGAGAACTGCCTCCGGAACTGAAAGAGCTTAAGGGTGTTGAGCTGTTTGATGATGAAGAGCTTCTTAAGGTTTGGAGAAGTAATTTCAAAGGGATACAATGGAAAGACAAAGAAGGGAACTTATTCAGGGGAGCAATAGATAATATCCTGAAAAAGGGGAAAAAGCTGATAGTCCTGGATTACAAGACAAGAGGCTATCCATTGAAAGAGGATACTGCAGCTCATTATCAGAATCAGATGGACATATACAACTTATTGTTAAGAAAAAATGGTTATGAGACTGAAGATTATGCTTATCTATTGTTCTATCATCCTGATAAGGTAGATGAAAAAGGAGATGTCATCTTCAATACGGATCTGGTGGAGATGAAGATAAGCATAAAAAACGCTGAAAATATCTTTAAAGAAGCTTTGAGAGTTCTAGAAGGAAAGATCCCTAAAGCAGCGGAAGAATGCAATTATTGTAGATGGGTTAATGATTGTAGATGATATTTAAACAAAGTTATTCTTCTTCCATATCTCTTTCATTTAGAATTCTTGTGTTTTTCTTTGTTTATGTAAGACCCAAGAAAACAAAATTATTTTAAATACGCGGTAAACTAGGGTGCTGATGAGAATGCCAAAAAGATACGGAGAATCTAGGATTGACAACTGCCCTTTTTGCGGCAAAATAGGTGTAACCAAGAACAGCCAGGGAATTCCGGTCTGCCAAAAACATAAAGGTACTGAGTTAAAAGACTTAAAATGTACATGCGGCGGGTGGCTTGATATAACTCCCGGAAAATGGGGCCCTTATTTCCGCTGTATGAACTGCGGGAACATAAGCTTCAAAAAAGGGATGGAGATGAACCCTAAAGCTAAGCAGGATAAAAAAGAGATAACTATAACCTCTGACCAGGTTGATATTGTTTACTGATAATATGGTAATCAAATGTTCTGAATGCGGAGTATGTTGTAAACTATTTTTGATAAACCTGACAGAAGAAGAGTACAGATCAGGCAAATATAAGACTCAATTCGAGATGTTTGGATCTGTTGAAGATTTTGATGAAGCAGAAATGTGTGCAGCAAATATAATTGAACAAAAAGATGATCGTTCCTGTATCTATCTAAAAGATGCTAAATGTTCTATCCATGAAATAAGGCCCCAATCCTGCAGAAACTTCTCCTGTAAATCAAAAGATAAAGGCTTTAAAACAATGATTGATAAGATCAGAAAGGAGAAGAATATCAATAACTAACGCCCAATGTTTTACAACCTTTTCACATAAACCCTCACTTAGAATTCTTTTTCGCTTTCTTGGGTTTTTCTTTTTTTGGGTTTTTGTTCAGATAATAACCTTTTCTTATTGCGTAGGTTATTGGGTTTTTTATCTTTCCGCATAGGTTATCCGGTTTGCAGACTCTGATGTCTACCATGTACATCTGGTTGTTGCAGTTTGGTGGGGGGATTTTTTTTCTGTTTTGTTTGTGATGTCTTAGCTGGCCTACGAGGTAGACTTCTCTTAACTGCTCTTTGTTTTTTTTGTTCCATTCTTTCAGGAGCTTTTCGATTGAGTCATAGTCCCAGCCTGCTGATGTCAGGAAGTTGAGTAAGATGAATATTGCGCGTTTTCTTCCGTCTTCTAAACCATTTAAGAGCAGCCTGATGCATGGGGGGAATAATTCCTGTTTTATGGCTGTTTCCGGAGCTTGGTATTCTTTTTTTGATTCCAGCTTGATTTCTTCCTGCGGGATTGTTAAGTCAAAGGCCTGCACAAAAAGCTGATTGGCTTCACCTTTTACAATATTTTTTCTGTTTAAAAATCTAAAATCACTTACTTTCAGGTTTTTTGGATCTGCATATTCTTTTTTAAACTGCAAAACCTTATCGGGATCTATGGGCAATGAAGCGAGGCCGGATTTCTCATGCAGGGAATAAGGCATTCTATACAAATGCCTTGAGGATATCAGGATCGTGTCAATAACAAGGAAAGGCTCTGAATTCAGCCTTGGTATCAAGTCATCAAACTCGTTTTTTTCAAAGTATTTTATCTTCTCCGGGTTTTCATTTGTTTTTTTCACAACCTTTGAAAAATCATTTCCTTCGAGCTGCATTATTTTCTGGCCTAAAGGCTTCTTGATCATCTCCTTTATCAGGAAAGCAATGCGTCTTGCAGCTTCCGGGAAAAGCTCATGAGTTTTCTTATTGGTTATAGATTCAGGAAAAGACTCAAAAGGAACGCCAATATGGAAACCTTTGTTTCCTGAAAATTTGCAGGAAACTGATTTAACGCCATTATATTTCAATGCTTTGATAACCAGGTCAGCTGCAAGCTTTGAGTATTCAAAAAAGCCGCAGTCAATATCCAGAACCAGATCCCAGCCAATCCTTAGGCTGTCAAGCTCTGCTTTTCTTAATTCCGGCTTCAGCATCAGGGGATTCTGCCATAGTTCTTCAGAGACATGGAAGGAGGTTGCACGCTGCTTTGCCAATTCAAGAATGTCTTTTGGATAACTTAAGATGTCAGGCCTTGAGCCGAACTTGTCATTAAATCTTGCAACTACCTCTGCATTTTTTGCAGAGTAGATCATCTCCTCTTGGATCTCTTTTCTTTTATAATGGCTTAAGGTAATGCTGATGGGTATCATAGAAAGGGGGAATGAATAGAGGTTTTTATTGGTTTTTGTTTTGGCATCTAAGATTTTATACAAACTAACCAGCAAAACCTATGAAATTTAATAATACTTCTTCAGGATTTCGTAGAATTCTTTGAAATCAGGGATGTTGTT
>SDBT01011168.1_pt1 | contig 14474 bp, 13 predicted proteins | sample 2277101 | NCBI WGS metagenome assembly SDBT01 (sample SAMN10404973, study PRJNA504765) | marine sediment metagenome | isolation source: marine sediment core GS10_PC15, 103 cmbsf | place: Arctic Ocean: Southern Knipovich Ridge | collected 2010
GGTCGGCGGGGGCAACGTGGCGATGGATTCGGCCCGAACGGCCCTGCGGCTGGGTGCCGACTCCGTGCATATCGTCTACCGCCGTTCCCGCGATGAACTGCCGGCCCGCGCCGAGGAAGTTCATCATGCCGAGCAGGAAGGCGTCCAATTCCAACTGCTGACCAACCCGTTGGCGCTGATGGGCGACGACCGGGGGATGGTCCAGGGGATGCGTTGCTTGAGGATGAAATTGGGCGAACCCGACGCCTCGGGCCGACGCCGTCCCGTGCCGATCGAGGGTTCCGAATTCGACATCGAAACCGATCTGGTCATCATCGCGATCGGTGCCGGTGCGAATCCGCTGTTGACCAAAACAACGCCGGGGCTCTCGCTGAACAAGTGGGGATACGTTGAGGCGGGCGAAACCGGACGTACCAGCAAGCCGGGCGTCTGGTCCGGCGGCGACATCGTGACCGGCTCGGCCACCGTCATCGAAGCGATGGGTGCCGGACGTCTCGCCGCAAGCGATATCCACGACTACCTTGCCGCCGGCGAAGATCGCCCGCCGTGGGGCGGGGCGTGAGGGAATTGCTCTAAATGAGTCCGTGTTCCACCCGAACGCGAACCTCCGCATGCAATGCGGGGGCTTTTGTTTTTCCGGTTTCGAGCGCAATCCGTTTAGCCGCCGACGGTACGTCGGCGGCTAAACGGATTGTGGAAGTAATTCGTTTGCAACCACTACGTCGTGCCTACGCGTCGTCGTCTTTCGACTTGTAGAATCGCGTAATATTGAGCCCGCCGGGATGCAGGTCTCGATAGCTTGGTGACCATGCCCATATTTTTCCATCCTCTGTTTTTCGGTAGAGATTGAATCCCCAGAAGTCAGTATCGTAATAGACTTCGAGCGATGAAATCGGAATAGCGAATCAAATAGGGACGTTAGGTTTAATTTACTTCGAACTGCAGGATTTTGATAAAGCACTTGATTTATTAGAAAGATCTCGACGGTTATCCGAGGTATATCAAGATAGTTATAGTTTAGCGAAATCTACCGGTAATATAGGTAGTGTTTTATTGGACAAGGGCGATTATGAAGAAGCAATTCTAGCCTATAAAACGGCATTAGAGATATACTCGAAAACTGAAGATAGATACGGTATTGCCCAAACATTTAACAATATAGGATTAACATATTTTAGAATGAATGATTACGATAAAGCAATTCAATATTATAAAAGCGCGATAGAAATTAGTAAGGAAATAGGAACTGCTAGAAGCGAATTAATACAATTATATAATTTAGGTTTAGCGTATCTCAAGCTAAATAAATCCGAAAAATCGTTACTATTCTTTAACAAAGCGCTACGATTGGCTGAAGTAATACGAGATGACGTGCTTACAATCAGCTTAAAAAACCGAATCAATTCTATCGAAGGACTCCCATTTAACTCGATTAACTAGTCTTATGAATGAAAATCATCAAGGGGATATACAAATCAACAACGAAGGTATCGTTGAACTTCTTGGTTTAACTGGTATACCGGATATACATATCAATGCAAAACAGGATTTTATATTTACTAATACATATAAAATTAAAAATGCTTTGAATTTTTATTCGAAAGTCAAACAAGCTAGATGTGCGTTTTTAACTTCGCTTTCTATCGTGATAACGATCCTCTTAGCTATTACGACCTCGGATTTCAAAGAGTGGTTAGGATTCTCTGCCGAAATATGGAACGCGGTTTTCTTAATTGCGCTATTTATTGCCCTAGCAGCTATGTTATATATCGTTTTTTTTAGAATAATACCTAATCGTAAAATTGACGAACTTCGAGTTATCGGTAAATTAATAGAGGGTGATTTCGATTAACTGCTATTAGTTTTTGAGCTTATTCATAATTTAACAACGATTATTTGCCCCCCTCCTTTTAATTTCCATTAATAGAGCATCCCCATTTCCGGTACCCTCGCGGCACCGCTGAATTTTCTAGGCGTCTAAAAAATCCGTGCAAACTATTATATCCGTGTTTCTCCATTCCCATTCAGGAAAAATGGGGAAACTCACGGCAACCCAACCCTTGCATTCCCGGCCCGAATCTCGTATTATACGAGGTTAAATCACAACTAGCCGGTAGGGGCGGCAACCCCTTGCCGCCCGTTTACAGGAGGAACCGTGACAGATAAAACCAAGATAGCGATCATCGGGGGCTCGGGCCTGTACGACATCGAGGGCCTGCAAACGAAGGAAGAGCGCGAGATAGACACGCCGTTCGGCAAACCGTCAGACGCGATAAAGATAGGCGAGTTGGGTGGGGTTGGAGTCGCTTTCCTGCCCCGGCACGGCAAGGGACACCGCATTCACCCCGGCGGCCTTAACGTCCGCGCCAACATCTGGGCGCTCAAGACTCTGGGTGTGGAGAAGGTTATCTCGGTCTCGGCGGTGGGCAGTCTGCGCGAGGAGATTGCGCCGCGCGACTTCGTCGTCCCCGACCAGTTCTTCGATCACACCAAAGGCCGCAAGAGTACCTTCTTCGACAGCGGCCCCGTGGTTCACGTCCCGATGGCCGACCCTTACTGCGGCGATATACGTACTATACTCATCGAAGGCTGCAAGGAGGTAGGGGTTACCGTACACGAGAAGGGGACCTATATCAATATGGAGGGGCCCCAGTTCAGCACCCGGGGCGAGTCCCACCTGTACCGGAAGTGGGGTATGGACATCATCGGGATGACCAGCGCCACCGAGGCCAAGCTGGCGCGGGAGGCCGAGATGTGCTACGCCACCGTCGCCCTCAGCACCGACTATGACTGCTGGCACGAGGAGGACGTAACCATCGAGATGATACTGGGGAATATGGCGGACAACGTGGACAACGTCAAGAGGCTGGTAACCACCGTCGTCCCCCGCGTCGCCGAGATGCAATGCGCCTGCGGCTGCAACGACGCCCTGGCGATGTCCATCCTCACCGATTTCTCGCTGGTGGACAAGAAGGTGCTCGACGATTTGAAGCCGATATTAGAAAAATATATGAAATAATTTGTAGGGGCGCGATTACCTTCGCGCCCGATGAAATCCGTAGCGGAGGTCTCCAGACCTCCAGAGTCGGAGCTTTGGAAAGCTCCGGTACGATTCTATTTGGGCGGCAATGTAATGCCGCCCCTACTTCGCAATAATCTACTTATGCAAATCTGGCACGATATAAAGGAATACCGGAAATCGCCGCTCCCCTCGCCCTGGGTGGCGATGGGGGTATTCGACGGGGTACACCGGGGACACCTTTCCCTGCTCCGAGATTTGGTGAATAAGGCGCGGAGTTCGGGCGGTAACCCAATCGCCCTGACTTTTGACGTTCACCCCGAGAGTTTTGCCGAGGGGAAAGAGCCGCCCTCGCTTCTATCGTATAACGAGGAAAAGCTGGCCCGCTTATCCGCGACAGGGTTATCGGGCATATTCGTGTTGGAGTTCTCGGAACGGGTTCGCGATATCGAACCGGACGAATTTGTCCGGAGGTATCTGATAGACGGGATGAATATCGCGGGGGTCGTGGCCGGTTACGACACCCATTTTGGCCGGGGCCGCGCCGGCGATATTGTATTGCTTAAGAAAATGGGACGCGAGCACGGTTTTGAAGCGAGTACGGCATCGCCACTGGAATACATTGGAAAGGTCATATCCAGCACTTTGATTCGCGAGACGCTACGCGCCGGTGACGCCGCCCGCGCCGCCGAATACCTGGGCTACTACTACGAACTTACCGGAACCGTAATCGTCGGCAAAGGCGTGGGCGCGGCCGCGCTGGGTTACCCCACCGCCAACCTGACGGCGCGGCCCAAGCTGGTACCCGGCTTCGGGGTGTACGCTACGTTCGTACGAATAGTCGGCGAAGGCGAAGCACCGCAGGTATACCCGGCATTCCTTAATATCGGAGTGCGCCCTACTTTCGACGATGGCCTGGGCCCCAGCATCGAAGTGCACCTGTTCGATTTCGACGGCGACCTGCTGGGCAAGGAACTTCGCGTGGAGTTCGTCGAGAGATTGCGCGACGAGCGCAAGTTCGAGAGTCCTGAGAAGTTAAAAAAGCAATTGGATGAAGATGCGAAAAAGGCGCTAAAATTCCTGGGCAATGCCCGCCCCAACGGTTACCTATCATATTAATTCAACTCCGATTTGCCTTTTAAACAAATCCCCGCTATAGTAGTCTAATATATATAATCAGTTTAAATAAATAAGGAGGAACAATGAAGGGGATTATCATTAGGTTAGGGATTATCGTTTTATTCGCGGCCGCTTTCGGGCTGACGCTGTCGTGTTCCACTACGACGGGAACCGACGACGAACCCGATCTGGGAGGCGAGGTTACCGGCGGCTCCGCCGCATATTTCTATGATTCAGAGTCGTTCACCGGCGGCGGTACCGGTGTCGCCTATATCCCACCACCCGGCGCTGAAGCCGACGCGACCCTACCCGAGTTCTGGTGGCGGACGATAGATAACTATACTTATACTTCTACGATAAAGAATTACAACGGCGAGAGAGCGGAATTAGAGGTCGTATGGGACATTGACGGCACGATGTACATCGACCGCACCTACGATAGCCAGGTCAACCCGCACACCAAACCGCTCGCGATGACGGCAACCGTCCGGGGCGAATTCGTCTTCGACGGTACCGAGTGGGTGCTGGATAGGATTAGCCCCATCAACTATGAGACGACCGGGAACGAACAGACCGTCGAAATCGTCAGCGTTCGAGTGAAGGGCGACACCTTCGACCACACCTACACCGACCCCGACGAGATGCTCGACCTCGATGACTTACCCCTCTTCCAGGAGGGCGAACACGTAACGGTTACGGTAACTACGACCAACAGCAGCACCGAGGAATGGGAACCGCCCACTTTCGCCTTCATCCACCACGACAAACAACGCGACAATACCACATATAACGGAAATGGTGTCTTCGTCAAGGAGTACATCATAGGTGCTAACGAGGGTGTACACCACGGAGGAGCCGACATCATACACGCCGGCACTTTGCAGAACGAGACCACCGACGACTACAACAGCCATGTCTGGTCGATTCCTTACCACGTAGGTTCGATCCCGACAAATTAACGAGAAGTTTCGAATGATGAGAAGCCCCTTAATGGGGCTTCTTTGCTATTCACTCAAAGACCGGCGTATCGCCCCGTTACTCCTTGCCGCCCGCCGCGCCCTGTGCTATTCTTACGGATAAGGAGCTACGATGAAAATGTTTATTAAGTATAGCCTGGTTGCCGTTGCCATATTATTAATCGCAGGTTGCGGCGGCGAAACCGAATTCCCCTCGCTGGACGAGGCCGACAACGACGCCGCTATCTACTTCATACGCAACGCCGGAGACGGTTTCGGGATATGGCGCGCCGCCGGGGGCGAAATCAGCGATACCGGGTTCGAGACCGAGGCCGGTTCCTGGATAGCGATCGGCGACGGCGAGCTTTTCTACAGCCGGGAAAACGCGATATATGGGGGGAAGCCGGAGGGCCGCGAGGGGCTAATAATCGAGTTCCCCGGAGGCGAATGCCGCGAGATAGCCGAGGACCGGGACACAGTCAGCGAATATGTGGCCTGCTGGGAGGTGCGCAACCGGTTCCGTGATCTGACGTTGTCCCCCGACGGGAGCGAGTTGGCTTTCGTCCTGGAGCAGGTAATTACGCCTCTGAAAGACGCGAAAATAGAGGAATACCGGGCGGATGAGATAAGCGATTTTAGGAGCAGGGCCGAGCGTTATTTCGATTCCGGAGTATACGTCGTCTCCGTAGCCAGCGGCGGTAAAACCTATCTGGGGCCGGGCAAACAGGTCTTCGCCTTTCCCGAGGACGGCCTGGTTATAATCGAGAACGATATGGCCCCGGTGCGGGTATCGAGCGGCGGGGGCGATTATATCCCATTGATCACTTCGGATAGATACGAATACGGTTGGGTACCCCAGGTCGATTATAACGGCGAGGCCGGGGTTCTGGTGGCGCAGGAGAGCGACGAAAAGGCCGACGAAGTCATAAACTATGTCTATAGCCTGGACAACTACGCGCTATCCGGTAAGTACCGCATAAAATACATAGACGGTATTGACCGCGCCACAAGCATTGCGGTATCGCCGGACGGCGAGTTCGTGGTAATCACGATACGCACCGACCGTCTGGGTACCCGGGAGCTTATGGTCGGTTCACTGCAAGACGGTTACCTGGTTTCGCTGGTATCGGGCGGTACGTTCCTGGAGTTCCTGCCCTCGGGCAACGGTTTCTATTACTATATGGAGGGAGGCCGCCCCGGCCGCGGCGATATCTTTGGTTGCGGGTTGGACGGCGAAGTTGTGCCGGTTACGGATACGGGCGACATAGTACCCCCCGGCTTCCTGAGGTGAAGCCTTTACTTATAAAATATAGCATTAACGGCGGGGTTCATCCCCGCCGCCGTCGTTATGTAGCCGAAACCTTCAGGTTTCGTGTAGCGTCGGCGGACATAAAGGGGCTGTCCCATAACTCAGCACCTCTATTATTCCTGTTGCGGTAGGCTAAAGCCTACCGTTGTATGCTCCGCAGGTGATGCTCCCCGTCCTGAAGGACGGGGTCTCGTATCTACATATAAAATAAGTACTTACTTGCTATAAGACCGCGTCGTTTACGGCGCGGTTCTTCACATGCCGAAGGCCTACAACCCCCCGTTTACGGGGGGATATATAATGAAGCATTTATGAGACGCCCTCGAAAAGCCCGCCGCTAAATAAGCAAAATTATCTTTTCGGATATACTAGTTGAATTTGGTAATTCGAGGCTTGGCGCCTTCGAAGCAGTATCCCAGGAGCAGCGCGTCCGGGTTGTGTTCGATGCCGTTGCCGCTGCCCAGTATACCGCCCATAACGTAGGGGGTTTTTAGGCCGGGGGCGAAGCTGCGCGCCAATAGGCTGCGGTTACCCCGGGCCCAGATACTGTACGTGGTCATTTCGCGCAGCGCAGAGTGGTTCAGGCGGCCCGTCTTCATCTCGATTACGTAGAAGGTGTCGCCGCGCTGAGTCAGAATGTCGCAGCGCGAGGCGCGCTCCCCAACCCGCATCTGATTGAAGACCGGCACCCCCGCGCCGCATCCCTGCCACGCGGCGCCGTCCCGCATCAGGGCGAACTCGGCCAGCATCTCGGTCATCTTCTCGTTATGCATAACCTCCCCCCAGGCGTCGGGATAGGCAGGGGCGCAATCGCTGAGGTGTATCGGGCGATCAATCTCTTCGGGGATACTCGCCGCTTCCCAGAGAGTGTCGCGCAACGAAGCCATTACCACCGCGCCGTCGGCCGGCAGGAAGGTGAAAGCGCTACGTTGCGCCAGGTCCCAGTTGGATATGCGGATATCGCGGGCGTGGCACGCTTTGAGGAAGGGGCGCACCCGGGCGCGATAGAGCCGCGCCCCGGTCTCCAGGCCGAGGAGAAAACGGAAGGTCTCGCGGTTATTATCGTCCTCTCTCCATATTTTCTGCCGGGAACTATGGTAGAGCACGGGAGTAGTGACGTAGAAGGGGCCATACAGAACGCCGTCCATACTGTTCATAAGGAAGGCATACTGGCCCGGTTCGGCCATAGCCACCTGGTTCAGGGCGTAAGGGCGCACCCCGAACAGCCGCATACCCAGGCAATCGGGCAAGTGCGGCCCGGCGATGAAAATATGTACGTAGGGATGGTCGGAATCGATGTACATCGGCGAATTCACCTCAATACTATAAACTGAAGGCTACTACGTATATATTAGCATAGAATCAAGGGAAAAACAGCCGGTTTTATTGGTGCGTATCCGCCATTATATCCAGCTTTTCTTCGGGGTTCTCGGCGGCGGATAAGAACTTCAACGGGTGTTCCCGGCCGTCGATGCGCCCCAGATACCCGGTATCGGGCGGTTCAATCCGCTCCCACGTTCCCCAGTAACCGGGAAGTAATCGCTGCCCCTCGAGGTCTATCGGGTAATCGCCGTAATAATCGCGTAATAGCAACATCGGGTTTTCGCTTACTTCTGCCAATCCGTCCGGAAGATAGTAGACGTTGATGAGCGTCTTGCCGCCGGTGTTCATCTCCAGGTCAATCTCTACCGGTTCGTGGCCCGTCTGCTCCAAACGTACTTTACGGTCGTACTCCGCGAAGAAGGGGTGGGCGTTGCGGCGCATAAATACCGCCTTGCCCGCGCCGTCGGGTAGTTCAATGTCGACCTCTACCCACGGCTCCAATTCCGGATCGAAGTCATCAATATCGCCGAACAACGGGTCTTCTACCGTTTCCCCGCAGCAACACCCGGTCAAAGCCATCAGGAGATAGCCGCAAATCGCGAATAGGGCGCCACCCCGTACGTATCCGGATAAAAACATAGCCTACCTTATGCCAGCGGATTGATCGTTATGAATATATCGTACAGGGCGTGGGTCCACACCGCGATACCGTACCCCCGGTAGATATACAACGCGTTGAGCGCCAGCCCGGCGAAGAAGCGGAAGAAGAACGAATAGATCGTAAAGCTGTCGCCGTACGGCCCTATATAATGAAAAACGCTGAATATAAACGCCGATAACAGCGCTGCGACAACGTATTTAGTCCACGAGGGCCACTTCCTGAATATCAGGTATAGTATCCCGTAGAACACGGATACCAGGATCACCCGAAACAACAGCTCCTCGTATATCCCGGCCCCCAGCGATAGCGCCAGTTTCAGGCCCGGCCCCACTTCGCGAATCCCGCTCTGCAGCAATGTATTTATTCCGGGGAGGGCGACGCGGGTCAGCGTACCAATAACCAGCCCGAAGATAGCCGCGTAGAACAGGCTCTCCGCCAGCATAAAACCGAAGTACTTAAAGCGGATTGGTTGGCCCGATTTCTTCCGTTCGTAGTAGATGGATATCCCCAGAACCAGGAGCAATAGGAAACCGAGGACGATTCCGGGTACCCCGCCGAAACTGAACAGGGTTTTCTTGATAATAAAATCCGCGCCGTTGCGGATGCCGAAGACCATCGAATGGTTATAGAAAAGCAGCAGGAGTTCGTATAATATCACAACCGGCAGGACGAACAGGCAGCTATAGGTCAGGGTGCGCGAAAGCGCGAAGTAGCCGGTTTTCCTGTCGGGTCGCGGAGATAGTCCGTTTAAACTCATTAAATACTCCTAGCTGGATCAAAAAACGAATTAGTAATCCTAATAGTTATTACCATTTCTTTAGCGGTTCGTTATTATACTCGAGATTATCTTCTTCTATTATTAAGGATTTCGCCCAATGTTGGAGTTCTTCTAAAGAATCTGTTTCGGGTATTTTCTTGTCGTACCAAGGGTCACATAATAACGAAGCCCAAGCGAAGGCTTCACAAGTTCTTCTGGGGAAATAATTCTGTTCGACAATTTCAAAATCATCGATTATATGGAAATGATCGCGCGTAAAGAAATCCTCCCAAATGCTGATTAATTCGGTCTTATCCTTTATATCGATAATTTCAACTTGGGATAGAGTTTTAGTCTCGTTCTTTTCCCACGCCCCTAACAAGAGATTTTTCGCATCTATATCGGTTTCCGGCGCGCTATAACCGAATAGAGTTAATAGATACGCGCGCTTGAGGTATTTCTCTAATATACCCCATTCTTGATAAATAAATTCGTCATTACTATAACCTTTTTCAGCGATTGGAAATATTAATCGTGTGTCTTCCAGAACTTTACCGCATTTCATACATAACGAATTTGCGTATCCTTTCACTTTATCTTTTTTACAAATCCCGATATTTACGTTGCCGTGTAAGAATACGATTTCAGGTAACCTTTTTAATCCCATATTCCTTTCATAAGCCAAAGATAAAAACGGATCGTAATTAAAAGTCGCGATAATATCTTTTTCTCGAAGGGATAATATTAATTTATCATATAACGTCGCTTCATCGGGAAGTTCTAGCTGGTTGAAGTACCGGGAAATTTTATTTTCAATTTGGTTACGTATTTCTTTATTTTCATCTTCGCCCGAAGCGTGAGCGAAGATATCTTCGATATTTTTATTTTTGTAATCAATACCAAAATAATCCAAGATATCTTCTAAACCGACGATTTCAATAAAATTATTAATTAACGGTAATACTTTACCGTTCTTATCGCCGTTCGGGAAAGCGGCTAAACTCGCACCAGCCCCTAGGACTACGACATGGGGCGAATCGCAAACAACCATTTCTCGTTCAATATCGGGTATTCTTGCTCTTGCCATTATCTCGCCATTTCGCAAACTCTTCTATTAATCCTTCTTCAAGCAGTAGAAGTATCCGTTGCTGCTGCCGAAATAGACCTTATCGCCAATAACTTGAGGAGTAGTCGCCGGGCGGTCGTCCAGCTCGAAGTCCCAGACGGGCGAGCCGTCTTCGGCGGAGATGCAGGAGAACGACGCGTAGGAACGGTGCCCGCCTTCGGTCTCCACCTTCCAGCCCTCCCAGCCGTAGTACAGCTTACCGCCGGAGTGGGCGATGGCGGTGGTTACCCTGGCGTCCGGCCTGTCCGGGAACCGCTTCGCTTTCCAGGTGATAAAGCCGGTTACCGTATCCACGCAATAGACATAACCCGGGTTCATACTGCGCCCGATGTACAACTTATCGCCGACTACGCAAGGGCTACCCACCATTGGGTTGACGTAATTACACTGGTCCTCCTCGTCCCATTCCGCGAAATCCTGCACCCAGAGCTTATCGCCAGCGTCGAGATTAAGGAAATCCACCTGGCTCCCCCGGCTGAATACCCATTCTTTCTCGTTAAGGCTAAGGCAGTGTACCCGTCCCCCGCTGCTATGCAAGTAAATCCAGTCGCCGACGATTACGGGCGGGTCGTCCAATTCGTGAAAGTCGGAGGCCTCGTAGCGCCATATTTCCTCGCCGCTCGCCGCGTCGAAGCAGAACAGATAGGCGGGAACCTCCTCCCACTTGCCCTCGGCGCCGACATAAAGCCGTCCGTCGTTATAGTATAACGAACGGACTCGTATTGGAACCGTCGCTTCCCAAAATGAGCTTTTACCGTCAATGCTAATCGCCAACACTTTATCCTGATACCCGACATAAACCGCGTCGGGCGATACCGCCAGCGATTCGGTATTGATATGTTGGGATAATGGGTATTCCCATACCATCTCGCCATCATCGGCATTTATACACAACAGCGAATCCCGCGAATAAAGGTATAATCGGTTTTCGTATAATACGACGTCGGAGAAGGGATCCTCGCCAATGTCGGTATGCCAGACTACCTCACCCGAACCGGCATCAAGGCAGTATACCCCTTCCTGCCCGTCTTTAGGGGGATCCTCTATAAAGCGGTCCCACTGCGCCAAACCCTCGCCCATACTCACTACGTAGAGCCTATCGCCGTCAACGGCGAACTCGACGCCTTTGAAAAGGCCGGTGATGCCGATTTCGGCCTTCCAGACGACCCTATCGTTATCGGCCGCGCCGACTCCATTGCCGTTCTCGCCGTTAACGGCTTCCGGTTCTCCCTGACAGGAGACGGAGAACAACAAAGCTATCGCCGAAAAGTAAACGGCGAATCTAATGTTATGATTATCCAACACGGCATCTCCTTTTTTCTTTAGATACGGAAAACACCCGATGGGTTAAAGGATTAAAAGCTAATCTCGACTCCGTAGGCCGTTATGTATCCGCCTCCGCCGTCGGCCAGATAACCCGAATAGGGACGGATAACAACGCGAGCGTTATCGTTAGCCGATTCCGCTTTCGGTACTTTTACGAGATTGTATATGATTGTCGTTATGAGGGGAATTATAACCGGGGCCATCATCATTCCAGCAATCGCAGTATCGCTGTTCGGATTCATTAACTTAGTTACTGTTATAATACCGGGGTAGATTAAAGTACCGCCGAACGTCCAGAGATACGTTTCCGCTTTATTCGCCGAAGGAGCTCCGGCGAGTTCTCCGACCAATAACACTCCAGCGGTTGCCCCGGCGGTGTACGCTAAACCCGCTATAGCTATCTGTCCGTTTCCGTCCGCTCCGAGCGTGACAGCGGCTTTACCCCCTCCAATAGCCGCACCCGCCCCAAGAAAAGCAGATGCGCCGAACTCGCCTAAGGATAAACCAAGGCGAAACCCTTCCGGTTCGCCAGCACTCGCGTTCCCGGATGTTCCGATTACCGTAAACAGGATTAAAATAATCTTCATAGAATATCACATTCCGTTGGAGCCTATTATTAAGGGCTAAAAACTTACCTTAACTCCGTAAGTCGTTACGGTTTTACCGCCGCTGTCGGTTAAGTAACGTATTATATATCTCATAACTCTTCTTGGATTATATAGCTATATTAACCGGAAATGTTATCCGGCGCAACGTAAAAAGCATATACAGAAGTATTCGCCGCCGGCGCCCGATTTATAGTTCATAGAAAATGTTTGCAAAAACGTAGTTTTCGTGTTATCTATATCAGAATATTAATCATTAAATAAAGGATACGCAAATGCTTAAATCAAACAAAATCTGGCTATTATTGCTCGTCGCGGGATTGCTGCTCGCGCTGCCCGCTCTGGCCGGTTCTCATTCCGAATCGGGTTATCTCGCCGATATCAACGATTCCAATTCGTTCGCGCTATATGCCAATTCGACATTGTTAAAGCTGACGTTCGACTATCCCTACGGCGCCGATTTCTGGGTAACCGTCTATGGGATGGACGGCGGCCTGCTGGGCGACTTCCAGCTAGCGGAAGGCCCCACTATCGAACTGACCGGCGGCGGCGAGTTTACCATTATGGTGACCTCCGAATACGGCGGGGGTAACTGGTACTGTAGTTGGTACGACAATTAGCAGATACGGTTAGAAATAGAAAGCGCCGCGAGGGGCTTTTTTTATCGCTATAATCGGCGCTTCCCAATCGTGTTTAATTAAACATTTGCGTAAACGCCGTGTCTATGGTAAGTTAATAATGAAATAGGAAATTTAACCAGGGAGACGAAATGTTAGGAGTAAAACGGTTTTTACCGTTGGTAGTCGCGGTTTCGATGCTGGCCGCTTTCCCCGCAATTGCCGGTTATCATTCGGAATCCGGCTATATAAGCGGCGTTAGCGATTTCAACGAATTCTCGCTATATGCCAACTCGACCTTGATCGAACTCGAGTTCACCTATCCGTCCGGAGCTGACTTCTGGGTAACGGTATACGGGATGTACGGCGACGAGCTGGGCGATTTCCAGTTATCGGATGGACCCGTTATCGAACTGACCGGCGGCGGCGAGTTCTCTATTATGGTTACCTCCGAGTCTGGGGAGGGTACCTGGACCTGCGATTGGTACGACGACGGTAGCACTTCAACCGTTGGCGGGGATTACTATACCGAAAGCGGAAATATTAAAAACACCGACGACACCGAAGAGTTCGGTATCGACTTAAACTCGGCTGATGTTGACGTAACCTTCGATTACCCGGTCGGCGCTGACTTCTGGGTGACTGTTTACGGTATGGACCACAATCACCTGGCTACTTTCCGCCTGGACGACGGCGAAGTTATCGAACTCACCGGCGGGGGCCAGTTCTACCTGGAGGTATACTCCAAGGATGGAACCGGCGAGTGGTCCTGCGAGTGGTACGATTACTAGATATAATATAAGCGGAATAGAAAAAGCCCCGGATATCGGGGCTTTTTTTATACATTTCTTTTCATTTATTCTTTCCCGAATAAATCATTAATAGTTACGATTACTTCTCCCTCATTTATAAGGCTATCGGGAACCTCGAACCCCAGTTCCTGGATTTCGGTCATCAAAGATATCCTGATAGTTTCTTCAATCTCGGCGGGAAGTACCTCTTTCGCCACGCCTATAAACACATCTACGGCTGCGGCATACCCTACCTTTACCTCGTCCAGATTTTCGCCCTTTAAAGTAAAGAACGGCGTAAATTCCCCACCATCACGAAGGACGGTGACGAATTCGGCGAATATTTTTTCGTCGGCCTTTTTAAGTACACGGAGCGCTTTATTAAATATCCGTAAAACGATGCTGTCGGATAAGCCCGGTTTTCCTATAATGTCGATACCTGTCGGTAATTCTTCGAGTTTACTAAGAAAACGCTCGACGATTTCGCCTTTGATGACGTCGCCGTGCTGCGGAGCGATTATTTCGGGGGCGGGGACTATAGCCCGTATCCTCTCGATAGTAGCTTTTATTATCTCGTTAGACGGCATATATATCTCGTGAAACGTCCCTATACCCTTCCAGCTTTTTTCGGTCGCGTATATATCATCGTTGCCTTTCGTCAATAACCCGCTCAGGAAATCGCCGGTAAATAAAATCCGCGTCTCTTCGTCATACAACATCTGGGCGCCGCGAAAGTGACAGAAATAGGCGGGTACGAACTGAATCATTTGTCCGGTCGCCAGTTTGGCCCGGCCCCCGGGGAAACTCTCAACCGGCGTGAAGCGCTTCTCGTCCAACCCGATTGAACGCAGCAGGCGCCAGGTAT
>SDBT01011169.1_pt1 | contig 14473 bp, 11 predicted proteins | sample 2277101 | NCBI WGS metagenome assembly SDBT01 (sample SAMN10404973, study PRJNA504765) | marine sediment metagenome | isolation source: marine sediment core GS10_PC15, 103 cmbsf | place: Arctic Ocean: Southern Knipovich Ridge | collected 2010
ACCAATATTGCCTTTAACGGCGTCGAAAATCAAGCCCCTATATTTACTATATGTAAATATCGATCAATATTAATGACTTACGTATGCATAGTTAAAGTATTAAATGAGGGGATCTCTGAGGGAGCGGAGTCGTCTCCCTTGCCGAACAGATGCGCGGTCCGCTCGGCAACTGGCAAGAGTCGGGCTTTGTCACCCTTTACTTCTACCAAGGAGGTAAGGGCTTGAAGGTGAGCTCCAAGGCCCTGGGCGATCTTGCGGGCGGCGTCGTATTCCAGCATGAAGCCCGAGAGCTTGGCCTTTCCGCCTTTTTTCTGTGTCTCCTCGTCATCCTCTGATGCTTTAGATTCCTCACTCTCGCCAGCCCCTCCGCTGTCGACGCCGCCGGTCGACAGCGTCCAGAGCCACATAGCGGTTAGGCGGGCGTCCTCTTCGAAGCCGGTGGCATCTGCGCCGGTAAAGATCATGGAGAGAGCCTCTTTAGACACCGTGGCCCAAACATGCTCAAGATATTCTTCTAGCGTGACTTCCTCTCCGCTGGCCTTTTCTACGCGAGAATAGCGGGAGTAAATTTCCAAGGCCGGACCAAGGCACGCGAAGATTGCATCAGCACCTACGACACCTTCCTTGGCAAGACGAGGCATCCAGTCGTGAATTCTAGGTGGCAACTCCGCTAGCACGTCACGCCAGTCGCCAATGTCATCAATTCGGACGGACCCATCCGGATTTTCACGGGGACGACAAACGAGATGGACGGAGGACATGAGACGAGCTTGCCCGATGGCTGCGACTTTGGCAGCCATCTCGGTGTCAATTGGCCAGGAGCCAGTGATAATCCAGTCAGCGTCCACAACGGCCTTCAGAAAGGCTTCCCAACTGGCCGTCGTCTTGCTTGCGAAAACGATTGTCCCCACACCATCAGGGCGGAGAATGCGGCGACCTTCGGAGAAAGCTTTTGTCAACTCGCGTTCGTAGAACGCGACGTCTTTTCTTGATTTGCTACGAGAATGCGGTCTGTCCACGACGATTTCTTCTTTCTTTGGCACACAGTCGAAACCGAAGAGATCTGGTTGGGACCTGCGCAACATTCGCCGCATCCAAACATAGAAGTAATCAGAGAGGTGAGCATACGGGATCGAGTCATAGTACGGCGGATCCGTAATCCAAGCCCATGCACAGTCATCCGCGAGGGGATGAGTGGTTGCAGAAGCCCGCTGGATTTGGCCACCGTTCCTATCGTCACTTTCAGCCTGTGATTCGCAGACCTTGGCGATCCATTGAACAACTCCGTCCCAGCCTCCGGTAGACCCAGAAAACGGATTGACTTCGCAGAAGTCCCAGACCATGCCAAGGGCTTGACGCCCGAAGGCTCCAGTATTCTTTTCACCAGTTGTGTGCCAGCGAGCGAGCGAAGAGCAAGCATCAGCTTGGCGCCCCAGAGCTAGTGCGAAAAGAACAGTCAGCACATCTTCCATGTCTGGATCTGCTTGAGCGCTGGCGTCACAGCCGAGTTTTGCAAGCGTCTGTAGAAGAAGGCTCTGCCGGGTGCTGAATACATCACCCCATGTCTCCATGCCATAAAGGGGGATGCTAATGCGCCTCAACTCGTTCTGTGAAATCGGTTCGTTAGGCACCAGGCTGAGAGACCCTTTGTTCTCAACTATTCTACGACTCAACTCCAGACCGGCTTGCCGTATGGCTTGAAAGTCAGCTTCCGTGGGGAGACGGTAGAATCGACCCGTCTCATTTTTTCTCGTCGTTACTACGCAGAGTAGCTGGGCATCGTTGGCCCCGCCATGTCGAACTTTGAGCTGTTCACGAACTTGTGCAATAGGCGTCGTGAATCCGCAGCAGGGACAGGTTGCAGAGCCACGTTTGACTGTACCGTCTAGTCTCGGATTCAGGATTTTTTCTCTTTGGTCATTCTGGTTCACCCAACCGCTGCTGTTCTTGGTAATGATCTTGAAGTCAACTCGCTTAGCACCGGGTAGCGGAACCATGTGCAGGGCCACGGAACGGTTGGATTTTTTTGCCAGCCAGAGGGAGCGGAGGAGTGGAACATCTGCTCCACAGTTAGGACCTTCACACTTGATGGATCGTGCCCAAAGGTAAGCAATCGGTATAGCGCCATCAGGATCGCTTGGATAGCATTCGGAGAGTTCCTCCTCGGCCCGCTGCTTGATCCACTCGCCCCACTTACGGACCTCGCCAGCGAGTCGCTGACCGTATTTAGGAATGTACTCCAAGACCACTTTGTTGAGCAGGACGGCAACGGGATTGATATCGCTAGCGAAAACGTCTGCGCCAATGCGCAAGGCTTCTAGGGGGATGGCTCCACCACCGGCAAACGGATCCACAACCAGCGGTCTATGCTCTGGAGTACCTCCCAACGCTTCGTGAGCGGCCTGGGTGAGTTTGCGGGATGTGTCAATGAACGCCGGGACCCTTGACGAATCCCAATTCGCAAAGTCGGCAATGAAGTCGAGGAGCGCCCCTCGCATATCTTCAAGGCTTTTCTTCTCTTCGAGATTCCAACAACCCTTATTGAGCTTCTTCCATCTTCCCCAGGTCGAGGCGCACAGCTTGGCGAGCTGCTTTTCAGTACGGACTCTCTCGGCGAAGGCGTACAGGGCATCGGCAGCGGCATTCCGGAAATCCTTCGGGCAAATATCGTCGGCCGGGTCTGGCCACAGGGCCGCGCAGATCACCGCCCTACATGACGCCAGAGGCCGTCTTGCCCACCAGATGTGCAATGTTGAAATGTGCCCATGGCGAATCGATTTCTCCCGGCGGGCATGTGCGGAAATGCGCTTGATGGGGAGATCGACTTCGATGAGCCGTTTCGGATATCGGACCTGTTCTTTCACTTCGTCTCTCCCTTGAGTATCTCCTGCGGCCCAACGTGGTAATGTGCCACCTGGACAATCGGCTTCCAGCCGAGGCGGGCGGGGTCAGGGATGACATGGATTTCTGGACTACTCCCACAGTTGAAGACCACGTATAGCCAGTAGTCCTGCTTCAGCCGTGCGGCGGTCTTGTACTCGTTAGAACTGAGCGCTACCTCGCCGACTGCGGCTCGGCCCTTTACCTCGATGAACCGCAAGTCCATGAAGGTCTTGTCGTCGTGCGGATGAGGCTTGCGAGAGATGAGATCAAAGCCACGGTTGTCTTTCTCCACACTCTCGACCACCCAGCCCCGCGCTTCCTCGTGTTTGCGTGCCACCTCTACCGCGATCCGTTCGATCTCCTCGTCACGAACCATCGGTGCAATACCGGGCGACTTCCGCTCGGGGTGCGGTAGTACCCAGGCGCGGCCGAGGTGCTTGATGTCCCCGATGGCGAGCTGTCTTTCCATGGCAAGCTCGGCCCGTCGACCTTCCAGCCGCCGATTCAGCTCCTCCAGGTGCGCATCGGCCTGGGAAATAATACCTTCAAGGCCAGGTACGACTTCTCCTTGGACTCGGCGATTCTGGTAATCAGCCAGCGCCAGATTGGCTTTGCAGATCAGCTCCCCCAGGGATATCTCAAGGTGCTCGGAGATGATTTCGATCTCTCGCGACCTAGCCGAAACGATCTCGTCCAGGAATGGCTGAAGTGCCTGCTCTACCAGCGCCCGCTCGACTACCGATCGGTCGGGCAAAACTCGGTCATCGGGCACGGCAGTCCCGGCTGGCGCTAGGCTGAGTTCGTGGAAGTAGGTAGGCTGGCGAATCGTAATCGTTCCGGCAGGGTCCACTTGAGCTACAAAAAGGCGCCGACAGACGGTGTTTCCGCGTCCATCCTTGATTGAGGAGCCGAACACGTCGAGCCTGGCAGGTTCTCTCGTTTGGAGGTCAAAGAAGATGGTGCCTCGTTTCATATCGTCTCGGACCTGCTCCGAGACTTCCTCTCTGACTGCCTCGAACAGCGGATGCCCTGGAGTGACCCATTCCAGGGTTGGATCATCGACAAGAAGGGCCTTGTCGAAGACCACCTTCTGGTACTCCCGCCCAAGCTTACCAAATTGCGGCTCCATGCGCTCACCGATCGGCTGGAGCGTTCTCGGGAGCCGGCCTATCCGGTAGACGTGTTCCTCGCGCTGGACCGGTTTCGGGTGGACTCCCGCGATCGGGGCGGCCTGCACAAAGAACTCCTCAATGACCTCGGGGATGAGCCTGCGCTCCTTGGCCTCGGCCGATCTCCCTACGAGGGCGCCGAGATTCAGCTCCCGCTTGGCCAGCCCTTCAAGCGTAGATGAAGTGATCTTCCGGAACCGCTCGGGATCGACGTTCTCTACGATCCGATCTTCGATCTTGGGGACATCGGTTTTTCGCAGGTATAGCTCCCGGAAAAGCTTGTCCAGGAGGTTCGAGGGGAACGCCTCTCCGATGACGTCAAAGACCTGATCAGTGCCCAGCTCGGTGCGGATCTCTTGGAGGCGCTCGAACACCTTGGCCAGTACCTTCCCCTCTCGTGTATTCATGGCCACGAAGTTGAAGATCAGGCAGTCGTGCTCCTGCCCGTAGCGATGGATGCGACCCATGCGCTGCTCCAGGCGTACCGGGTTCCAGGGGATGTCGTAGTTGATCATGAACCAGCAAAACTGGAGGTTGATACCCTCGCCGGCGGCCTCGGTGGCCACCAGCACCTGGGCGTTCTCACGGAAGTCCAGCTCAGCCCAGATCCGTGTGTTGGGCTTGTCCCGATCCCCGATCTTCATCCCGCCGTGGATCTGAGTGACTTTGAGACCCCACTGGCGCAGCTTGCCGAGCGGCCTGCCGTCCTGGCCGTCGCCGGCTAGGTAGTCGAGTGTGTCCTTGTGCTCCGTGAAGAGCAGGAGCTTCATTTTCGGGTCGTTGAAGATGTCGTGATCCGAGAGCACTGACTTCAGCTTATTGAGCTTCGACTCGACCTCGCGCTGCTCCAGTGCCTTGGCCTGTTCTATGAGCTTGGTCAAATCGCGGATCTCTTCCTTCAGGGCCACTGGATCCACTGACGCAACAACTCCCTCTAGTGCGTCCTCGATCTCGTTCTGCTCGTCTTCGGGAAGCTCGTCGAAGTCATCGGGCAGGCGCCGTGCTATCTGCTCCTTCCGGTATGCCTCGGGGTCATTCAGTATCTTCTGGCGCTTGTCGCGCATTCGCTCCAGGCTCCGCCGGACAGCATAGACGCTGGAAGCGAACCGGCGCTGGAGCATAGCCATGGTGAATGAAAGCGCCCGACCACGAGCGCTGTCGTCCTCGGCCGCTCTGATGGACTGGTCCTCGACATAGCTGGAGAGGGCGTAATAAAAGTCGTACTCCGGCCCGTCCAGGTCGAACTTGGCGGTGCGAACGTCCCGGTTGGTGAAAAGCTTCTTCACCGCGCCTGTCTCAGGGTCGGGGAAGGTGACCATGGCCTCCTTGGTGCGTCTGAGGTAGAAAGGAGCGCTGTTGCGACGCATGGCTTCTTCGAGGCTCTTCACGCTCCCATAAATGTCCCGGTCTAGCAGTTCCAGGAACAGGCAGAAATTATCGGGGTCTCCCTTGTGGGGAGTGGCAGTCATCAGGAGGAAGTGGTCAGTCATCTTCGACAGGGCTTCCCCGAGGCGGTAGGCCAACGTCTTCTTCTCGGCGCTGTAAGCTGCCATCTTGTGAGCCTCGTCGACGATGATGAGATCCCATGTGCTCCTGAGAAGGCTCTCCTTGGCGTCTTCGATGCGGGAGACCCATGATATCGACGTGACCACCTGGTTACGATCCTGCCAGGGATTCTGGCCGTAGGTTGCGCGCAGAAGGTCGCTCCTAATGACCTCGAACGACTCCCGGAACTTGTCCTTCATCTCTCGTTGCCACTGGAAGCACAGGTTCGCGGGCGCCACAATGAGGGTCCGCTTGACCAAGCCGCGGATCTTGAGCTCCTTGAGGAGCAGCCCGGCCATGATGGTCTTGCCCGCGCCAGGGTCGTCGGCAAGCAGGAAGCGGATCCGGGGCAGCTTCATGAAGTAGTCGTAGACCGCTTCGAGCTGGTGCGGCAGTGGATCGACACGGGCTATGGAGAGGGAGAAGTAGGGGTCGTGCTCATACGCGAGTGCTAACCGGGCGGCCTCTATACCGAGCCGGAATCGCTCCGGGTCACCGTCGAACGGTTCCCGGTCCGGCGTGGCCTCCAGGACAGCCAGCTGTTCAGGGTGCAGGACGCGCTGGTGTACCTGCCCCGTCCTCTGGCCTGCGCCGGTAACCTTGATCATCTCCCCAAGGGAAGTGACAAGAAGAACCTCGATGGGCTCCGGAAGCACAGGACCCCGAATGATTACTCCAGGCTTGAGTTCGGTCACTTTCACGTGATCCTGCCCCTTATCGCAACCAACAGCAGTTCGCAAGCGCAAAGGGATAGGCAAGAGCTATGATCGGAATGTCGCACTCGGGGGTCTCGATCGGTCCCACCGTCGCGACCGGAGCGACCCGACCCAAAACCCGGACACGGCCACAACCCGCTACCTGCATCCTAGCGGTCTGCCCGCGCACCTGGGCGCCTGTCTGAAGGTCTTCCAGCTTCACCATCTGACGAAGCCCTCCTCGACCGCCGCTGCAGCAGCCTCGGCGTACCCGGCTTGCATCCGCTCCGGTTGAATCTCCTGAGCGGCGCGACAGGGACTCCCGAGGAAAACCACAAGTATCGACGGCCGTCAACTAGCCACGGCGACTATTCGGCAAAGGGCCTCTCCGCCAGGGTAGCGCCCACGGAACGGCCAGCGCGGCTCCGAGGGCTTCCACGAGGACAAGGCCGAGGAGTTCGCCTGGCGGTGGATGAAGAGGATGTTCTTTCAGGGAAGAACCTGGACGGTAGAGACCAGAATTTCAAGGCCAGAAAAAGGATCCTCGTCTATTCTCACGCCAGTGCCAGCACCATGGTTTTCACGAACTCAACCATGTCCACGAGGAGCTTGGCACTCTTCTCCGTCTTTGGGACATTTTCGAGGGACACCTCGATCTTGTTGGCGTCCTGCTTTGACTGAAACGCCTCGATTTTCAGGGAATCATGGAACTCGTAGTTGATCCTCTCCGCGAACTTCTGAACGATTTCTTTGACGTCCTTGAATTTGTTTTGACGTTTGAAGGTCGACTCGTTCAAGCGGAATTCGATTCGCTCTTGCAATTTCTCCATCTTTCCTTTGAGGGGGAGATAGAGGAACGCCCCTTTCTTCTTGTTCGTTTGAGAGGCTTCTTCCTCGGCGGTGACAAGGTTGCTATGGTCGATGAGCATGAAGTAGCTTCGCTTCTTTTCTTTGCCCCTCTCTTCTCCCACGCTTTCTATATCGATGAGATACTTGTTTTGATCTGCCCAATCCTGGAGATGTGCCTCGAACCTACTTACGAAATCCTCGAACTTCATTTTTCGGAATATCTTTACCGTAACGAGGAAGACAGTGATGGTCACCACAAGACCCGCGATTCCTGCGGCTGCATCAAGAATGTTCTCCCCTGAAAGACCCTTGATGAATAGATTGACCAGAATCGCCAGAATCCCCACGACCCCAAAAATCCCTGAAAGGACCTTCTCCATTACATCGCTGATTTTGAAATCCTTCATCTTTCCCTCCCTCCGTATGAGAAAACAGGTTCCTCTCTTCCGAGACACCTCTTCCCGTCGAGTTCCAACCTGAAAACAGACCACGATCTAGCCCTCTGAGTCAAGCCCAGCGGCGCTAAAACATCGCCACGCCTCAGCCTGGGCAGTCTGCGGGGACCGCTGGCCCAGGTCCGTCAACAGCATTCGCCCGTATGACGCAGTACGAGCAGGCATTGGGGGACCAGGCTGGCGACGAGTTGCTCGAACACGCCGAAGATCATCGCGGCCTCCCAGCCATCACTTGTCGACCACACGCTGCAGGATGACAACACGCAGGATGGTATCAAGCAACCGGAACCATGCGCTGCTGAATCTGGTTGCCACCGAGATGGTGCACCGCGGCAATCAGCACCCGCTCTCCAACTACTCGGTGGCTCGTGACACGGTGTCGCGGGATGACACGTCCACCATTACGGTAGGATTTCCCAACCCATGATTCGATTCCCTTTCAACTGGTACCGAAGAAGCCGAAACTCCACGCCCTCAGGCTTAAGCGCCTGGTTGAACAGCGCCAGCGGGGTTCGTTTCTTGTTCGCGATGAGTGGGTGGAAGCCTTCCGCCGTCAGCCACATGACGATCCGGTCGGCCTTCTTGAGCGCCTGGTAGCCGGGCCAGTCCGGCTTATTGCACTCGATGTTGCGCGTCTTCACTGCCTTGAGCAGCATGGTGTAGTAGAACGCCTCGGTCAGGATGCCCACCATTTGGTTGCCCGGCTTCTTCAGTTCGAACAGGTGAAGGATCTTCTTGCTCCGGGACTGACCCCACAGGTCCACCTCGGAGGTGCCGCCTGGGGTCAGGTGGGTGGCTTTGGACACCTCTTTCTCGAACAACCCCACCGGGAACTGGGAGCGCATCTTGATGGGCGGGTCTTCGCCCTTCAGGGCTTGAAGCAGCGGCTCGGGGTGTTCGAAGATCTGGCACTCCAGGGCCCGCTCAGTCAGCTCCCCCTTCTTGTTGAGCAGGTCCTGCCAGCGCGTTCCCTCCTTCTCGCAGATGCTGCCCGTGCGCGGGGAGTTGATCATTGGGTTCGCGATCCCCTGCCACACGTCGGGCAGCGCAGGGGTGATGGTCAGCCGTTCCGGCAGTAGGCGGGCCATCTCGGACAGCAAGAACAGGGAACGCCACCGGTGTCCCCTTGTGCGCGGCTTCAGGTTGCCGAGGATATGTCCTTCGCAACGGACCGGGCCTCCTTTCTGGGCCAATTCCAGGAAGTAGGCCAAGCCCAGCAGGAAGCTGACCCAGGAGGCCGAGTTGGTCTGCATGTTGCGGTCGAGGACGGCTTGGTCGACCTCGACCCGGAGAGCCACTACCCTGCTGCCCTGCTCGTCGGCCGACCAGGTGATGCCTGGGTTGGGAACTCTGATTGCGTGCTTGGTCTCCTTGCGGACCTTTTCGAGCGCCGGTTTGAATGACGGATCCATCATGGCTCAAACCTCCCACCAGGCCCCGTCAGGCTGGACCTGTGCATGGTCGAACAGCTCTTCGAATAGAGCAGGGTTCTCGGTGTGGATGGGAACAACTTTGGCCGGCGCGAGGGCGTCGACAAGGCGTTTCAGGGTGGTCTCGTCCGCGTGTCCGGATGTGTGGGCGATCTTCAACGGGATGCTGTGGCGGTCGAGGAACTCCTGGAACCTCTTTCCCGAGGGGTCGGACAGGTAGCCCGGCCACAGGGACCAGAAGCAATGGCTGCCCACCAGGCAGGCAGCTCGCTCCAGGTCGCGGATCATGGAGGTGCGTATAGTGATGACCAGTCGCGATGCCTCTGGAGCTAGCTGCTCCGGGTAGATGCGATGACTGCCAAGGTCACGCACACGGAGGAACTCACCCGACTCCTTGACCTGAACTCGCTGACGCTGGGTGACCCAAACCCGGAGCTTGTCGAACTTGTGGTTTGTCTGGGGAATTTTGGGGTTGCCGGTGGCCTGTGCCACTGTGGCCGTGTACAGGTCGACCACCAGGTTGCGGCCCGCCCGCTTGGCCGCTTTGTACACGGTCACCAGCCGGTCAATGTTCTGGGCGGAGTAGCAGACCAGAGACGCACCTGTGGTGGACTTGAAGCCCGCCAGAAGCTCCTCCTCCAGCTCAGGCTCGGTCTGGGGAGCGGAACGTTGTGTCCCACCCCGGCCCACTTGGGTGCCCTCAAGGAGCAATGTGTCCACTTTGTTGGGTGGTTTTCGAACGAGCTGCTCGAACAAGCCTCCCTTGCGGCCATGGGCCCGGAAGTCGCCCGAGTAGAACAGGCGCTTTTCACCGGCTTCTACCAGCAGGGCATAGGCATCGTAGGCGCTGTGGTCCATCAGGAAGGGCGTGAGCCGGAAAGGGCCAAGGCTGAAGGCCTGCCGGTTCCGCAGAAAGCCGGCCGGGGTGATAGTGGCGGCCAGAGGGCTGAAAAAGGCGGCCTCGCGCAAAATCCGATGGGCGTCCTCGCCGATGAAGACGGGGAGGCCCTGCCTGGCACGGGCGAGCAGGCCGTAGTGATCGAAGTGGGGGTGGGAGATGGCGACTCCGAGCAGGTCGTCCGACGCCACGCCAGGGGCCAGTCCGGGCACTTGGGGCAGTGGTACCTCGTCCTCGGTTGTGGCCCACAGCGGGAAGCCCAGGTCGAGGAGCATCCGGCAGCCCTCATGGGCCAGCTCGACGCAGCTTCCGCCGATCTCGGTCGCGCCCCGGTGGATTCGAGCCCTCATGACAGGGATGATACCATGAACTGGTGACAGGGCTTGGTTGGATGCTCGGTGCTTTCACCGAAACGGGACTGGACCCCTGTGATTGCTGCTTCATGGAGGTACCCATGACATCCGAACGGACAAAACCGCTCGAAGAATCCGAAGTCCGCATTCTTGCAGCCTGCTCCCACAGATGCTGCCTCTGTCGCGAAGACGACAAGGACCTCGCCGTCCACGTCCTCGACGAAAACAACGCAGTCGCCCTCTGCGACGACTGCCTCCAACGCGTCAAAGCCTACCCGGAAGGCCGTAGGTCCGTCAGCCCCGAGGAAATCAGAGTCGCCAAACGTGTCTGGGAAGCCGCGGTACGGCGTCCTCCTGAGTCGGTCAGGGACCGGGATCCCAGGGAGGCGAGGTTGTTCAGTTGGGGCTGGCGCACCGACCTCAAGCAAATCGACCTCATGCTCGCAACGCACATCGCCATGACGGCCTGCGAGGTTCTGGCCTCGGCCGACGACCTGCCCCGAGCGACGCGGCTGCTCGGCGTTCGCGCCACCGCCACTGACGCCCTCAGTGTTGGCAGAGCCACCGCGAGTACTCGGCTGACGCTCGACCGTCTCGCCCGCTATCTCTACAACCCGGCCCATGCCCTTCGGAGCGTTGGCCCTCGGGTAGCCTCGAACATCGTCAACGCCGACCTCACGACGTCGAAGATTTCGCCGAATCCCCGCCCCTGCGACAAGACGCCGCGGCTGGACAGCCGATTGACGAGTTGCTCGCCCGCATCGAGCATCTGCCGGTGATAGGTGACTGTATCGTCGAATGACCCGCGTCTCGCGTGACTGGCTTGGTGCCGCACGCAATGAAGGTAGTGCCGAAAGGCCTCGCGTTCTCCGAACCCTGTCGAGCTTGGCTGCACACCAGCGAAGAGCGGGGCTGCGTACGGGCTGTTGAAATCGGCAGGCGCCTCCATATCTGCCAACACGCCCTGACGCCAAGCCGCATCGAGGAAGACGGTCTTGAACTCCGACAGGGCAGGGGGGCTGTAGTACCAGGTCGCTCTGCGCCGGATCTCCTCCTCCTGGGTGGCCTGAAACCGATCGGGCGAAAACATGCGGACGTTCATCCACGTGCCGGCGGCGACGGCGTCAACCGAGGCTGCTCCAAGACACAACAGCTCGTGGTTGACGTAGCCGGCGAGCACACGCTTGCCGACCAGCCGCAGTCCGGCGCACAGCTCGAGGACGTTCGAAAGCCAGATGGGATCCTCGACGAGGTACTCGCCGTTGGGGTGCTCGGCGAGGACGTACACGCCGTCCACGTCCAGCTCTTCGAACTCCTCCAAGACATCCTGGATGCTGTCCATGTTCCGCACGACGTCAGAACCCAGGGCCACCGTGGCGTAGACCGGTACTTCAACCCTCATGCCTGACGCCGCGGCCGCTGGGGCCCGCAGCGTGGCGAGCCACGCGTCATCGATAGTGGTCGCCATCAGTCCCGGCAGCACGAAGGCGTGCGTCCCAAGCGCCTGGTTCAGACTCCACAACGCATTCATCATTTTCTCCAGGCCGTCTCCACCGAAGAACGCATTCGTATCGTATGCTTCCGGCCAGTAGCCGTGGGCGGTGAGCCGATGATGGTCGCTGCGGGGCAAGTAGAACTGCGGGTCAAGGAGGACGCGGCCATTCTGCAGCCCACGAATGTCGTCGGCCAGCCGCTGGAGTTGAGCCCCGTCTAGGTCACGCGGGCTGAGGATGACCGTGCCACCGCCCCACGCCTGAACGAAGTGGCGAGAGTGCTCCATCATGCCGTAGCCGAACTGAAGGCTGAGATCCATCGCTATTCCCCTTCCTGCTCAGGGCGACACCGCACGCTCGACATCCTCCAACCACCCGATCGCGTCCTGAATCGACCGCGGCCGTTGCGCTGGGTACTTCTGTGTCAGCGCAGTCAGGAGGTCTGCGAGCTGGCTTTCGACGTCGTCTACGTGATTCAGCCGCGGTAGCGGCATCTGCTCCACTCGTCGGAGAATCTCTAGTTCGTCGCGGGCGCCGGTCCTGAACGGGTTATGCCCGACGGCACACTCGTAGAGCAGCACACCGAGGCCGAAAAGGTCTGCGCGCGAGTCGATCTGCCGCTTGCGGTTCCTGAACTGCTCCGGCGCGGCATAGCCCAGCGTGCCTACTCCAAACTGGAGATGGGTCGCTGTGAGGGACTCCAGATCGAGGTGCCTCGCAAGCCCGAAGTCCAACAGCCAGTAGTCGCCTTGGCCGTCCACCATGACGTTCTCCGGCTTGATGTCGCGGTGAACGATCCGCTTCTGCTCCGCAACCTCCAATGTGGCGAGAACCTGCAGCCCGAGATGGATGACTTCAGCAAACGCCAGTGGCCCGTTCGCTAGCCGGGTGCGCAGCGTAACGCCGTGAACACGCTGCTCCCTGACCCAGATGCACTCGCCGATGGGTGTGTCCAAGACGCCGGTCGCGATGATGCGGGGTACGCGCTCGCAACCGACCAGCTTGCCAGCGAGCACCTCACGCGCAAGCCGATCGTCGCTCGTCTCTCGGAGAAGCAGCTTCAGCACGACGTCGCCGTCATTGCTGTGCCGTGCCGCGAAGACGACCTTCTGGCCGCCGCGAGCGAGTGGCTGCAGTCCCTGGAGGTCCGGGAACTGCTGCCGGATCCAATCGACGTCTATCGCCATTTCGCTCCCCCCTCACCGTCGTCAGGAAGGTGACCGCGGTACCGGAGGCGCCACACCCACTCATTGAAAAGCCACGACCCGTATGAGGACGGCACAGACTGTGCTGCAGACTGAGTGAACATCCGTGTCTGTTGGTCGTTGTGGCCGAGGATTCCGATTCCGAGCTCAGCGGCGCGATCGAGTGTCGAGGACGCCGCCCGGCGAACAGGTAGCAGGGCGTAAGACTCCGAGCTGAACCACGCGTTGTTGTGCGCCTGCATCATGAGCCGACTCGTCGTGGCCACCTTCGCTTCAATGGATACGATCTGCTCCACGACGAAGATGTCTCGCATCGCTCGCGCACGCACCTTGTGGCGACCCCACAGCAGCAAACCGGCTGCCTCCAAGCGTTGAAGGCTGCAGGTGAGTCGCCGCGGAAACAAGCGTTCAAGCGCCGTGACCTCGAACCAACCATTGGTGCTGAGCAGGTGGAGCAGGCGGACGTCCTTTCGCTGCAGGGAGGAGCGCTCATCCGGCCGAACCGGTACTCGCGGGGCGCGCCATACCACGGCCACCATATCTGGAAAGCCAGTGTCCATTGCCGGCTGCAAGAACACAGACAGACTCCGCCCTCGCGGGACCTGGAAGATCTGCGACTCGAGGAACCTCCACACGAGAAGCTGCTCGGGACCGGGGACCGGAGAGCGAAAGCGAAGGCCGAGTCCCACATCGGAAGCAGAGCTTGAGTCCGGAGCGACTACCGCATCCGCCCAGCAGACCGGGCGGCTGCCCGTCCGGCCCGCGGTCCACGCCGGGCGGTGGCCGACCCGGCTCTGGTGTTCAGCGGTGGTCAACGGCTTCCCCCGCGCGTACTAGCGTTCACGTCACGCCAGCGTCTCATGCCCTGGCCCCCAACGCAAAGTCGAAGAACTCCTTGTGGTAGCCTTTTGCGCCTTTCCTGGCTTTCGCTCCGTTATATGTGCAGATCAGTTTCCAGTCCAGATTTCTGTTGGTGTGGTCATCCCGGCCACCGAATTTTCTAACTGCCTCGAGAATTGCCTCCCTGTATTCTGCAGTGGTCCGTTTTTTCAGACCTCTCCTCAGGTCTCTTCGCCTATGTCGCTGAGCTTTTCTGTTGAGCCATACCTTGAATTCGGCCTACAGCCCCGTTCTTACGATGAAAGTCGGTGGGTTGTTGTAGTCAGTTCTGGCCATTATATTCGGCACTCCTGCACTATGTGTGGGTGGTTTTTCAGCATGTGCAGGGGCGTAAGTTGTTGTTTTTGCTGGCTCAGGAGAAATCCTCGGCTTTACAAGTGTGCTGTGAATTCCGATCACTCCCCAGGACTGCCTCTGGGGCACCCATTCGCGCCAGTGGCACCGCATGCCCACCAAGTCAAGGGCAAGCTCGCTTCGCTCGTCGCCTTCGGCGACCCTTGACTGGGCGGGCCTGCGGTGCCTTTTGGCAACGAGGCCGGGCTGATGGGACAGCCCGGCCAGTTCTGGCCGGAAGTCCCATGAGATCCTTGGCATTTTC
>SDBT01011170.1_pt1 | contig 14472 bp, 15 predicted proteins | sample 2277101 | NCBI WGS metagenome assembly SDBT01 (sample SAMN10404973, study PRJNA504765) | marine sediment metagenome | isolation source: marine sediment core GS10_PC15, 103 cmbsf | place: Arctic Ocean: Southern Knipovich Ridge | collected 2010
ATTACTTTTGTAACGTTTCATCACAAACATGTCCGAACAAATATTAAACATATTTTTCATACTATATATCTTATATGTATTCATGAAGAGATGATATATTAGATCAGCCAATTTCTCGTCGGTGTATTTTAATTTCCACTTCATAATTTTCAATATCCTTCCGATATTTGATATTAATAAATCCTGGCAGTTACTGTCGTCAATAGTTTGTTGACCGCAGTACCATTCAACTATAAAGTTAGTAGTAAAGTACTTTTCTGGATTTTCAACATTACACATTGATTCTATGTTAAGATTTTTGTAGCTTTTATATTTAATTAGGAACTCTATAATTTCAGATTTGTCACAATGAATATTATCCTTATACATAATCACACTAGATGGCATGATTTTAGCAATAGTTGATTGAGACGAATCTGAAAATTTGCCTCGATGTTTATATAAATCAACCCATAGATTTATGTGATCTCTGCTCCATTTTTTTAGTATTATCCATATTTTGCCAACATCTTCATTGCCATAAAGTCTGATCATCTCATCAACAATATTTTGAAATTTTCTGATGAGTGGATTCTCCAGATTCGTCAATAATGATTCATAATTTTTCTCAGCCTTGTCAATATCAACTTTTTGATCACAAGTTCCATTTAGATTGATTTTAACATTTTTATTGATAGATTCACTAGATTTTGTTGATACATCTGTCTGTTCAATTGTTTTATTTTTTACAATTTGTCCTAATTTATCTGATAAAATTATCAATAATATCATTTATTTCTGTTTGTATTTTAATTGATTCCTTAGACCATCTCAACAAAGACATTTTACCACACTTTTCGTACTTGTCAAGGTGATTTATGGATTTTTGGATTTTGTGAGCCAATAAATTCAGTAAACCATCGGAAAAATTTCTGTTATCTGAGAATATCTTCGCCATCTTTGAAATTTCTTCAACAAAAGCAAGAAATTTTTCTAGTTCTTCCGGGATCTCCCTATATTTTTTTCTTTTTTCAGCAATCGATTTGATTGTAAATAATATTAACTTGGCTGTTGATTCCATTAGTTGATGATTTGATTTTTAATTTTTAATTTTTAAAATTTTTAAAAATTTTCAATTTTGAATTGTTGATAATTTAATTAAAAAAAGCAGGTGAGAATTCGTAACTAGAAATATTATGTTTACCATAAGTTCTACTTGGATCATCAGGAGAGATTCTAATATATCGAATTTTATTTGTGTAAATTCGATATTTAATATAAGTCTTTTCTAATTCTGTGAGACCATTATCTTCATTAGTTAAAGAATCTTCCATAGCTTGATCAAAATTTTTTTCTTCTCTTTCTCTAAGAATATCATATATAGACATATCTTGATCAATAATTTTACTTGCACAAGAAAGACAAGGTGTAAATCCTGTGAATTCATATTTTGTTTTAATAGTTATTACTGCTTGTTTTTGTTTTTCAGTAATTGGTAATTTTTGAGTAACAACTTTTACACAACATGCTGGATAACCTAACACTTTTCCATATATTTCATCGTGAGATAAATTCTGCCTATTCATATATAAATTAATAAACTTTATTTTTTCGCTTTTTTTATTTAGAAATTTGGTTTTTACTTTGCTTACATATCTTTTTATTAAACCTTTTGGATAATTAGGAAACTTTATTATAACCTGTTCAACAAAATCTACTTTCGCCTTTTCAAAAAGGACTATCATAAATTCAGGAATAACTTGAGTGGATTGATCAAATATACGACGTTTTAGAGGATATAATACTTCAATGTGATATTGAGCATTTTTAATTTGATCTTTCGTTAATTTATTTATAGGAATATTATATAATATTTCACCTGTTATTTTATTGATTTTATGATATCTAGTTATTCCTTTTATAGTAATATGTTGATATGTAATAATAAAGTTTGTTTCTAATTTTGAAAGAATTCTCTTAATATCATCCATTATTTTTAATTTTTAAAAATTTTAAAAAATTCATTTTCCATTTTTTATTCTTACTTTATTTATTCTTGGTGGAGGACCTTTAGGTTTTGGATTATCTTTCATATTTGATTTATTATTTGATTTGTTATTTGATTTGTTATTTAATTTATTATTTGAATTATTATCTGATTTAGTATCTGATTTATTATCTGATTTCAGATCTCCCATCATACTCATCAGATTTTGTAATAAACCTCCTTCAGCAAATTTAATTAATTTACCAATTATTTTTGCAATATTAATTGCCTTCGAATCTTGTCCTATACCAACTCCGGTTGTACCAAATATTTTGGTTATTGATTTAACAATTTGAGAATTTGGGTCGTCTGTTTGTTTTTGTAAATACCAATATAATCCAGTACTTGCAGACATAATAAATAATAATCTTGTCCATGGTGATAATGGAGGACTATCTGTATCTGCAGCTTTAACTGCTAATTCTGATAATGTTGAATCATAAAATTTAAGTATTGATAATTGCATATCAAAGATTCCTTTAAGATTTGAAAATCTTTTATATTTACTTGCTAGATATTCAATGAATAGAAAAAATCCAAGTACATATATTTTATAACCAATTGAATATTTTAATATTATTTGTTGTCTATCAACTATTTTCATCAAAGTTCTCATTTCATTCAAAGAAAAACTGTTATCTATTTTTGGTAAATAAAGATCCTTATTTTGTTTTCTTATCCTTAAATAATCAATTACAAGGTTTAATCTTTCACCCATTTCCTTTTCAGGATCTATTTCTATCTTTGCTATTTTCCCATTTTTATTATTTGTTAATATAACGTTATTTTCTTCAATTGGTTTAATATTTTCAAGATTTATTTCTTCTTCTTTGAATTTTAGTTTAGGAATATCATCATTAATATTAATATCTTCAAAACTTTCTGCAATTTCGTCAAAATTAAAATTGCTAAGAGTAATAGTTTTAGACATTATTTATTTGCCTTTATATTTTTAGTAATTTCTCAAATGTTTTAAATAAATTATCTCTATTTAAAATTAAATATTTTAAAATAATGATTTTTTGTGAGTTATACTAAATTTAAGTTTTTGATAAGTTAAATCTACTTTTGGAAACTCTTATTTTTGGAGGAATATGGGTAACATGAACAATGTTAGTAGAATGTCCTTTGATTAATTCAACAGTTGATCCATCAAGATTAAGAGATACATCCGTTGCTTTATTATTACAATAAACAAATAAAATCCAATAAGCTTTTTTATGAATTTTTAATTTTTTATTCTTTAACATTGGAGTTTTACATTGTTCATATGTAAAGTTTGTTGTACTTTTTCCTTGAATCATATGAGCTTTTGTTGCTTCCTCATTAGATTTTCCAAGGTTGATATATCCAGAAGAAACTTCAGTATATATTTCATTATATTGTTTAAAGCACAATTTATTAGTTGTAAAACAATCTGACTCAAAATTACTTGTTGAGCTATTAATAAAACTAAGCTTTACATCTCCAATAAAGTATTTATTTTTTTGTTCATCTTCTTGAACTGCAAAACAAAATGATTGATATTCTTTGGATAAAGACATTAATATTAATAATTATTCTTTTATTTTGAAGAAAAAATAAAAAACTGAAATTTTATTTAATTTTTGATATTTAAAAATATTTTTAAACAAAATGACAACTAAAATTTATCCTGAAGAATGTTATACTTGCGGTGAAAAAATAGGAAAGAATAAATATTTATTATTCATTCAAAATAAAGAAAATGTTATTAATCTTCATGCTTCACAGATTTCAGATGAAGATTTAATAAATTTTGTAAGTATGAAAGATTCTTTAGATATTATGAAAATAAAAAAACCATGTTGTAGAAGAATGTACTTACAACATCCAAATTTACCAGAAGTAAAAGAACAGGTAACATTAATATAAAAGTTTTAAAAATTTTAAAATACAATTTTGTTTAAAAATTTTAAATACAATAGATATTTTAAGTTCTAATTTGTTGACCTTGGAATGAAGGAAGAGTAATTCCACCACCTACTCTCATACCATTTACTGGATGAGATGTTTTGCATCTTGGCTGACAAAGATCGCATTGGCATACATAAAGAGCAATTACGATTAAAGTTATTGCCAAAATGAATAAATGAAGAGCTCTTGAAATATTATGTTGATCAGTGCTCGTTAAATCTTCAGCTTGTTTTGTGTGTGGAAATAGTGATACGATGATAGCAATAATTAATATAACTATTCCTACCCAATATAACCATCTACCACCACCATTATTAGCTTGCATTTTATATCCGTTATTATAACCCATTTTTATAAATTCTAAATATGTTTGATTTTTTTATGATCATGAAAAAAAAAATTAATTTAAATTGTTTCTTTTCAATATTTACTTAAAGAAATAAATATTGTTAATTAATAACTCTATTAATTTTTTAAAATACAATTTAGATATTTTAAAATACAATTTTGTTAGATATTTTAAGTTTTATTTTAAGTTCTAATTTGTTGACTTCGGAAAGATGGAAGATTAACTCCTCCTACTCTCATACCTGTATGAGAATAAGTTTTGCATTTTGGTTGACAAAGATCACACGAGCATACATAAAGTGCAATGATAATTAAAGCAATTGCCAAGATGAATAAATGAAGAGCTCTTGAAATATTATGTTGATCTGTACTAGTTAAATCTTCTGCCTGTTTAGTGTGAGGGAATAGTGATACGATGACAGCAATAATTAATATAACTATTCCTACCCAATATAACCATCTACCACCACCATTATTAGCTTGCATTTTATATCCGTTATTATAACCCATTTTTACAAATTCTAAATATGTTTGATTTTTTTATGATCATGAAAAAAAAAATTAATTTAAATTGTTTCTTTTCAATATTTACTTAAAGAAATAAATATTGTTAATTAATAACTCTTATTAATTTTTTAAAACGTTACATTTTAAAATATGTATAAATTATATTAAATTTACCATTTTATTTCTACTTTACCTTGTTTTTTAAGAATTTTATTTATCATTTTGAAATGGTTATTTCCTTTAAACGCTGGACAAGCAGGTAATGTATTAGTTTGTTTGCATATTTTTGTATATGATAATCCTGATGGATGGGAACTTATCATAATATAATGCTTTTTTTTATTTATATATTTCATATATGTATGTGCTTTACGACCCCATAAGACAAATATTACACCTTTGCATTGATTATTTATCAGTTTTATTACTTGTTCAGTAAAAGCTTTCCATATTTTAATGTGTGATCCTGTAATTCCTTTTCCATTCACAATTTTGATTGTCAAAGCGGTATTTAATAAAAGAATTCCTTGTTTAGCCCAATTGGTTAAATCACCATGATCTGGCTTTTCCCATTCTGGATAATCTTCTTTTATTTGATTAAAAATATTACAAAGTGATGATGGAATTTTTATTCCTCTATTAACTGAAAATGCCAATCCGTTTGCCTCATTTTTATTTTTATAACAATCCATACCAAGAATTACTACTTTAATATTATTTATTGAGCATAATTTGAAAGCCTTGAATACTTGATCTTTTGGTGGAAATATTTCTGAAATTTCACAAAGTTTATTTATGTTTGGATGACTAGATGGTGGCCATATAATTTCTGTATTTACTCTATTTATTAATTTTGAAGTATCCATTTTTTTAGGTTTTAAAATTTATTTTAAAATTTCAATTTTGATCTTTTACTAAAATCTTTAGAAACAAACCGAATAATATCGTCATGATTCGGTATCCATTAATTTTACTGTAATTTTAATAATTTTAATAAATTTTATTAGTTAGAAATGAATTTTTTAAAATTTATTTTATAAAAAAATGACTAATCTAAAATTACTTGAAAATAGCGATATTGAATATATTATTAATGAATTTATCAAAGATGTTGGTCTTGATATTAATGAAGATATAATTGAGGCAGATAAAGTTTATAAAGAAAAATTGATAGATGATATAAATTATCAATTAAAAGGTAGGAAAATAAAATATAATAATGATGTCGAAAAAGAAGAGGTAAAACAATCAATTATTAATTATCTAGTTAATAATTATAAAAAATCAATTGTTAAATCTGGAAAAAATGTAGGTGTAATAACATCTCAATCTTTTGGGGAAGCAAATACACAATCAGCATTAAGAACATTTTATTTTGCTGGAGTGTCAGGTGCACAAGGACAAATATCAGCATCTAATAGAATTCAACAAATTGTACAATTGGTAAAAGAACCAGAATTTACTTCTAATACAATATTTTTTAATAGACAAATGAGATTAAAGAGTATTATTGATTATAAAAATAAATATCTTGTTTATTCATTATTTGAAAATTTTGTTCAAAGTTATAATATCGAAAAGGAGGATGAATTTGAAGAACCTTCATGGTTTTCATTTTATAAAATTATATATACAAAACAATTAAAAATTCCTAGCCTTATATTAATAATGAAAATTAATATAAAAAAATTACTTATGTATGATATTAAACTGTGGGAACTTAGAGATATTATTGTTAAAAAAGGATTTGAGGTAGAAGTAATTTGTTCTCCTGAGAGTGAAGGTGAAATTATATTATTTTCGAATGTAAAATTCGATAGAGATATAAAATTTAGAGAATATATAAGAATTGAACTAATACAAAAAATTAAAAAAATTAAGATTAAAGGAATTAAAGAATTTTCTGAAGTATTTATAAATGATCCAATTTTATTAACATATGATCGAAGAAATAAACCACCCCCACCACTTTATTTCGATGAAACTAATAAAAGATTCGTTATAAATAAAGATAGACTTAATATCGATGTGTTAATTGGAAGTATGAAAAATTTTGGCATAGACATAAATAAAAATGGAATTATAAATCCAGATATAATGGTTAATTTTGATGGTAAAAATGATTCATTTCCTAAAATAATATTCCAGGTTACTAATGCATCTAAGTTAATATTAATTAGAAATTATAAAAATACACTTAGACTATATAATAAGAATGATTCAGCATCATCTGCTAAAGAAGTAAAGTTTGGAAGGAGAAAGAATCCTAAGCATTATATTGAACAATACGCAGTATTGAAAAACGAAAAATATGTTCCTCTTCCAAGTGCAAATAAACCTCCACTTAAGACTATTATACGACAATATGATAATCTTCAATTAATAATGATTAAAACAAGTATATCCCAGGATATGTTTCTATCTTATATTGATTCTAATACAGAAGCAGAAATTATAATACAATATGATTTGACACAACATATTGACGATATGATAAATAATAGAAATAAAAAGAAAATAATTGTAATATCTGAAAAAAGTATATATGATTATGATGCAACTGAAATATTAAGAAAAATAAGAAGGGAAAATATTGTTTATGATATGATAAGATTTGGAGATATAGTTGAACCTTTGAAATCTCCAAATCAATATGTTTTTAAATCAAAACTTGATATATTAAAATATGATATAAAGATATCTAAATTACTTACTTTTCTTAAAGAAAAAGATCCAGAAGTTGTTTATCAAAATGGAATTTTTAAATTTAGTAAAAAAATACCAGGATTTGAAAATCTCTTAATTTATACTTATTCAAGATTTAATTTTTATTCTTTAAGTACAAAGGGATCTAATCTTAAAGAATTAATGAAACTAAAAAGTATTGATTATAAATTTACAACATCTAATCATGTATATGATATATATAATAACTATGGGATAGAAGCTTTAAGAAGTTTTATATATCTTGAACTTAGGAAAAATTCTCAAGGATTAAATTTTCATCATTCTTTATTGATTTCAGATTTGATAGGATATTTAGGTGTTCCACTTCCACTAAAAAGAGAAGGGTTAGCTCTACGTCCAGTAGGACCATTTGCGAAAGCTAGTAATGAAATGGCTTTAAAGCAATTTACAGATGCAGCTCTATCGAATGAAACTGATAAAGTTAAAGGTTTGTCATCGAGAATTATTATTGGTAAACTAGCTTTAATAGGTCCAAAATTACCTCTTCTTGAAGAAATTGAAGATGCGAATAATATTATTACAATAATACCTAAACAACTTGAATTAAATTATGAAAAAATCAATAGTATTGATTCATTGTAAGTAGAAACAAATTTATATTTTTAAAAATTGATGAATAATTTATTAAATAATATTCCAATTGATTTTTAAAATTATATATTCTTTAACAAAATAATTTACAAACTATGTCTTACAAATACAGGAAAAAACAATGTAAAGTATTCCCAATATTTAGTGAAATAGCTGAATATGTTAAACACGATCCTTTTTGGTACACAAAAATAGATGGATTTTCATATAGTATATTTCCTCCAAATATGCATTTTACGAATGGGATGTTAATATGGATAATTAGAAAAAAACAAAAAACATTGATTATACCAAAAAAAATGAATGAAATTAAAAAGAAGGAATTATGTAATAATATAATTAATATTCTTGATAAAGATTATAAATTTATCTCAATTCATGATTCAAAAAAAATAAGTTGTAGTAATTACAAAAAAACATGGAAAAAATTATCAACTGATGATAAAATTATGGCAATTAAGAAATTTTCAGAAGAATGTTGTATTCATAGTAATCAAGATATAATAAATATAAAAAGACTTGAATCATTAATAATTCATTCGTTATTTTGTAAAATTATTAACAAAGATGATATTATGTACGATAGAAATAAAATTATAAAAATATGTGGTCTTGAAAATAAAAATAATATTTTTACTATAAATGAGGTAAAACCACAAAAATATTCTTCATTATCAAGAAAATATTCAAGTATTCGTTCAGGAAACTCATCAATAAATTCTTCTGACATACGTAGTGAGCTTTATCCAATAGAAAATAAACCTTTGAATGAAAAATTTTATATTGAAGAAGGGAGTTTATTTTTTAATCTAATCAATAAATTAAAAGTGGGAAATTAGATTAAACTTAAATAAAAAAATAATAATGTAAAATAACATTATTTTAACAATAATATGCTTGATAAAATATTAAGAATTGCAGATAACAATTTAGAATATTATCTCGAATTATATTATAAATTTGTTAGTTCAATATTTTATACAATAATTATATGGAGATATATGAGTTCGTCTATTATTCCTTTTGAAGAAACTATTATAATGATGGATTTTAAATATTATGTTCAAATTTGTTTTAACATAATGGTTACTATCTATTTTACTCAGTCATCCTATGAAACATTCAAAACAACTAAAAAGCAAATTAATGATGAAAGACTTGGAGCATTTTTTAATACAGCAAGTAATATTGTTAAAACACTAGGAAAAAATAAATAATATTTTTAAAAACTCTATTTATTTAATTCAACCAATTTCTATCACTTGTTGATGATTTTGCTTCTATATTACTTATATTATTAATTTTTTTTGAATAATATTTCCATATAAACAAGAGCAATATTATTATTATAATAATTAATGTAAATAGAAATATAAAGTTTGATCTTGGTTTTTTATTCTTTGTATCAATTATTTCATTGAATCTTTTATTTATTTCTTCTACATTCATATTTAATTTCCAATAATGTATAAATAATTAATTGAAATTTTAGTTTAATTTTTGTTTTTTTAAAATACAAATTAAGTTTCGAAAGATAAAAGAATTCAAAAATTTAATAAAATGACAAATGGAAAATGCTAATAATACCATTATAATTTGTAAATCTAGAAATATAACAGGGAGAACTGTTGCAATAGCTCTATTAATATCTATTTTAGTATTTTTATTATTTAATTCAATTGCATTTGAAATAACAAATAGTATAACAAATGCAACATTAGACGAATTTAAAAGACCGACAATTGTTGGATTAATGCTTCATACTATAATATTATTTATTATTCTTTTACTTATAATTAGAAATGATGAATAATAAATATATTTTGAAATTTTAAAATAAAATGAATTATTATTTATTTATATAAACGTAAAATAAGTACAATGCAAAATTGCATAAATAATTTAAGTGATAAAGTAAGTGAAATTACAAAAATACAATTAAGGATTTTCTTAAATAGTGTTTTAAATAAATTATCAAGTAATAAAGTTCTAAAAAAACAATTGGGACTTCAAAATTATAATCCAACTTATCTAAACATTAATGATAATTACACATATACTATCAAGCTTTATATAGAATATGTTAATAAAACTCTATTTAAAGCTTTTGAAGAGGTTAAACAATCTATAAATAATAAGACAAACGCAGAAGAAATTATTGATTTAAGAACAAAATATTGTGTAAGAATAATATCGGCAAAGGATTATATAAAAATATCAAAAAAATACACCTTTATTGATATTAAAAATTCTGAAAAACATTATGAAAAAAATTCTTGTATTGTTTTTCATAAAAGCAAACATATTGCTATTGGAAAATATAATTTGGAAATAAATATTATTGAAAATCTTTCATTTGAGGATGTTTTGATTTGTATGAATAGAGATTGGAAATATGATGAAAAACATATAATAAAAGGAGCCGCCAATATTGAAGATGAAATTACATTGTAAACTAATTACTTCTTGTTTTAAAATTATTTTTTTTAATTCCCTAATAATATAATAACATTTGATTTTTTCTCATAAATATTTCTAAATTTTCGCAAATATTAGTAAATGATCTAGGAAAAGTTGTATGAATTTCGCTCATTATTTCAATATATTCTATTAGATAATTACCAGAAATACTTGAACATTCTCTTCCTTTTGGAATTTGTCTTGTATCTAAATAATTAGTTGGCCATAAAATAATATATTTTCCAATATTATTTATATATTTTAATGCATTGTTAAATTCAACTCTAGTTTTATTAATAATATTTGCAATTTCAACATAATATGTTTTTAGAATATTCACATTCACCTTAAGTTCAAGAGGAATTTCTTTCATTAAATTAAATTCTCTTTTCTTTATATTATAAAGTAACTTTATTGGAAAAGCTGAATCTGGGAAGTTTGAAAATTTAAAATTCATATTAATAAGGTTAATATAACTTAAATCTGAAGGAATAAAGTTTGAAGACTTAATTTCATATGTAACATAATTATCAAATTTTAATTTAAATGTCAAAATTGTAGGATCTATTTTAAGATAATTTCTTCTTATTCTAAATTTTCCATCTGTAATATTTATAATTCCACTTATATAAAATTTATTAAAAATTTTTCTATTATTAAATCTTATTTTATTAACAAATTTAATTAAATTAAAATCTTCTGTATTATTAGCAGTTTTCCATAATCCATCATAAAATATTTTTATATGTCTTTTAAGATTACCTTGTTCATTTAATGGTTTTAATTTTGCATTTGGACTATGATTTTTTTCATCCATGTTAAAATGTTCAAAAATATGAAATATACTTCCTTTTTTAATCGATATATTTCCTCTAATATAAGTATCCTTTAAAACATTCCACCATAATATTTTATGAAAAAATTTAACAAATTTATAAATTTTCTTATTTTCATCATCTGTTATATTTTCAAGTGGAGGAAGAGTTAAATATATTTTTAATAGGTGTTCAAATATATTAACTCTTTGCAAATGATTATTATTAAGATCTTTAATGAAGAAGTTTATCATATCTTCAATTGTTTTATGTTGAAGAATCTTTTTAATATTAATATCAATATTTCTAACAAATTCTTGTGACTTAAAATTTGCAAGATCAAAATATTTTTGCCCATAAATTTTAATATTATATTCTGTCTCTAATGTATTGAAATTATTATTAAACATATTGGAGAGAAATAGTAATTTATTAATTTCAGAAAATTTAATTATCTTTATAATTCCAAAAGAATTTGAAACTCTTATATTTTCTGAATTTAATTTAATCAATAAATTATATAATATTGTATTATTTATATTTTGAAAATTCTCATTTAATATGTTTTTCGACACTAAATTCTTTAATAAAGTTTGAAAATGAACAAAAGAATTTTTATTTATTTCATTTAAGATTTCATTTTTGATCTTGTCATATAATTTAATGGAAAAATATCTATTAAAAGTAGATAAATCTACGGAATCTTCAATATTAAAAGAACATCTATCAGTCCCATTAATTTCTCTATTTATATAACAATCAAATGCATTTTTTCTTAAAATCTCAATAATATCTTCAATTTCTTTAAACTTCTTTTTTGTTATTTTAAACATTTCACTATCAATAGATGATAATATAGTTTGATTATTTGTAATATATTTAGAATATGCAACAAGTTTATATATCTTAAGATATTTATCTTTGTCATCATCAAAATATTTCAAAGAATCTAATCGTTTTGCTCTTCCCTCAATCTGATCTTCTTTAGGTTTTGTCCATTCTCCAGCAACTTTTATAATTGATCTTACGTTGGTAAACGAAAAACCTTCACCACTTTTGGGTGTTCCAATTATAATATGAAGATAGTCACCTTCTTTATTTTTACGACTATTCCAAAATTCAATTAAATTTTTTGTTTCATTTTGGTTCATAACATCTAATTTACCCCAATTCTTATTTTTTGACGTAATTATAGAATAAGAACGTTGTTTAGAATAAATTGGTTTTGCTATAAATGTATAGCCTAACTTAATTTCAAGAACATAACCAAGTAATCTTGCTTCATCAGCATATGGTATATATATATATGTGCATTCTTTTCGTCCTTCTGGTGTATTAATAATATTTATAATATTTTGATATTTTGATGAAAAATTAACAAGTTTTGTAAATATTAATTCTTTGTAATTTTGTTTCATTTTTTGTTGATTAAGTATTTTTCTTTCTTTTGATCCTTTAGTTGGATTATATTCAACAACCATATCATTGATATTTGCTATTTTTTTTGCTATTTTCTTAATTTCTTCAACAACTATAGGTTTAGGAAATTTTATTTTACTAAAAACTTTAGAAAAAATATCTCCAAAAAGTTCATTTTCAGAACTAATTGGAGTTGAAATTTTATCTTCCACTCTTTTTTCAACCAAAATTATAGCTGTCTGTCGTTCATCAATTCTAAAGCCAATCTTTACTAATTTTGTTATTTTATTATAATTTTCTTGCTGAAATCCTTCCATTTCAGAATACCAAAAATCTTTTTTAACAATACTTGAGTTCATAAAATCATTATTTTCCCTAAATTTTTCAATATTTGTCATATTTATAATTCTTATATTTGATTTAATTCTTCTTACAAAAGAAATCTTTCCTCTAATATATGGAGAAAGAAGTTGAGATTTATTTGTACTTGATTTAAAATCTTCAATACTTAATTGTTTTTTAGGATTCAATAAATTCAATATTGATACTATCTCTTCCGAACTGTTTCTCATTGGTGTTGCAGTCATTAATATAACCTTATTATTTACAAGTATGTCAAGTAATAGTTTTAATCTTACATACACTTGTTTATTTTTATTTTTAGATGTTATATTAATATTATGAACTTCATCAATTATTATAAGTCTATTTCCATATTGATTAAGAATTCTTAATTTTACAGATTCTGGAATTCTTTCACCAACTGTCCATTGATATATATCTTTTCCATATGTGTCAATAAAATTTCTTCGTGTTTGTATCTTTCCGTTTATTATTGTTTTGGTACGAAGATTTATTAAATTTGATAACTTAATTGAAGGATATCTATCTCTAAAATTAGTTAAAACACTATCTATTTTTATACCTTCTTCTATAACTATTTCAAAAACTTTATTTGACGCAGATTCTCTTCCTTGAAATTCTATTAAACTATTTATTTTATTTTTATACCTTTGCTTTATTCTTTCTGAAGTTATTTTTTTTGGCATTGGTGTTTTTCTTTGGAGATTAATTGGATTAATTGCAGGTTTAGGTATTTCACTTACAAGCTGTTGAAACGAGAACTCATTCTTTGTTCTAGGGTCAGTTTCAAAAATTTTTGATTTAATTATATCAAATGCAAATGACTCCTTAAGATCGTCGGAACTCACGAGTACTAAAGGATTTAGATTAGCATTAATATTGGTTTTTTTACCTATATATACCTTTTTAATATGATATAAATAATCAATAATTATGAGAGTTGCTAACCGAGTTTTCCCAAATCCAACATCCCAAAAAACAAGAATTCTGTTATATTTAGAATTAAAAATATATCTTCTTGTTGCTTCTTGATAATTTCTTATCCCTTTAACAACTTCAACAGTATTTCCAAGTTCAAGTAGCTCAAATTTTTTATTTATTTCAGTAAGAAAATTTGATTTATTTTGGTCTGGATATTTTGGAAGATAATTAGAAAGCTTATTATATTGAGAAAGCATTATTTTTTATATTTTAAAATTAATGATTTTTCATTTTATTTTAAAATTAATGATTTTTTACGTTATTTTAAAATTAATGATT
>SDBT01011171.1_pt1 | contig 14472 bp, 21 predicted proteins | sample 2277101 | NCBI WGS metagenome assembly SDBT01 (sample SAMN10404973, study PRJNA504765) | marine sediment metagenome | isolation source: marine sediment core GS10_PC15, 103 cmbsf | place: Arctic Ocean: Southern Knipovich Ridge | collected 2010
ATTGGTGTCAATAGGGAGCGTGCAGTGGCTAAATGAGAAATACACAGACACACTTGGCAGGCAACGCACGCAAAAGTTGGTAGCACTTGCTGACGAGAGATAGACGGCACGCTGTAAGCCAGTTGTAGAAAGGCGTATATGGTAAACGGCAGATAGATGGCAAAAAAGTTCTGCCACCTATCTATAATGTTTAATATAGTAGAAATCCAGTAGTAGTAGTAGTTAGTAGTAGTAGTAGTTAATAGTAAATAGATAGATGGCATAAATGGCATAAAATTTCTTTTTTTTAGCCGAAAAAAGAAAGTCCCTTTCTGTGTAAGTAGAAAAATTCTGCCATCTATGCCACTTATCCCTTTAAGCCAGTCAGGGACAAGGTAGGTACGTGGCAGAAAGATTCTGCTATCTATGCCACCTATCTCTCAAAACCAGTCAGAGACAGGGTAGATACGTGGTAGAACAAATTGCCATCTATCTCTGCCACTTATCTTTTAAAACTTGTTAGGGATAGGGTAGGTATGTGGCAGAACAAATTGCCATCTATCTCTGCCACTTATCTCCAACAAACTTTTTTTCCTTCGGCTAAAAGGGGATAAAAACTGGACTGTGTAATCTGGATAGGTAGAACAAACGCAAACTGTTTGCACAAACGTTTTCCCTGGTACGCCGCTCCGAGGGTTTAGTGTTGGAAGGTTAGCCTATTGCTGACACTGCGACAGTCTGGCAACCGAACACGTCAGCTTTCTTTTTTCGGCTATCTTTGGTGGGTGTGGTGAAGTTGTAGGTAGATTGATTGAGGACATTTTCCCCGCGTGCGCTTTCAGGGGAGGATGTGACACTGTGACTTTGATGGACATCAATATCTCGTCCACGACAATCCACAACAATCCACTACATCTTCACAACAACATTTGATAGAAAAAATATCTTATCTTGAAGAACAGGTTGAGCAACTCAAGCAACAACTGTCTGAAAAGGACGAGCAAATCTCAGAGCTTCACCAGCTTTTAGCTATCTCTCAAAAGAATATTGACCGAGTGACTGAACAGAATCAATTACTGTTAGAGGATTTGCGTCCCAAGCATCGCTGGTATCATCGTCTGCTTGTGTGGAATAATGCTTAACCTACTTTTGATTGAGAAAATGGAATGACTTTGCCCTTGGGTAATTGTTCCTGTTCTGTTATTTCGATTCCCCTTGCTTGCAGTTCGAGAATCAGCGCTTCAGTATCTTTCGTCGAGTGCAACGTTTTCCACCTTCTGTTGCCCTCAATAGAAATAGCTTTGACAGTCTCCTGTAACTTGGTATAGCTAATACCAATGTACCTTTTGGTAGTCTCAACGTCCTTGTGTCCGAGTAGCTCACTAACCTGGTAAATATCTCCGCAAGCATCAAAACAACGTTGGGCGAAAGTTTTCCTTAAACTATGCGTTGCCAGCTTACCATTGAGCCCTGCTTTAGTGAATGCTGATTCGAGTATTCGATGAGCCTGACTGCGTGATAGAGCTTCTCCACCTTGTCTGCTGATGAATAATACTCGCTGTGGGTCCAAGTATCCATCTCTCTCTTTGTGCCATGCTATCACTTCTCGAATAGCCTTTTGTCCATCAGTATTGACTGGGACCATCCTTGAATTCTCCTTACCTTTTACCGCGCCCTTCCTAAAGAGCAAATCTGATACAGGCTTTCTATTTTGCCAGACATCACCTATGTTCAATGCTAATAACTCTGAGATTCTACCGCCCACCGACACACCAAGCATAAATAAGCTACGATTCCTTATGTCAAATGTGCCTGAAAATTGATTGCTAACTGCTATGATTTCCTCAGTCGTTAGTGGTCTAGTGCCCTTCATTGTTAATTATCCTTTTCTATGCAGCTTTGACTATGTTAAATAAATCATAGCATGAATTGTAGAAACGGTCAAATATGTTTCCACATTTTTCTCCAAGTTGGACGCTGCGTCTTGATGATAAAGGTTGGGTGTTCAATATGAATAGTCAATTTTTCTAACGCTAAGACTTTGTTGGCATAAGGCTTAAAAAATGCTAAAATTGTTGCTGGTTAGTTTCCAAAATTGTATTGGAATATATCAAATTCTAACTCAGGAGGTAAGAATATGAAAAACGAATTCATTGTAGTATGCGTCAGTCTATTGGTCGTCATTCATCTTTTCTTCACGTACTCAAGTTCTGCTGAAATAGATTGGGGAACACCCGTTGGGATATGGCTTCTTGATGAGGGAAAAGGTGATGTTGCCAAAGATGTCTCTGGCATGGGCAATGACGGTGAGATTCAGGGTGCTCAATGGGTTGATGGTCAGTTTGGTAAGGCACTGAGATTTGATGGCGTCAGTAATAGAGTGAAAGTGCTCAATAACAACAGTTTGGAACTGAGTGATGCGTTTACAGTTGTGGCATGGGTGAGCGTGGAGCAATTTATTACCAATGCTGCTGTTGTTGCCAAAGGTACTGGTTCCGGATTCTGGGCGCTCCAAGTCGTTGACATAGCTGGTGGCGAAAACGGCTGGAAAGTTAGAATTAATGATGGAGGTAATAATGCACAAGGGCAAAACTTTCCTAACAACGAAACCGACGTTTGGTACCACCTTGCTATGGTTGTCGATGGTAGGAAGGGTGACGGGCTCAGACTATATGTTGACGGCAAGCTAAAAAATCCAGTTGTAGGTAATGCGGGTGTCGGTGAGATTATCTCTACTGAAGACCTTTATATTGGTTGGGAAGAGAGGAACAATCAGTTCTTTAAGGGCATCATCGACGACGTTGCGATTTTTAATGTCGTCTTGAGTGATGATGATATTGCGAGTATCGCGAAAAATGGGCTTGAGGGTGCGCAGGCTGTTTCTCCATCAGAAAAAATAGCTATGATATGGGGAAATATCAAAGTGAATTATTGAACTTGTGTTTGATGTGGGGTTGTGTTTGTTTGAGGCTGTCTCCTACGTTTGTGTTATTCCTCCCTGTATCTTTAGCAAGTAACTATCCGTATAACGTTAGAATCTAATCATGAAGCGGGTTCTGAAAACCGCGACCGTTTCGTTGAATTTGGTATATAATATACAAATATAACAAAACGGTCTCGGTTATGAAACACTACATATATTCAGAAATTAGTAGCCCCAATATGATATTTATTGATTGTGGTGCCCAAATTGTTTTAGCTCTGATTCTATTGTAGGGTTTTGGTAGTTGTTTTGCTGTAAAGCTCAGATGAATTTTAGGTTGACATCGTTCTAATGAATGATACAATCCTCGCCACTGAAATGTTTAATCACCGTGTCGATGAAATGCAGATGGCGAACCTGTTGACGGTGTTAACAGAGCCAGCGTTGTCAGCACGGAGGAAGGAACTAACCCAACTTAAGAATGCCTACTACCAGCACCAAAATTTTTTACATTTGGTTGGAGAACTCCAGGAGGCGTTTGATGAGTGGCAAATCCAACAAGATGATATTGAGACAGAGGAAGACTTCAAACCACTGACCGAGGACGAGTTAAAGTTAGTCTGTTATGATGTGTTGAGTTAGTCCTAGAGTTTCTTCGACATTCTTATGGTACGTGAAATCATAAACCAAATCCCACAAACCGTATTCACACATAAGCTGGTCGAATATTACTTTTTGGATTATGTTGTTTACTGACCATTTGTTAGGACTGCACCTGGTACGTTGATGGGATCTGATTTACTCTCACATAGTACCCATTTTCCTCGTCTATTTTGTTGAAGCCATCTTATAGCTTCACCGATAGTATGGAAATAATATTTATTAAAACCTATTCCTTCAACTTCAGCGGTCATAGTAAAGCAAGTCGTGCATCCTGCGCTATGGAGTTTGTTATATTGCCCACTCCCTTGAGTTCCATCATAATCACTGTAGATATAACCTTCCCTAGTTTTACGAAAGTTGTCCAATTCCTTATCTGAAGATACTTTAATCATCATATCCTCCTTCACAGCAATCTTACCTGTGGTTGGTGGTGGGTTCTGTGGTTAAGAACCCTTGAGCAATGCAATCATACCAGTAATGTCACTAGTTGTTCTTACCACCACTTTGCCGAGCTTGTCAAAGACTAACAGAATTAATTATGTTATGGTCTGCATAACCCGCCATATGCAGGTAATCTACCAAATGTTTTCTGCGCCCAAGCAAGCAACTCACTTTTATCGTTTGAGCAGCATTTGCCCCAAATATCTGTCCAGTTTCCACCATTTGCGGGTTCTCCAGTAATCGTATGGCAGGTAGCTTTATGAAGCATAGGATACTGTCTGCCATTTGATGCCGGTCCTACCATCGGTACATTAGGAGTGAGACTGAAGTTATATTTCAACTTCATCCACAACCAAATTCTTAACTATTCGAAAAACGAATACTTCCCAGAATCCTTAGTGTATATTGTTGCACAAATCTGCTTACCACTTAGAATCTCTTATCTGGCATGCTTTTTGCTCACTTCATAGGAAATCACAAGCCTCAAATGAAATTATCAGTTTGGATACAATGGAGGGAGAATCATAAATTATGAAGTTATTCGTGGTGCCATCGCTTTGCAGGCTTTTCGCCAATACATTGACAATCAACATCTTAATAGCTCTTGGCGTGATTAGTATTGCTATTACTGGTTGTGCTCGCTCTGATAAAAAGGAAACGACAAGTAGTTCGGCTGGTAAAACAGTTGGTAAGGCAAAAACAGCACAGAGAGAAGGAATGGTATTAATTCCAGCCGGCGAGTTTTCTATGGGTGACTATTATGATGTTGGCGCTGGCAACGAAAAGCAAGGCCACACCGTCTACTTGGACGCCTACTATATAGACAAATACGAAGTAACCAACGCCCAGTACGCTACATTTCTAAACGACTACGGAATCAGGGACACCGCTGGACATACACTGTTTGACCTAGGTTCCTCCAGCTTGATAGAAATGTTAGGTGGCATTTATAAACCTGTTTATAAAACTAAGGCTGGCTATGAAAATCACCCCGTCGTTGGAGTTAGTTGGCACGGCGCTGGTGCTTTTGAACACCCAAATGTATTCTTGGGATTGGGAAAGAAAGCTCCTAAATTTATCGCTGTGAGAACTGATTGACAAATAGCTAACGTTCTCGAAATTCTGGGCTCTGGCGCATCGATTACTTGCATCATAGGCGATGTGCGACGAACCATATTGACCACCTTCAATCCCTTCGGAGACTGTCCTTTGGTCTGTTCGAAAACGAATCTTTGCAAGTCCAATGTCCAATCGTACTCTATCTTTTCGATAGCTCTGGATGATGTTTTGAGTTTGAATATGATACCATCAGATGAAACCAAATCAAGAGTACATTTAACCGGGACGGGTGTCCCGTTAGTGGAGACCACTAATCCAGTGGTTTTATCAATCATGGGTGCGCGTATTGCAACGAGTGGAGTGGCTTCTAACTGCCTAAACTCCTCATAGAACTGAGAAGCTAAGATGCTACCTTGCTGGAGCATCTCACCTTCCTCTTGTTCATTCGACCACTCTATCTTAAACTCGCTGCACAGCCAATTGACTGTTTCGGTGAACACCTCGTTGAGCTTACATCCTTCAGAGAGAACATCTGCTGCTATGTCCAATTCTGGTTTCCACTTCTCCTCGAAGGGTATGCTGCGGTCAGGTTCGTAGCCGCAGTGAGCGTAAACAGTGGCTTTTAAACAGCGGTCAAACGCCAACGGGCTTGAAACTTTACCATTGCCATTAGTCGTTCGCTTAATCCAGCCAAAATAGTAAGCTGCTGAACATCTCACGTAAGCGTCCAACTGACTACTGCTGAACATCCTGACCTGGCGGTTTGAGTAGTCCCTTTTTTCTTTGTGTTGAAGTGTTGCTAATGCTTGTTGTCGAAGCATTGAATGACCTCCTTTGGATAAAAGAAAAGGGTTCGCTAAGACCACGAACCCCTTTCAAAACGAACTGGATTAAACACTGATGAGTTCCTCATCAGATGCTGGTTCGTCGTATCGTTCAAGTTCTGGTTGTTCGATTGACGAAACGGTTGAGGATAGCTCGAAAGTTAACCCGTTGCACGGAAGGCGAACATCGTGCTCGCACCGCGCTTGAACTTCGAAGTATACCCATTTTGCATGCTTCCCATTGGAAATCGACTTGAAGGTGACAGAATAGCCCAAGCTACTCAAAACCAATTGAACATCATTGGGAGTTAAACTGATGTTAGGCTGAATCGAGATTTTATAATCTGAGCCCCCCCACCTGTTTGTGGTGTGACTCGCTTGTATCCAACAATTGCCAAAAGCCTTTCTGATAGATGATGCTGATTGCACCAGTAGTGGTGCCATTCGTTCGAAACCATCTGTATTGAAGTAATCTTCTTTCTGAAGCGTTGATTGCTTTGCGTCAATCTTTTCTACGTTCATTGTTCTGACCTCCAGTTCTAAATTAAAAAGCCACCAACCCAAACAGTCAGTGGCTGTAGATAGCATTTCTTTTGATAGCAATCCAAACGGTGTTTCCTTTCTCTGCCTTCTTTTCTATGGGCTTGGAGAAAAAGAAAGTCGAGGCGCAAATATCTAACTCTTCATCAGATGGCTTAACGTTGCGCTTGCGCATGCCTAAAATGATTTCACCGTCACGGTACCACAAGCTCAACATCAAACCACCATTCAACTTTCGACGGCTCACTCCGTGTTTTAATGCTTCGATGTGCATCTTTGCTGCGAGCTTTTTCAAACTCATCTTTTGCCCTCCAAAAGTCAAGCCCCAGTTATACTCTGGGGCTCATTAGTTAGAATGGGATGTCCTCTTCCTGGGATGGGGGCTGCTTGTCTGGCTCTTTACTCTCTGCTGAAGTTTCCACCTCTGGGATTTCCTCTGGTGGACTATCACCGTTCCCTCTCCGTCCCATAAGTTGTACACGTTCAGCGATGACTGACAGCTTACTTCGATTCTGACCATTTTCATCTTCGTATTGATAGAATGATAGGCGTCCATCAATTAACAGTGGGCTGCCTTTCACGACGTAATCACCAATGATTTCAGCCTGACGACCGAACGCTTTGCAATCGACAAAACAAACCTCTTGTTGGCGTTCTCCGTTTTGAGCGTTGTAGTGTCTATTCGTGGCTATACCAAAGCTGCAAAAGGCTGTGCCCGAACTAAGGTATTTCACCTCGGGGTCTCTTGTCAACCTGCCGAGCAGGATGACTTTGTTATAATCCATTTTGATTTCCTCCTTTCGTCTGCGTATGAACCATAAAGCCATTAGCTTACTTAAATGCCCTGAAGTACGGAAAGATTCTCCTAAACTTTCGTTCAGCACCCCAACGCGCCTTGTTGTATGCGTCAGTGCTCAATCTCGTTTCTTGAAGCCAACGCTTCTTAGGTGATGGTGTGCATTTGCTGAATGGTTCAGCAGAATGGGTGTACTCCCCATCGACCCAACAAGTACCACGCCCAGTCACAACCACCCGCTCCTCAAGTGCGAGCTTGACATAAATCCATTCCAATTCATTCAGGGAATCATAGAACAAGTTGAGCATCACTCTATTTTCCACGTTATCAGCAGAAGTGCTGACAGTATACTCAAAAACATCCACCCACCTGCCAGTCTTGGTGTCATAATGTCCAGCCTTTTGCCTGTAAGGATTCTGTCTTCTCCTGTTGTTGCCATCAATCGAACATCCAATCCCACGAACAGCAGCGTTCAGTATCTCTCCTTTAGCGCAAGTGTACAAGTGACTCACTGGGACATCTGGGTTTTGACAAAGCTTACCGCGCACAGCCAACATACCGTGTTGTACTAAATCCTCGTTCTGTCTCGCAAAGCGCATTAGTGGTCGGTAGCCTATACTGTAGAACTCTTCCCAACGGGTGTTCACTTTCTCTGCGACCTCGTCTGAAAGTGTGTCTGGAGCAGGACCACCGAATTGGTGTCCTTTCCTTTTGAGTCCCTCGAAGTCTCCTAAGCGTACATACATCTCAGGGACTTGAAATGGGAAGTGCATTATACTCCCTCCTCTGTCTGTGAACAAAAAAAGCCTGCACAAGAACATCAGTTCCCATGCAGGCTTTTATCTGTTCTATAATTAAGCACCCTTGAGCAATGCAACCACACCGGTAATGTCACCTGTGGCTCTCGCTACCACATTACCGAACTTGTCAAATATCAAACCACTTGATGAATCAATTCTACCAATGCAAGCGCCGCTTCTATCGTAGATTCGTGATGTGCTCCCGTCGTCCACTATTTTCGCCAGGTATCTGCCTGATTTATCGTAAAGGGTTGACTCTGGCATTGTTATCACCTCCCTCTTGTCTCGATTCGTGACACCGTGTCTTACGCTTTACCGAGATGTATATGCTATGGTCTTGTTGCGCTCGATTAGCAATCGCTGCCTTCTCTCCAAAGAAATAGGTTTTGCAAGTCCGTAGTTCGACATCGCTGGGCTCTACATTATCTCGGGAGAGCTTCAGGACGACATCTTGTTTTCTGTAAAAGAGTTTGAGCTTCAGACCACCACTTAACTTGCAGCTTGCAGCGCCGTTCCTTCTTGCATTTTTGTGCATGTTGCTCGCAACCTCTTTGAGAGTCATTGTGTACCTCCTTGCGGTACTCTCACCACTTAATGAAATTATTCCAACCAAGATAAGGACCGAACTGTTGTTCCAACAACTCAGCTTGCGCGTTTAATTGTTCCAACTTCTCTTGTTGCTCGAACAACAGCGTAGCGATTACGTGCTTGCACAAGAACCCATTCCCTTTCGCTCGCTTGTGCCAGTCCTGGCAAGTACAGGAAGGCATGCTCCCTAAGCTGACCCGGTAGAATTGCGTCGGATTCCGCTGACTCCCCACTCTGAAAGTGTTGTTTTCTATGTGTTCAACATTCTCTATGATTGATAAGCCCCTTGCTACCCGTCTTAGAGTTGCAGAGCTTGGTTTCAATCCCAGTGATAGAGCCGTCTCCTTCACTTCCGTTAAGGGAACGAGCTTGTTCTTTTCTTGACCAACTGAGGATTTCATGGTATTATCCTCCTTAGAAAAAAATGTTTGTTTAAGAACAGCCCTGCGGTGAGGCTCGCAACCACAAACCACAGGGCTGTATCTGCTATTTATCATCATCAGACTCGCCTTCCTGTTCATCTCGCACTAATAGTGTTTTGTAAATCCTGCTTGAGATACCATGCTTACTGCGAGCGTGGATACCAGTCTCCCCTGCCTCTGCCTTCTCTGCGAACACCTTTTCCATATCTGGAATCGAGAGTTCGTTCTCCCAAAGCTGTGCTATTAGCGCATCTTCCTCGTCGGTGTAAGGTACCTTCTCATGACCGTTAGATAGTCCCTCGCTTCTTAGCTTTGCTCTTACGCTGACCAATGTTCTGGTGTACCCCTCCTCTTCGAGCTTATCTGCTATCCCCTGTGCTGTGAGACCTGCCTCTGCTCCTTCCTTTAAGGCCGCAAGCTCTGGCTCAGAGTATGCTCCCGGCTTTCTGTTAGCCCTTGGCTGCAAAGTAACTGTCATGTTTAAACATCTCCTTTTCGAGAATCTTTGTTTTTGATAATCATTGTTTAACCTCATTATAATTAAAAGATGTTTCGAATATGTTTTTCTATGTTTCGAGGATGTTTTAAACATGGTTCGGACCGTCACAAGCCACATTTTAAAGGTGACAGCGAGATTATTGTCACAGCTTTTCCTGACAGTGCGACAATTATTCAGATTAGCGTCACGTTATTTCTGGTGAAAGTCACAGTTTGGCCTGTAGGCATGACAAAATGCACGCAAAAAGCGGAATTATTGGGAAATTGATAAGGAGATTGGTTTTTCCGGGGAATGGATAAAAAAGTTGATAAAGGAGCTGCGCCTCACAGCCTTGAAGCTATGATACCTTATGAAGTGCAGATTGGTGAGGTAGTGATATATCTGGATATTGATAGAGGGAAATCATCATTGAAAGGATGTGAACAAGAAAATGCAAGTTACTAACCCTGCTAACCCACAAAACTCGGTTCAAAAGGGAGGAAGGCAGATGATGGCGAAGTTCAGTATGAACATTCCTGTTGAGTTAAAGAGACGTCTAAAAGTGCATTGCGCTCAATATGACCGAAGTGTTAGCTCGTTAATTTTATCGCTCTTGGAATCGTACCTGAGAAAGCAGGAACAAGAGCAAAACAAGCCTATAATGGAAGCAGATAGGTGGAGGAGGGGGTTATGAGAAATACAGACGTGGTGAGAAAACCTTTTAGTTGTAACATGCGAGAGGAACTGCTTGTGCAACTCAGGGCTTATTGCAAATCGAAAAAGCACAGATTGCAAGATACCTCGTTGAAATGTATGGCTTTCGTTTCTATGATTCTGCCAGAAAACGAGCGATTATTAAACGGCGCAAAGCTATGGTAGAAGTGACCAAACTAATTGTGGCACTATGTTTGCTTGCGCTAATAAAGCTAGGCCTGCTTGTTGTAAAATTTGAGAGCGTACTAATCTGGCAGTCTCTTTGGCATAATCAGTGTCTCCAATAATACTTATGATATTATCAACACCTAATATGTCAGAAGATAACGTCGACTCTACTTTTTCAAAACGTGCAGACAAACCTCCTATGTTACTTAGAAAACGACCCACAATCTCAATTGCTGCATCAATAGTGGCAATTGCCTTGATAGCAGATTCTCTTGTACGAACATCGAGAGAACCACCTTCTGGACTGGGCTCAAAGGGAGCAGGATCATACATACTTCTAATACTAGCATTGGGATCTGGAGTGGTTGAAAAACCTAACCTGGATAAAGCACTACCACGTATATCTAGAGATGTTATACCAATACCTTCAAAACTAATACTATTACCATCTGTTGTTGCAATAATCTTATCTCCGAAACGATTGTGCCAGCTAATTTCTTCGTTAAGCTTTGTTACTAAGACATCTAGACTTTCATAGCTACCATTGTTGCCACCTCCTCTTCCACTGTCACTCTCTAAAGTACCTGTAAAACCTAAACTTGCAAGTGCACCAAAATCCTCTAAAACTAAAGAATCAGCAAAATCTTGTGTTCGAATATTTACACGCGCCCTTGAAGAGTTATTGGAATTGACACTAGCCCGAACTTCACACCCTACTTCTGCGAATGCATTGTTAATGTTGACTTCTAAAGCCTCCTTGTTAAAACTTCCACTTGTTAATGTGATAGTCTTTTGTCCAGTAGATACACCGTCATTGATAATCTCTGCTAAAAATTCATTGTTCGTTTCATTAACTTCATAGGGAAACTCAATATCTGAAGTGTTATATATAATGGCATTATTTCTAGTAAACCTTGCTCTGTTATAAGGACGTAGAGAGGTTACCTCTGTTGAATCTAAGTCTAAAATTTCTTCATCGTCAAGACTTACAAATCCAAAATCAATTATACCAACATAATCAACAATATCTAGAAATAAAGGAGTCTCTATTGCTTCCCCCGTTAGAATAGGAGGAACAGATCCGGGACCAGGCTGCATAGAAAGCTCTATAGATGTTTGACTTGAACCTATTGATGATGGTAAACTGTTGTCAGTTAAGCGAAGAACACCAGTATACTCACCATTAACATCTTGCTCTATTTCTGCAGTCGCACCATTGTTGAGATCTGTTGCATTAAAAGCATCATTGATCTCAATTAGTAGATCATCTAAAGTGGTATCATCAGTAAATGTTAGGAATGTATTGGGATCAATATCTAAACCGTTAGGAAGTGTACCATTGATGTGTATGATATCACCAGCATTGAGCTTAGGAATAACTTTATCTAAACTGTTTAATAACGTGTCTGGGGTTACTTCACTTGCTACTCCATCTTTGGTAAAAGGAAGCCATAAACTTCTCGTTTGTATTAAACCTAACTCAGTTGCCGTGAGACCGTTTTGATCACTACCAGTGTTTAAAACTATCTCTGAGTTTTCACCGGGTAAGTAAACATCTATGTCATAACTGCCATCTAGGAGTATACGGTCGTTGAACTTTGTTGACGCTGTTATAAAATCTACCTCATTAACAAAGGCATTGACAGCTGCTTGAATAGCAACCCTATCTGTACGCGTCAGAGTATCATTGGCAGCTTGAACTGACCATTCCTTTAACTGCAATAAAATCGAAGAAATGTTTTGCGCTCCCCCTTCTGCTGTAGCTAAAATACGTTGAGCAACTAAAGTGTTACGACGATACTGTCGTAAACCTCTAGATCTGGCCTCCTGTTTCTTCATAATAGATAGACCTGCTGCATCATCAGCAGCTCGGTTAATACGCTTCCCAGAAGCTAATCTCTCTAAACTTTTGGTCAACTGGTTCCCATGTTGAGATAATGCTCTCTGTACAACAGACTCAGCGATATTGTGGTTAACGGAAGCTATCATGTGATGATCACATCTCCCTAACGGTTACTGTCAACAGATATTGGTGTTGCAACACTTATGCCAATGCTATCAAGGGCTTTCAACTTCCAGTTGTGCTGGGTTTTACGATTGATGGGCAATGATGACAGCAGAAAAGTTTTCCTAGTTGGGGGTGGACAGTAGGAAACTTTGTCGGGCTACTGAGTGGAAGATGCATGCACAACAAGAGGGGTATTATGGACATCGTGTCCAACTTTTGGTCAAGAAATGATTGATGGTGAAGGCGAGTCTGAACAACATCAATTTCTGGCGTTCTGGCTTCCGTTAAGCCGGTTAGAAAATGTCCATTTCAACCTGAGAAGTTTGATAAACTTTACAGGTGTCGCTGACCCCTCGGAACGGAGGGTAGTGGAAGGCTGGCGCGTGCTATTGCAATAGTGCAATAGCAAGAGAATGTGATTGGCAATAAAAATGCCCCAACACTTTAAAGCATTGAGGCAAGTTTATTGAATGTCAATGCGGAAGGTTTCGCCTGGCGCGTGCGACGCGATGATAAACCATAGCGGCACGCGCTTAGCGATAACACCGCGCTTCTACTTCTTAATCTCTGACCAAGTTGTGGCAAGTTTATATTCGGGTGATACTGCTGTTGTACCAATGCCTGCTTCCATGAGGATTGTCTTGACTTGGTCAGCATTGAAAGCAACGTTGTAAAGTTTCACGTCATCGTAAATCCCTGCGCTAGGCCAATCCTTTCCCCAAGGGGAAGCACCTATTATTAACACATTGTTTGTCTGTCCAATAGGCTGGCCACCATTATCTAGGCTGCCGACTTCTTCGCCGTCAATATACATAACCATCACTTCGGTTTTCGAACTGTATGTCAATGCTAAATGCGTCCACGTATTAGCAGTAATGCTACCTTGGGTAGTCGTATGGTTTGTACCGTTTTTATCCCAGCATTCAGGATAAATGCCTCCGTTTGCCCCAAGTACCCAACCGCTGCCAATCGGGGTTTTACCGATAATTTTTTGATTGGCTGTGCTAACCAGATTCACCCATACCCCGACTGTTAATTCATCAGTAAAGTCGAGCGTGTCTGAGTGAGGAACATCGACGGTATCAGGCTCTTCCAGCGATAATCCGTTATTAAAGTTGCCTTCTACGAAATCTCCACCAAGAGGGATTTCGCCGTCATTTCCATTGCCAGATAAATCTTTCACTTCTTTCCCTGAATCACTGTCGAATGAGAAATATAACACCGGCTCTGGCTCGTCAGCAGCAAAAGCAGTTAATGATAATAGCAACAAGATTGCTGCCAGAGAAATTGTTCTATTCATTGTTTCCTCCTTGATATACTTCTTTGTCAGCTTCCATAGCGGGTGCTATCTCACGCGCTTACTAACTCAGGAAACCAACTGCTAACATTTTTTTTTTGCTTCATGTGACTCCACTGCATGAATTTTAACATAACATCATCCTTATGTCAACATGAAAATGCCAAAGAGCTACATTAGCCTGTCAGAGCGCACTCTTTATCCGTCCCCATGTATTTGACAAGATGCCCCAACACAGAAGCATTGGGGCAGAAGTGACTACTTCTTAATCTCTGACCAAGTTGTGGCTAATTTACCTGAAGGGGAAACGGCAGTCATTCCAGTTGCTCTCGCAAGTCCATCGTTCATGATGTCGTTAATGTCATCTTTACTCAGTGCGACATTGAAAACACCAACATCGTCAATGATGCCATTGAAAATCTCCGCTGCCTCAAGGGATGCAGCAATTCTTAATGTGTTTGTGGTTGATATAACACCACCCCCAGGTCCCTTTACTCCAAATGATTCACCGTTTACATAAAGTTCTGTCGGTTGCGCAGACATAATTCCACAAACAAATGCCCATTCCTTTACAGGAAGATTATAAGCAAAGCCCTGTACTCCACTTCCTCCAGAAGTGTATACTTGGAAGGCGTTCGTTATGAGATTTATACCATAACCATAATTAGCGTCACGTTTTGCTAAGATTCCTTGCCAAGCTCCTGTACTTCCAATGTTAGAGTATACCCAGGCACACATGGTTACAGAGCCGCCAGTTTCAATGTCCAAACTC
>SDBT01011172.1_pt1 | contig 14472 bp, 13 predicted proteins | sample 2277101 | NCBI WGS metagenome assembly SDBT01 (sample SAMN10404973, study PRJNA504765) | marine sediment metagenome | isolation source: marine sediment core GS10_PC15, 103 cmbsf | place: Arctic Ocean: Southern Knipovich Ridge | collected 2010
GCACTAGGACTATCTGAAGCAAATGGTAAATTAATATCGAAGAAGCTGCCTTTTTCAAAATACAACCTGCCTCCATGAAACAACCCTGGATTCAACAGTTCAATATTCTGTCCACCATTGTTTAGATAAGCCTCAGCATTGGGCCAGATCTCAAAGTGAACAATTGTTTTTGGATTGGAATCCCCACGACAGTCAAATACACCACCAAAAAGATTGGCCTTTCCAATTGTATAATTAGCAGCGTTCCAATTATAAGTTCCCCCTCTTACATTTAAAATACTCATGTTCCCAACAGTATGAGTGAATACTCCAGTATCTATATCCAATTGACCTGCTATTGCTGAAGCACAAGCAACATCACCCCCACGCTGATAAATGTCAGTTATGATACAACCTGCTGGGATAGTGAGATTAACATCAGCAGCTTGGGAAGTTGCATAATCCACATTTACCTTACTTACAATAGTACCTGCTACTAAAGTTATTTCCCCTTTAACCAAAGTCAAGGATGTAATGTTTCCACTCAGTACACAAGCATTGGAACCTCTCTTAGCCTTTACCACTGTTATACGACTAAATTTTCCACTGAGTTTAAAGTAAGAGGGGACAGCACTGGCGTCTATTACCAAATCTTTTGTAGCCGTGTTAGGATCAAAAACAATAGTTATTGAATCAGAACCTAAGTCTTTAGCAAATCCCCCAGTAAAAATCACGCTGCCAAACTCATCTTTTCCCCCAACAGGACTTGTAAGGACAGCATTAGCAGCATTACTATCCAAGATAAGATCCTCTCCACTAGCAGGTATAAGACCTGTTAGCCAATTAGCTGCTAGATTCCAAACGCCTTCATTTCCAACATCATCACCTAAAAAGTGGTGGGGACCAGCCATAATAAACTCCCTTCTAAGCTACACCGGGCCAACTAGCAATATCATTTTCTCTTTGAAATATAAAATCAGGGATCACATTTTTTCCTAAAACTTGGCCTGTATTAACATCAATTTTATAAAGTTCACCATCAGCACGAGCCATCCATTTATTATTATCATCATATTGGCCTGTCGCTGTATGCACTCTACGAGAATACCAAGCATAAGTTGATTGATTAGCTTCATTGTTTGCTATTGCTTCAAAACCCCAAAAATTATTGCCGATAGGTTTTACACGGTAGGCATTTATCAATGGAATAGTTCTGTGCCTAAAGTGTATTTCATAGGATACTCTGCTATAAAGAATTTCCCCAAAAGTTGGGGAATCAATCACCTCATCTTTAATATGATCAATTCCAATCTCTTTCATAAGCACTCTACCCTTAGCTGAACCTCGAAAAGTGCCATTATAAATTGTGTTAAGCCAAAAGTGAGCATTTAATTCATTGAAAGCAGCTTCATTTCTAGTAAGGTATAAAATTTCATCCCTAAATTCTCTTTCTTTTCCTATTGCTGCTTGACCAAAATAGTTTTCATAAGGAAGCCCATCCATATCTGAATCTACTGGATGGAGTATTACAGAAGAACCCCATCTTTCTTCTGCTGGTTTGGATAGAGGATTTGCAGCAAAATCATCCTCTCCTTGTTCTCCTTGTTCAGTTACATTACTTCCATAGTGAACTTCAACATTGAAAAAACAAGGGGATATTTTAGTTACTTGGGGTTCTTTAGAACGAATATCATCCCAATCAGGATAATATGTACCAGGAGCAGGAATGATAATTTTATCATCAATGGGATCATTCTGGGGCCAAGTAAAACGTGGCCTATCAGCAGGGGTATCAGTAGCCAAACTAAACCGTCTTACTGAAGTCTTTTTAGCAGCCTCACCACCGGCTATTTGTCCTGAATAACCTTCTCTAATAGCAACAATTGCCATAATAGTATCCTATGGGGGATTGTATGTTGGTAAAGGATCACCAGATTTTATTGCAGCTTCTATATTTTCTAGATGTGTACGCATAGACCTGGCTATTATTAATTGATCAAGATTTATTTTTTGAGTAGTTCGTAATACTTTTATAGGATCAGCAAAGCCAGGTGCTCTAATAGATACAGGAGTTAAACCAGAAGGAGTTGTTCCCAAACCAGGAGACCTTATGTTTTGTGCTGCCCTTTGTCTAAGTAATGCAAACTTAGCTTCTATTTCATCAATAAATGCCCCTGCTTTATTAGCTATTCGTATTGCCTCCCGTTCTTCTATTCTCAACAAAAGCAATCTTTGCTCAAGTCCTTGAGTCATTCCCCTAGCCATTATTCGGTGAATATCAAGCATCGCAGTTTTTTCAATTTTCAATTTCTTCTTTTGTTCTTTCTCTCGCATTTCAGTTTCTTTTCTAGCAAAGTTTTCCTTAATGAGAAATTCTTCTCTTAGCCAAAACCTTGTAATTTCGGCCTGATCCCTTCCTGCTAACATAGCTTGATCCCATTTTTCCCCCCACATTCGAGTAGATATTTGTAATGCTTTTTCTTCTGCATCTTTCAAATATTTAATTTCAAGATCTCTTCCCATCTCAAATGTTTTTTCATTCTTTTCAAGCCATTCACTCCATATTCCCAAAGCACTTGCTTTGTATGCTATTCTACGTTTCTCCAATCTTGCAGCTTCCGCATCTTCCAATTTCTTATGTTCTTGAGCTTCTGCATTTAATAGTGCAACTTTACTACGAGCTATTTTTAATGCTTTTATATCAAGTAATATCCTTCTTTTTACTTGGGCATAAACTTGTCCCGAAAATATTGACCCTAATAAAGTAAGATCATTTAACTCATTTTGTTTCTTTATTAATTCATCAGCGTGCTCTTTCTCCATTTGTTCAAACCCAGCAGCTTTACCCCCAGGGGTTGTAGCTGTTTGAACCATTTTCATAGATCTGTTTATTCTTTCTTGCCAATTCAAGAAACCTTGTTGTGCTTCCTTAGTTTTATTTATAGCTCTAGTATAAACTGTATAAGCAACAACCGCAGCAGCAAACACTATAGTACCTACACTTATCATACTAAGTAAACCAGCTTTTGCTGCTGTAAGTACCTTCACTGCACGAGCATTTCCTAAAGCAAGGGAAATCCCCAATTTAGTTTGAATATTTTCTAAAAGTTTAGCTTTGGTAACTGCTGCTGTGGCTACATAAAGCTGTCCCTGAGAAATAGTATAAGTTCTTGTAGCAGCAGTTTGAACAATCGTTGCTGTCGCATCTGCAAGTTTCTTTGTGGTTAACCTAGCAAATGCAATACCCATCCCATGTACAACGGCTGTAAGAGCAGCAGCCACTTTTATAGCTGAACCAAAAAGAAGAAGGCCAAGTATAAGTTTATGATGTTCTTGTACTAATTTAATTACCCAACCAATAGTTTTACCAATAGTTCTTGAATAATCTTCCAATGCTTCTTTGTTACCCTTAAAAGCCATTCCTAAATCAATAATAGACTTAGCAACCTCTTCTCCCATAACCCTTGTCAAATCTGCAAAAAGTTGTTTAAGTTGTTCCCCATTGAAATACATAGTTTGCATTATCTTATTAGCAGCGTTCATAGACTTTCCGGTAACATTACCCATTATTTCAAGTTGGTTGTTTAAATTTTGCATGTCCCCCGTCATAATAGCTATGCCTACACCAGCCCTACGAGCAAACCCAGCTAATTTAATCATTGGAAGGGTAGCCCCTTCTAAACTTTTAACTGTTTCTACAAAATCCTTACCTGATGCAGCAGCGTTCATTATAGCTGCTCTAAGTGCAGTTATACCTCTAGCTGGTTCTTCAACTCGAACAATAGCAGCAATCATAGCCATAGTATCTTCAAGACTAATTCCCGCTGCTCTAGCAACAGAAACCACTTTACCAATTTCTGCTGATAATTCAGCAAACCGAATTTTGCCCTGTTCTACAACAGCAAATAACAAATCATTAACATGAGTTGCATCTTTAGCAGCAAGGCCATAAGCATTAATTATGCTGGTAGCCCCATAAGCAGCAGTTTGTAAATCAGTTAAACCCCCAGTAGCAGATATAAGTGAAGCTCTTAATACTTTCATAGCACCCTCTGCTGAAATACCAGCAGAAAGAATATCATACAAACCAGCGGCTATGGTTTTTGTACTTTGACCAAATTCAATAGAAAGTGCCCTGACCTGTTTAGTAAAAGCTGGAAGAAACCTTTCACCCCCATTACGAAGCATGGTATGAACTTCAGCCATTTGTTTTTGAAATTGAAGTGCTGCTGAAGTTAAAGCTCCTAAACCTCTGACAATCGTATAAGCACCAAAGGTACTAATTGCCATAGTTCTCAAACGAACTAATTTACTAGATAGGACTGTTAGACTTTGATTTGCAGTCTTAAAGGCGGCAGCAACACCCTGAGTTCTGCCCCTGAGTACAAGATCAACACTCTGTTTATATTTAGCCATCTATTAATCCTATTCCAGCTTGGGCTTTGATTGTAGCTTTTTCGTTCCAAACAAATCGAGCATAAACATTGAAACTATGTAGCTGATCTAAAGCTCCTCCAGGTTCAGGGGCAATACCTTTTTCATACAATTCTGCATAGTCAAGAAATTCCCATACATCTTGGGGTACTGCTTTTTTTGGACATTCTGTAAGCTCAAAGGTTCCAATATCATTACAATGTTTGCAACCTATATTACTACACAATGGACAATCATAAACAAAGGAGGCCGTTTCACTTACTGGTTCTTTGCAGTTCCTGCACTCTCCGGCTTCACAGATTCTGCCAAAAGAGTAGGCAACTGCAATCCTAAGTTTTTTAGTATCTCCAACTGGGGGGTGAAGTGAAGATTAGCCATTAACAGTTCTTGAGCTTCCTGCCATCTAAGAACAGTCAAAAAGTTTTCTTCTTTGAACTCAAATGGAATATTTTTCCATCCAAGTATATACTTTTTGAAAAGTTCAAAAATAGCATCTATAGCATTGAGATTATTCAAATCTTGTCTGAAGTTATCAAGCTCTATTGCTAACTTCCTTTGACCCCTTCCTGATAGAAATTTAAACTCAAACGTAGGTCTTTCTTTCTCTGGAATTTCTCTATCAGAATCCAAAGAAAGGTCTAGTGTATCTTCTTTTCCTAAAGCTAACGGCATCTCAAGCTCCTTATAAAAGTTTGCTACTATTAGGTAGCAGATGGTGAAGTGCTAGGGGTAGCACTTGGGGTAGAACTAGGAGTAGAACTAGGTGAACCACTGGGAGTAGAACTAGGAGATGAGCAAGGAGTAGAACTAGGTGAACTACTTGCACTACCTTCCCAAACAGCAGTAAGCACTAATTCATCATTACCTGTATCATGATCACTTACATTCAACTGAGCAGTTATTTCATGGGTCAATTTACCATCTCGATCACCTTCCTGTGGTGCTCTATGTTGCAGTTTAGGAGCATAGATGGTTATACCCCTAATACCCACATTATCCATAAACTTCATACTCATAGCAGCTTCAGTCTCTGCTGCCCACAAAGCAAATACATCATAATTAGATCTAGCTTCAGCAAGAGCATCCATAGTTATTACAGGATCTCTACCAGTGATTATATAATGACCAACGCCCTGACTTTTACTAATATCTTCTACCATAGTAACAGTATTACCCAGATCAATTGTAAAGGTAGATATTCTGGGTGTGTAGGAACCACCAGCTAAAGTGAAAGTTACCCCTCTTAATCTATAAGGCAATCTGGTATTGACACTAGCAGTTGGTAGGGCTGCTGTAGTTGGAGTGTTCCAGACACCACTGAGGTCAACTTCAGCCATAAGAGGTTTTCCAAATTCTCCTGTAATCCGAAGATTTCCCATACAACCATGCAATCTTTTATACTCACCATCTTCATGTACACCAACAGTAATGGTTTTCATCAAACTGACATTACTCTCCAAGAAGAACTGATCATTTGATGAAGTAGATAATCTATATCCACAAGCCTGTAGAAGAGCAGACAAACCAGGGTCAACATCCCTAGTATTATCACCAGCTAGAGCACTTCTAAACTCTGTTCGAAGAGTCATTGTGCCAACCTTCTCCCCTTGGACAGATGGGAAATTACCCAAAGCTGCTCCTGAAGGTTGTCTTGGTTGGTTTGTATCTGCTGCCTGTATGACAGGATCATAAGCCAACACATGAAGATTAGGAGTAACAATGTTCCCTTTGATTGTTTCAATTCCGATTTGTACAACTTTTCGTCTGGTTAGTTTTACAGCAGCATTAGCCATAATATGTCTCCTTAAAGCATGGTACTGAAGGGGTCTGTTTCTTCCACTCTAATAAGAACTTCAACCCAAACCGTTGCCCCTTCAAATCCTGATTCAGATGAAGCAAATTCGGGTGATCTTAATCTAGTATCCGTTGCTAATTCACCCCAAGTAATATCAACCATAAGAGCCTTTTGAACATCAGCAATAAAAGCATTTATTACCTGATCCATTGGTAATTTGCTGGCTTCAGCTTGTCTTACTACACAGTCAAGAGCAAAGGGTACTATCCAACCAATTCCAGCAGGATTACCAGCAAGATCATTTTCTTCATCTCTCTCGGGATCATCTTGAAGCATCCATATATCAAGAGGCTGAGGTCTATTTCCCTCTGAAGTACGCCTAGGCCGGACAACCCTATTGACAGTATTTTCATACCCATTAGAAACTTTGATTGTCTCTAGCTGGGTTTTCATTGCTTGGGCCACACGCTCAATCACAGGATATGCCATTATTCACTCCCTATAGGGCCTTCTGACCCCTAAAATCTTTGCTGTAGGGGGTCAAATTTGGACAAACTCACGTTTTTGACTCGGTTACACATCATACCTTTAGATCGTCCATCCTACAGCCACCTGACACAGTTTGCTAAATCTATCTTACCCATCTTATCTATCTTACCAAGATTACCTATTTTACCCATCCTAAGCAGCAGAGTATATTATACGCCGTTTCCTTTGGAGCATTAATCCTGCTTGAACCATCATTTCTTTCCCAAGCTTATTTCCTATTTCCCTCTGAAGGGTTTCAGCAGCAAACTCTCCCACATTCTGAAATGCTGCTGGGATTGATGGACCAAACAATTCAACTATGGGAGTTCTTTTTTTACCCCTTCTTTTGAATACACCTTTATGCCGTTTGCCACCTAAAGGATTGGGCATCATGGTAGGCTTTCCACTTCCAGGTGGTGACTCCATAAAGGCATACACTGTTTTGCGTCCACCTGTCTTTTTTATTTTGTAACTAACACCCTTCTTAAGTTGCCTAGCCTTGAAAGCTAATAATTGAATTCTTCTTCCTTTGATGCGTATAATTGCTCTCAAATTCTTATAATTAGCCCTTGTTAAAAATACATTCTTTTCCTTCAATTCTCTTTGACTAACAGCATACTCACCTGAAATTTTCCTTAGTATTTTCACATGAGTTGACTTTGCAACCTTGTTCAAAGCTCTGGCAAGAGCTTTGGGAACATCCCTAGGAATTGAGCGAAGCATTTCCCTAAGCGCTCTCATTTGTCCTCTATTTACTATAACCTCTATCATAGGATTTCCTGTTTTACATATACACTGCCCAAAGCAACAGTGATCTTCTTTCCGACATCCGTAGTTACCTGCAACTGATAAACATAACTGTATTTATCATTAGGTGGTGTTGGATTAGATAAGGCTGTTGTTTCAGCAGCAGTCAGATCAGCAGTAAACACTGCATCATTACCTGAACCCGCCCATGTAATAGTCACATCAACCTCTAAGGCAGCAGCTTGTACTCCATCATCATAATCTTCTTTGGTAACAAACCTGAGTTTAGCTGTAGCTGAAGCTAAACTGGGAGAAGTCCAAGTCTCTGAAGTCCAAGCTAAATTTGTACCATTAGCAACTAAATAATCATCACCTTGAACAATAGTGATTTCCTCATCATCAGATACAGGAGAGATAATAGTTACCCTTCCACCAGAAGTGATCAAATTAGTCTTGGCTAATATGGCATCTATATCAGCAGGTATATTAGCAGCAGCAAGCTCCTCAAGGTATCCAGCCCGTAACGCAGTTAGGCGAGCAAGCAGGGTATCAACATCAGTAGGAATATTTGTGGGGCCTAGTTCATCTAAATAACCAGCTCTAACAGCAGACAACCTAGTAAGAAGCGAATCAATGTCAGCAGGTATATTTGCTGCTGCTAATTCATCCAAATATCCTGCCCTAACAGCGGTTAGTCGAAGGAGCATTGTGGCTACATCAGCGGCTATAGTTTCTAATGTACTGCCTCCACCTTCTACTTCAGCTTGAATTTGTGCGGGAGTGACCACTGATTCCATCACATACATTTCAGCAGATGTATCAGGTATAAAAGGTAATACTCTCCCAAGAATTACTACCCCAGAATTATCCATTGATTCTATCCAAGAACAAGCATAACGAGTATTTGTCACATCATGTACTCTTACTCGATGAGCTTGATAATAATTAGTAATTGCAGGTAAACTAGAACAAGTAAATGATAATGCAGTGTCAGAAGTTGTAATTGGGTACTCATCAATTATACTCATAGCAATTCTAAATCCTGCTGAATTATGGTCAGTATGAACTGCTACATTATGAGCATGAACCGCTTGAGCAATACTTTCAGGGGAAAGTCCGGCAGCCTCAACAGCTATTGATCCAACAGAAACATAATCAAGAAACAAATCATCACCAACCGTTGTACTGGTGGAAGTAAATCTTATTCTAATTTTACCATCAGAAGTTTGTACATGATCATTATGTAAAACATATTGATAGTTTGAATTACTGGACCCATTTGCAATTGCTGAGCCAGAGTCACTAATTTCTTCCCAAGCTGTTGTTAAGAAATTATAAGCCCACACTCGTACATCCCTAGTAGGATTAGCATCAAAATAACCAGCAATGTTTACAGAAACAGGAACCCGATCTAACCCTGTTCCAATATCAAATTCAAGATATACACTTAGACCAAATCCACCAACAGCGGGTGTTACAGGGGATATTTGCCAATATTGGGGAGCACCTCCAATAGTTGCCGTTGCTGCAAAATTCCCTGCATCAATTGTTCCTGTTGTGTCCGTACTACTATCTGCTGAATGATTCTGAGGACTTGCATCTACGATTTGATTTGAGATTGTCCTATGATTTATCTCTGCTGAACCATCCCAATTCATTTCTCCTGTAACACCAATCCGCTCATCATCAGCAACGACGGGACCACCTCCAGCTTGCTCAAACAAAATAACACTATAAGTTCCAGTAACTATATCTGCATCAAACACTCCCCTGTATTCTCCAGAGTTGGTAGCAATCTCTGGCATAACAATATCGTAGTTGTCGATGTTCGCAGCAACGTAGGCAACAAAAGTATTTGAGGTCAACTGCCAGATTTGCCCAGCGGCATTGAAAATCAAAGCATATAGGGTAAACCCAGTATCGTATGTTGCTTGGATTTCGTTAGCCATTATGGAAGTTCCTCTACCGTGATTTCCTTGGCCGCTTCAATCGCTTCTTTGAGCTTGGTATAAACCCCCAAAAGAGCAGCAGCGTCATCGCCAAGTTCCACCGCAATTGCTTTTCCATTGCCCGAATTTTCCAACCAACGAGCAACTTTTGGATATCCTTTCCTCAATAGGGTAAAATTTTCCTCATAATTCTGCTGTCGCAATTTTGGTGACATTGGTTTCATTTCCTTGACATTTTCCTTCATATGATTCTTCTATGTCTATTTTTCGGCAAAGTAGAGGAATACTCTACTTAATAGTAATGCAAAATTTATGCCAAATTTTCAAATGTAGGCACAAGTTAATTCATGGCTCATAGCTCATAGTAAATTCAAAACATAGTTCAACTTAATTAGGACGCAGATTTTCGCAAACCATGTCTAAAAAAGAAATTCCTACGAAATTATCTGGAAATCGCAGGATTTAACCACTCTTCTGGCCTGGGAGCTATTATTCTGATTAGGATGCTTACCTACCATCTCCATACGTTTCTATTATCTTGCTGATTCTTTCTATCCCCCTTCCATCCACTAACTCTCTTCCTAATCGGGACATTTTAGCTCTTGAGGAGAAATCATCTATTAATTTAGTGACCTTTTCCCTTAACTGGACCCCGTCAATTTCAGTACCCCATCCCGGATTAATCAGCGTTCCGTAATCATTCAATCCCTGCACGTTTTTCCTTTGGTTTTCTGCCAGACAGAAACTAATGGCCGGTGTGCCGCTAGCAGCAAGCTCATATAAAGTTGTTCCACCGCCGCTGATGGCTAAGTCACTGGCAAGCATAATTCTACTCATCTCATGAGAATCACAGATAAATTCTACCTTCTTGTCTATCCCCCGGATAGCCTTTTCTATCTCGGATTTATTCTCAAAGAAAGGTCCTACTATTGCTGTAATGATGAAATCCCGGCTTATTTTTCCTAAAATTTTGAGAATCTCAGGGGTTAAATTGAGAGGGTCGGCCCCACCTAAAGTGATAAGGATATTTTCGACCTTTTCATTTACTCTTCTTTTACTAAGATTAGAAAACTCTTCTCGCAAAAGAGCATATTCTAGACCGAGAAGGAATTTTGTTTTTCCCGTTGAAGAGCGATAATTTAGGTCTTTTGCATGAAGATTCTGGTTGATTACAATGTCCGAAGGAAAAGAAGTGTTGGCTAGATCGTCAATGGAAATGAGAAGAGGGACTAATTTCTTAACTTCAGCAAGATAACGCCCGTCAAGGGCATACGAATCAGTAATCACTATATCTGCCGCATGAGTCTTAATAGTATTCATCGTATCTCTTAGATCCTCTTTCAGCTCTATGTTATTTCTTAACGCTATAACCTCAAACCCTTCTTGCTCAATTTTCTTTTTAATTGCTTCATCTTTTTGACAGATGAAAAGTATCTCTAATCCATTTTTCTTCAGCTTACTACCTAGAGCCAGACATCTCTGAACATGTCCCATTCCTATATTAGGCCCCCCATCTACTCTTGCTATAGCCTCAGCCATTTTCTTCCTCAGTTTTCGTATAATTCCAACCTCAAGTATATTCTCCTTCCATTTACTTCAATGTAAGCTCCATTATAAGGTGGAAAGGTTCTAGATCTTAAAATATTGATTAAGTCCTTTGCTTTGTATTTTTTACCTAAGTCGATTCTATCAATTCTTTCTAAATCCTTTAGCCGATGAAAACTACCTTTTCCTACCTGTTTTCTTATTTTAATCTTTCCAGATTTAATATCTGGCCAACTTTGTTGAAAAAGCTTAAATGCCTCTTTTTCTAACTTCTCATAAAGAGTTCTGGCTGTATCAAGCCAGTCTACAGGAACTTGTTTTTGAGCAATTATGTCGCCGGTGTCTATACCTGCATCTATGTAATGCAAGCTCACTCCTGCCGGTGTTGCATTAACGATACTCCACACGTTCGGATTTGCTCCTCGGTTGCAAGGAAGATAAGCACTATGCAGATTTATTACGCCTAAAGGAGGAACTCTTATGATCTCCGGTTTAAGAATATAACTAAAGCAGATACTTAAAATAATATCTGGTTTAAGTCTTTCTATTTTTTTTACTGTTTCCGGCCCATTAATTCTATCTCCACTAATAATTTTTGATTTTTCCAATCGAGAACAATTTATGATCTCATTAACATATTTTGCCTTCTCAGGGAGATGAACAGCCAGGCCACAGATTTTTTCCTTTTGTTTTTTGAGAAATTCTAGTACCTTTAATCCAAGAAGGTTGTTTCCCAGGTAAAAAATTCTCATATCATCTCCCAGGTCAAGACATCGTCTTTCTCGATATTAACCTTTGCCACTCGTCCTATCACCACATCCGTCATTTTAGGATGAATGCCATATCCTGGTCTTTTAACATCGATCATCCGCCTAGTAATTACTGTTCCTTTAGAAATACCGCAGGTGGCAATTAGACTTCTTCTTCCTAATCTATACATCTCTTCTTCGGCAAAGGTACGCTTTTTAATTGGGCAGCCAAGAGATGCTTCAGCGTCTCTAACAGCTTGAACCATGTTCTTCAATTCATCTGGCTCCAAAGCAAAGGGATGATCGGGTCCTTTTAGCTTCCTGTCCAGAGTAAAATGTTTCTCAATCACACAAGCGCTTAAGGCCACAGCGGCAATATCAGAGGTTATTCCTAACGTATGGTCTGAAAACCCCACTGGTAATTGAAATGCCTGTCGCATCGTTTGCATTGCTCTCAGGTTTAAATCCTCGTATTTTGGGGGATACGCTACCGCACAATGAAGGAGAATTACGTCTCCATTACCTTGCTCATAAATAGTCTCCAACGCCAGCTCTATATCCGATAAATCTGCCATTCCAGTAGAGAGAATAATTGGTTTTTCTTTTTTTGCCACATATTCTAAAAGAGGAAGATGAGTAATTTCAAAGGAGGCTATCTTATACGCTGCCATCCCCACTTCTTCCAGCTCATCAACCGCCTTTAAATCGAAAGGGGTAGAAAGAAAAACAATCTCTCTTTCATCACAATAATCAGCAAGAGGATTGTGCCATTTTCTGGGCATCTCCATTCTCTTTATTAAATCCCACACTGATTCGTCTTTCTTTATTAATCTCTCTTTTTCTAAATACTTCATTATGGGAGTCTTCCGGGAATATAATTTCTCAGCAGAATAAGTCTGAAACTTCACTGCATCAGCGCCAGCTTTCACCGCAATATCGATGAGTTGTCTTGCTTGCTCTAGCTTCGTACCGTGATTGGAACCTGCCTCTGCAATAATGAAGCAGCGCTCTCCTTCCCCCACTAACCTATTCCCTATTTTTATTTTCTTCATAGTCTTCGTGCTCAGACCTTTCTTTTGTCTTCATCATTTTTAACAATAATTCAGCAGTGAAAAAATCTTCCTGGGTATCAATTTCTATGGCATACCTCTTATTTTGAATGACACCCCGTATGTTTTTGCCCATATAAAGATGAACACCTTTCATGCCCGCAGTCCCCATAAGAACATCTCTTTTGGTTGTAATCACCGCCCCGTCTACAAGATACATTTGCTCAATATCCTGCCTTCGATATTCTTCTATCAAGGGTAAAAAGGGGCGTAAATAACCATCCTCATCGATCCTCTTCATCCATTGCGGACATTGATCAACGGGATACACAGTGGCAACGCTGTCTGCGTCTGTATCAATCATCTTATTTATCACTTCGTCTATTATTCCCTCTTTTCTAATAGGGACATTAGCTTGCATTTGAACCACAATGTCTGCCTGATAATTATCTTCCTTTTTGAGATATTCGACTGCGTGACGTAGAGAATCTTCGATGGGAGAACTATCAAGGGCTAACTCTGATGGCCTATCGACTACTTCTACCTTAAATTGTTTGGCTACGGAAGCGATATCCCTATTTTCTGTAGAAACAACCAGTCTATCAATCGAAGAAGACCTTTGAGCAGCTAATATTGTATGAGCAATAACTGGTCTGCCCAATAGAGACAGAATATTCTTATTGGCCAGTTGTTGTTTTCCGCCGCGGGCAGGAATTATACCCAATATGTTCATGGAAAAACCCTATTCTTGATGCTTGAATCTATTCCAAGCCCTCAATTCTATTACCATATTTTCTTTAATTTTCCTCAATTCATCGGTGCTAAAATCTGTAAAATTAACCCTTATTTTTTCCCCTTGTTCACCTAAACTCATAGCATACGCTTCTTCATCTTTGATTTTTCCTCGCTGAATAGCCATCCTATATAATTCAGTGCCCGGATAGGGAGTAGCGAAGAAAATCACTTCCGGTATAAGACTTAACTGTTTACAAAAATCTATGGTTTCCTGAATAGTGCCTTTGGTTTCTCCTGGAGTACCAATCATAAATGAACAATCAGCCCAACCAAGATATTGCTGAGTCAACCTCACAGCTTGTTTCGCTTGTTCTACTAACACTTTTTTTTTCATTATGTTCAGCATTTTCTGGCTGCCAGATTCAATCCCGTAGCCGATCAAAACACAACCCGCCTCAGCCATAGTAGCGATAAGTTCTTCAGTCATTAGATTTGCTCTTCCACTACAGCCCCAGGTAATTCTCTCGCCAAGCTCTTTCTGTAAATGTTTAATCTTCTGACAAAACTGATAGACAAAATTTTTCTTCAGTACAAATTCATCATCAATAAAGTGGAAATACTCTACCTCGTAGTGAGCATGGAGATATTTTATTTCGCTAATGATATTATCTGGTGAACGGCATCTGTATTTTTGGCCCATAAAATCGTGGTAACAATAGATACATTGGTAAGGACAGCCACGGGTTGCCGATAAGTTCATAGATAAGGGGGCATCTTCGGCAAAAGAACCATCAATCCACTTGTTCCTATTGGGAGCACCCACAGGATTTTTTAGATATATATCCATGGGGAAAAGGTCCCAGGCAGGAAAGGGCAACTTATCAAGGTCATTAATTGGTTCTCGTAACTCGTTTCTGCAAATTGACCCATCATTTCCCTTGAACCATATTCCCTTAATAGTT
>SDBT01011173.1_pt1 | contig 14469 bp, 18 predicted proteins | sample 2277101 | NCBI WGS metagenome assembly SDBT01 (sample SAMN10404973, study PRJNA504765) | marine sediment metagenome | isolation source: marine sediment core GS10_PC15, 103 cmbsf | place: Arctic Ocean: Southern Knipovich Ridge | collected 2010
CCCATCTCGTCTGCTGCTGAACGACTATATGATTCAATAGCGTGTTTACTGGCAGCATAACTAATATTGGCAGTATGAGCGTGAGCAGCGTCGGTACTAGTGTTGATTATCCTTCCCCATTTGGCTTTACGCTTCAAAAACCTATTTAAGTATACGGCCATCATGAGAGCATATGCCCTGGAATTGACCGCAAAATGGCTGTCAATACCCGCAGCAGAAGTCAATTGAATTCCACGACCCTCTTTAGTCACAAGTGAAGGATCAAACGTTTCAAGAACACAATATGTATGGTTATTAACAAGAATATCTACAGGTCCTAGTTTTTTCTCACATAAATCAAAGAGCTTAGAAATATTGTTAGGGTCACTAAGGTCGGATTCATGGGCGAAAGCAGTACCTCCATTGGAATTTATTTTTTCAATCAATGAATTAGCTGACTTCTGCTGCTTTGCACGATACAGAACATCACCACCAACACCAGACTCTTCTGCTTTCTTGAGTTCCTCTTCAGAATATTGACAAGCATCTCGGTAGTAAGTGATAAAGACTTTTGCACCCTGAGTTGCGAACGCTTCAGCTGCAGCCGCCCCGATGCCATGATTAGCGCCAGAAATAAGTACAATTTTATTTTCTAGCTTAGGATCAATCATATTAAATCACCTGTTTTATTTTATATTGAGATCAAAAGCGGTGTTATTTCATATAACTTGAAATAGCCGAATTACTTTGTTTATACACGACTCTACGTCAAGACTCAAGTTAATTAGGACACAGATTTTCGCAGATTATGTCAAAAAGAAGTCTATAACTTCTGGCTCAAGACTAAGGCTTAGTGAAAATCCAATTCCTGAAAATTTTTGATGATCCGTGTTTATCTGCGCCCAAAGCATAAAGGGTTCTTAACCCGTCCGATATTCCGTTGGTTCAGGTTAATCACGTGGAGTGGCAGGGAGGAGATAGGTAGAGTACTCGGGTCGGCTTCGAATCCCTTTAGTTCTATGCATTTCATTGTTGCGATTCACGAAATACGAACAACGAGATACGAATTCATGGTCGGGATGGTGGGATTCGAACCCACGACCTCCTACCCCCGAAGCAGGCGCGCTAAACCAGACTGCGCTACATCCCGACGAAGCATGATGTGTCTAAAGGAAAAATAATAGTATAGCTTAGCTTTTTATCAAGCCCCACAGCCCTATCCCCCCCAAGCTGAGTCCAAGAACTATGATTCCGGCTATCCCTACTCCAATCAAGATAGCAAGGAAGGAGTACTTAATCTTCATTGACAGGAGAAAACTGACCAGAGTTCCTGTCCAGGCACCGGTTATAGGGAGGGGGATGGCTACCAACAAAATAAGTCCTAGCCATCCATATTTCTTGACCAGGTCTTCTCTCTTCTTTGCTCGCTTCACAGTCCAGTCAAGAAATTTTGCTCCTACTTTAAAACGCTGAGCAAAAATAGCTAACCTTTGCAGTAACAAGAGCAAGGGAAGTACGGGTAATATATTGCCGGCTATGGCTATTAAATAGGCTTTCCAGGGTATTATTCCTTGAGATAGAGCAAAGGGGATAGCCCCTCGCAGCTCTGAAATGGGAAGCATAGAAATGAGAAAAGTGAGGATTTCCTTGTTATCCAGCAGGTTACTCAATAAGTCTTCCCTCATCCCAGCCATATTTTCCTATTAGAGGAACAAAAACACATTTTTCTACCGTTACTATCTTAATGTGATTCTTCCTCTTTCTTACCACCTCTAAATCCTGTGAATGACTATTTCCTACCGGAATAACCATTACTCCTCCTTCCCTTAACTGGTCTACTAAGGGTTGAGGTATCTCTCTAGCTCCTGCCGTTACCAGGATTCTATCATAAAGAGAAGACTCCTTCCATCCCAGAGTTCCGTCGCTGAGAAGAATCTTAATATTACTATACCCCAGCTTCTCTAGGAGCTTTCTCGCTCTTTCGGCCAGAGTTCTTATTCTCTCTACACTATAGACTTTTCTAGTCAGTTCAGCAAGAATAGCTGTCTGATAACCAGAACCTGTCCCTATCTCCAGAATCTTCTCATCACCTTTTAATTCTAGGCTCTGAGTCATTAAAGCAACCATATAAGGCTGGGAGATGGTTTGCGCTTTCCCAATAGACAGGGGAAAATCCTGGTAGGCGTTATTACGCACCTCAGAAGGCACGAACTTCTCTCGCTCTACCTTATAGAATGCTGCCAGAACTCGCTGGTCAGTAATTCCCCGAGTGACGAACTGGTCTCTCACCATCTGCTCTCGCAGCTTCTTATAATCCAACTCTTCCCCCTCTTACCTTATCATAAGAGCAAGCCCTGTCAATTTCTCCTCTTAGTTTAGAACTTTCTTGAGTTTTTTGTCTTTTATTAAAACTCTTGTTAGAATCCGATGGAGAGCTTTGTCCTTTACTCCTATTAAATGTTTTCCTATCTCATCCAGTTCAGCCTTTTCCAATTTCACTCTTTTTATGGCAAGAGGCCTTCTCTTTTCTTCTTTTGTACTCTTCTTAATTTCTCCCAGCCGAAAATAGATATCCTTTATCGGTTTGCCTCCCTCTTTTTTGTTGAACTCCGCTATTATTTTATCTTTGAGATAAGTTAGTTGAACTAGCCAGCCTGAATTATCTACGTTGACAAAGAGTTTACCCTTTTTTACCGAGAAGGGATGAGTATGTCTATCTATTTTTTTGCCTACTACTTCTTGCCACAGCCCTAGAAGACTCATCTCTTTCATTTTTTTACTTATGCCTCGTCTATTGAATACTCTTCCCAACACCTCGCTCACAGGAGAAGGAAAGCTATCACGCTTCATACTTGTCTCCTAACGTTGTTCGCTTTTACCTGATAGAAATAAGCCTCTTCCGATAGGCTATTCTTAAATAGGGAAAGATTGGTAGCCGTGAGAAAAACTTGACCTTGTTTCTTAATTGAATTCAACAATAATTCTTGCCTCGCTGGGTCAAGTTCAGGACCAATATCGTCTAACAGACTTATAGGATAGTCATCTTCCTTTGACCTGACTAACTCAAGTTCAGCCAGCCTTAAAGAGAGAGCAGCCATTCTCTGCTCTCCCTGAGAGCCGAAAGGACGCAGGCTAACTCCGTCTTTCAGGATAAGAAAGTCATCCCGATGGGGGCCCACTAAGGTTACCTCTTGCTCCATTTCTTTTTTTCTCTTTAGCTCTAGTTCCTTGCGAAAAATAGTCTTGATCTCTTCCAGGGTGAGTGAAGAAAAATTACCTTTCAAAAAGGAAGATTTGTAAAGCAGGTTGGCCGTACACTCCTTACCATTTATCTCTGGATAAATAGTGGCAAAAAAAGAACTCAACTTTCCCAGCCCCTCCAGACGTATCTTAACTATTATTGAGCCCACATCTATTAACTGCTCATCCCAGCTCTCTAACTGTCCATCGGCTCGTTTGTTTTTTTTGGCAAAAAAAAGAAGATAATTTCTTTGAGAAAGTATTCTCTGATAGGAAGATTTGAGGTAGGGAAAACGGGGGTTAAACAGGGGGAGTTTGGCATCTAGAAAATTTCTTCTCTCCAGTGGAGGGCCTTTTAGCAGCCAAATATCGTCAGGGGAAAAAACAACCATCCACAGCCACTTGCTGGAATCTCTCAGGTTTACTCGGTGAGAATTTACTTTTCTTATTTTAGAATTATTGCGGGAAAGAACAAACTCATAGTCCAGGAGTACCTTCCTCTTACACCCTTCTCCTTTCAGATAGAGATTCTCTTCTTCCCACTTAATCAGTTCCTCATCACAGTTTGTGCGATAAGACGCGCCACGCCCTAAGCAGTGAAGAGCCTCGATTAGATTGGTTTTGCCCTCGCCATTGTCACCCCAGAAAATATTCCAATGGGAACAAAATTCTAAGTCCAGGATTTTGAAATTACGAAAATTAGATAAAAATAAGCTATTCAAGCGCACTTTAGTTTCTTAAAGTATAAGAATTTACACAAATGCCGAAGGACATTCCCTAATAAATTGTTCGGTGTTCGTAGTTCATGGTTCATCGACAAAAGGACCCAAGTTCTAGAGCGCGTCGAGATGTCTTGGATAAGGCATCTACTCCACTTCCTCCTCTTCCATGCCTCGTAATCTCACAGGCATCAGCACACAAATATGGTCTTTATTCTCGCTGGGTCTAATCACCCCCGGGCCTTCAGAATCTGTTAGCTCTATCCGAACCTCTCCTTTTTCTATATTTTTCAATATATCCAGAAGATAAGTAGAGCTAAAGCCTATTTCTATTTCCTCACCTCTTTCCCTTCTTACATCAATTTCCTCATAGGCGTATCCCAATTCAGCAGTCTCAGCACTAATATGAAGAATATTTTCCTTCAATCCAAATTTGAGAAGACGGGATTTTTCATCTGTAAGAAGAGAAACTCGCCTGACGCTTCTCAATAAGTCATCTCTATCAACTAATATGGCTATACTGAACTCAGTAGGAATTACTTTTCTATAATCAGGAAATTTGGCGTCAACCAATTGGGATATGAGAAGAGTATGGTCCATTTCGAAAAATATCTGTCTCTCACTCACCCCTATTCTCACCTCTTTATCTCCACCTAAAATTCGTGCCAGTTGCTGCAATGCTTTCAAAGGAATTATAGCTTCTCCAGAGGAGAGGGAGGAAGAAGCTAGAGAAACGTGAACAAAAGATAGACGTCTTCCATCAGTAGCCACCAATCTCGCATCCTTTTCTTCAACCTCAAGATAAGCTCCATTTAAGTTTTGGTGTGTCTCATCCCGTGAAGCAGCGAAAACTGTCTGTTGAATCATTTGCCTGAGTTCTTCCTGAGAAAGTGAAAAGAATTTTTCCACCATTCCTTGAGGAACTTCCGGAAAATCTTCGGGAGAAAGACCCAGGAGTCGAAACGTTGCTTTTTTACACTTAATAGTAGCTTTGCTCTCTTCTATCTCTAGTGTTACCGGAGCAGAGGGAAGTTCTCTTAAGATATAGAAAAGCTTATCTCCGGGAAGACATATTTCACCCTCCCCCTCAACCTGAGCAGGAAAGGAAGACCGGATAGTAGTTTCCAGATTAGTAGTTGTCAAAGTTATCTTTTCTAGCCCGGCTTCTAATAATACATAAGAAAGAACAGGTAGAGCGGTGCTGGTCAAGGCATTCTGTACTACCTGGATGCTCTCCAGAAAGTCTTCTCTTTTACAATTTATCTTCATAGCAGTCTCCCTTCTGTTTTCTTAAAGTCAACGAATTACATTTTAGCTCAAATCGGTTCTTCTGTCAAAAATAGTTTGACTTATCACCTGCAAGATACTATGATACGCAAAGAGATGCGACTACTATGTTAAGAAAGTAAAGAGGTTTATTATGGATTCCCGCCGAGCTATCTACCGAATAATAGATGCCAATCTTAATCGTGCCAGCGAGGGACTAAGAGTTATAGAAGACGGGGTAAGATTTATTCTGGATGACCGCTCGCTTACTGAGGAGCTTAAGGAGCTACGCCATTCCCTGGCAAAGATAGTAGAGGAGACTCCTGTTTTTAGCCGGGAAGAACTCATAAGCTCTCGTAATTCTCAAAGAGATGTGGGAGCACAACTCGCCGAAGAAAAAAGAGAAAAAATCAAAGAGATGCTCAGAGCTAACTTTAAAAGAGTCGAAGAAGCAGAAAGAAGTCTAGAGGAGTTTGGCAAATTGCTTTCTCCTCTTATGGGAGAACGATTCAGGAAAATTCGTTTTCAAACTTACAGCCTGGAAAAAAAGATAGAAATGAGACTATACAAAAAACATAACTTTAACCTTTATGTAATCACCAACTCCGACTTGATAGAGAAGCAAAGCTTTCAGATGAAAGTAAAAGAGATAATAGCTAACGGAGCCACAGTAATCCAACTGAGAGAAAAAACCTTACCTCTGAGAGCCTTTTTGAAGATAGCTCTATTAATGAGAAAAATAGTCGAGCCCCCTGTTCTCTTGATAATTAACGACAGGGTTGATATAGCCATAGCCTGCCAGGCAGATGGAGTACATATAGGACAGGAGGATATGCCTTTAGGAATGGCTCGACAGATTCTAGGAGAGCACAGAATTATCGGCGTATCTACTCACTCTGTAAAACAAGCTCAAGAGGCCCAAAAAGAAGGGGCTGATTACATAGCCATAGGTCCTATCTTTTCTACCTCGAGCAAACCTAATGTCGGTCCACCTAAAGGCCCGCAGATAATCTCTCAAGTCAAAGAGATGGTAGAAATCCCTGTGGTGGCGATAGGAGGAATAAATCTGGACAATATGGATAAAACCATGGAGGCAGGCGCTGATGGGATAGCAGTGATAAATGCTGTATTTCAAGAAGCAGACGTAGGTTTAGCTACAAGAATGCTCTCCGAAAAAATACGAGATGCTATCTTAAGATGTTCTCTACAATAACCCAAAATGCTGAAGCAACTAAACAAGTAGGCAAGAATCTTGGGCAAAATCTCTCTGCAGGCTCAATTATAGCTCTCACGGGAGAGCTAGGCTGCGGAAAGACTACCCTTGTACAGGGAATAGGCGAAGGCCTGAGGATTAGAAGCATAATCAAAAGCCCCTCCTTTGTTATCATCAATGAATATGACGGTCCTCTCCCTCTATATCATTTTGACCTTTATCGTTTAAACAATGCGGAGGAAATCCTCTCTCTGGGTTATGAGGAGTATTTCTATGAAAAGAGGGGGGTTGTGGTTATCGAATGGGCAAGAAAGATCAAGGACTTCTTGCCTAAAGAATATTTGGAAATTAATCTTGGAATAGTAAGTCCCGTCAGGAAATCCTTTTTTGACGGGCTAGACCTATCTAAAAGGAAAATAAGTGGACAGGCTTATGGAGCTTCTTATAGAGAAGTGATGAAGAAAATGGAGGAGTTATTTTGTTCCTGTTAGGGATAGATACTTCAGCAAAAAGGGGAATTGTATGTTTGGGAGAAAAAGAAGATATCATAATTCAAAAAATGCTTCCTCCTTATTCTTCCTCGCAACGATTGCTGCCCTCTTTAGATATCCTGCTCAAAGAAAGAGGAAAGAACATTCGGGATTTAGAAGGTATCGTGGTTGTCCTGGGTCCGGGTTCCTTTACGGGTTTGCGAATTGGCTTGAGCTTAGCAAAATCTCTGGCCTTCACTCTGAGAATCCCTCTGATAGGAATTTCTTCTTTGGATGTCTGGGTAGCATCTTTCCCTGGGCAGGGTATAATTTGTCCTCTCCTGCAAGCTTACGGAGATAAATCTTATGCAGCATTCTACAAAAAAGACGAAAAGAAAGTTTGCAGAAAAAGTAAATACTTATTTTCGGCATGGGAAGAAATTGAAGAAAGAATTAGAAAAAAGTTTTCTGAGCAAAAAATAACCTTCCTTGTCCCTGAGGAGTACAAAAGCCTGGTTAATAAGACAAATTTAACAGGGAATTATTCTTTTTTCTTCCTGGAGGAGACCGCACATCTCAAAACTCTACTTAGGGTGGGAGCAGAAAAGATAGAAAGCAAAAAAACGGATGATATCTTCACCTTAGCTCCACTCTATGTATCTTCTCCCGTAACAAGAAAGAGGGGTAAATGAACTTGCAGGGTGAGATAAAGATTCGTCGAATGAGAAAAGAAGATATTCCAAGAGCTAGCCACATAGAAAGACTCTCTTTCCCTAATCCCTGGTCTTCCAATATATTTTCTGTGGAGCTAGAGAAAAAGGACTTTGCCTTCTATTATATTATGGAATACCAGCATTCCCTGGTCGCCTATGGAGGATATTGGAAAATAAGGAATGAAGCCCACCTGGTTACCATCGCTGTCCATCCTTCCTTCAGGAGAAAAGGTTTAGGTGGCCAGCTTTTGCAGCATCTTTTTGGCGAAATAGAGAAACAAAGTCTGGACAAAATTACCCTGGAAGTTCGTTCTTCAAACTCCGCTGCGCAAAAGTTTTATCAAGAATTTGGTTTTAAAAGGATAGCTATTCGCCCTCAATATTATATAGACACTAATGAAGACGCTATTGTTTATTGGAAAATCCTACATCCATCCCTGCATCAGCGGTAATGGAACAAGGAGCTTCTGAGCTTAACTTCTCTCCTACTAACCCTTGCCCACAATAGGTCTCTACGCCTATATCTTCGACCATTTTACTTAAAGTGATAGTTTCTCTCCCTGCGTATATGGGAACTTTCCCTTTTGCTTGGTCTAATACAACCTGCATGATTCTCTTCTCCTCCTCCCTTTCCAGGGCATAATACTCTTCCTGACTTCCTACAGGGAAAAGGCCATGAACTTCACCTTCCATTAGATAATCAACCAGGTTTCGCAGGCCATCTTCACTTATTTTTCCTTGCCTGTTAAAGGGTGTAACCATAGCCGGAATGATTCCTCTTGCTGTGAATGACATTTAAGCTCTTTTCTTGTTCGATTTCCCGAGAAGAACAAGATTGGCAATATATTTAGCTTTATTTCCTTTAAGGACATCCAGTACCCCTTGAGCTGCTCCAGTAGCCATTCTAATCACACACTCTTTAGTAAGAGCAGCCATATGAGGGGACAAAATGATGTTTTCCATCTTAAGTAATGGGTTATCTGGATCTGGAGGTTCCTGAGAAAAAACATCACTAGCAGCACCAGCAATCCACCTTTCTTTGAGAGCCCTGGCCAAGGCTCTCTCATCTACTATTCTACCCCGACATACGTTTATAAGAAAAGCGGTAGGCTTCATAAGTTTTAGCTCTCTTTCTCCGATAAGACCTTCGGTATCCCTGGTAAGGGGAACATGAATAGACACAAAGTCTGATTCTTTCAGCAACTCTGGTAAACTATCACATAAGCTCAGCTTCATTTCTTTGGCTTTTTCCGGGGAAAGATAAGGATCGTAAGCTAAAACTTTCATACTAAAAGCGGCTCTACACTTTTTGGCTAAGGTAGAACCGACTCTTCCTACTCCAATGATTCCCAGAATCTTCCCGTCTAAGTCTGATGCTGCAAACTCTTCTCGTAGGGCAAAGTTTCCCTGCCGTGTTGCTCTATCAGAAATAATCAACCTCTTGGCTAAAGCAAGAATAAAGCCTATTGTATGCTCAGCCACAGAAATCATATTGGCGTTTGGCGTATGCACCACAGGAATTCCGCGCTCAGAAGCAGTTTCAATGTCTATGTTATCTACTCCGACTCCATGTCTGCCAATTACCTCTAACTTGTCGGCGGATTCGATGATCTCTCTGGTAAAAGGAGCCGTCCTCACTATAACTGCATGAATTCCCTTGATCTCCTTACGCACCGTCTCCACAGAAGAATCCGAGGCAAGAATAACCTCGACTTCTTTTTTCAGAAGCTTTATCCCACTTTGATGAATGGGCTGAACAATTAATACTTTTTTTCTCATTACTTCTTCTCCTTTTTCTATCTATCCCAATATCATAAGTGCAATCAAACAGTATAATAATTAATAAATCCCTTTTGAAATATACTTTAGTAGAATTTTCCGATTTCTCTCAATATATTCATAAAAGATTCACGAAAAGTGTATATTCTGGAGCAAACCTGCCACCTGTTCTGGTTGAAAGTCTATCACTAATTAACCCTTCATATTTTCCATTTTTATTATACAGGAAGTGGCAGCTCTATGTCAATTTCCTAGCGTATTTTTTCCTTACCGGCTCTGCCTTAAGCTCAATCTTATAAGCACTGTGTATTATCCTGTCACAGATAGCATCGGCAATGGTTACCTCTCCAATAGTCTCATACCAACTCTTGACTGAAAACTGTGAAGAAATCACGGTTGATCTTTTTTGTCTGTCATGAGACTTCAATCAATGATTCGTTTTTGCTACGGTCCGTTCAGTTGCTCAGTATCCTTACGATAACTTCTACCTCCCAGCTCTTATTTATCCTTGTTTCAAGAGTCCTCATTACCTCGTCATTCTGGTATTTACCTAAAAAGTGGTAGATTCTTAATCAGAATGGGTGGCAGGTTTGCTCCAGAATCTACACGATGTTTAGGCTTCTCGCTATTTTTCCATAGCTCATTTCCAATAGACGCAGTTGAGTTGCTTTCTTGGATAATCTTGATATAAATAGGGTGCGTCAACAGGAAGGATTCTAATGTGTGTGCTTATTTCACCAAAGGTTCGAATTGGCAGTAACTGCGTCCGCCATGAATCGTATATCGTATTTCGTATATCCCGACAGAAGAAACAAAGAGAAAAGAACACGGGACTCGAAGCCAACCCGAACGCCGGGACATACTCTTCGCCTGTCATTGCAAGCGTAAGCGACGTAACTTGCTATTCATGTGTCATTGCGAGACAAAGTCGCAACAAATCTGTTTTTCATGTTTCTCCTGAAAAAGAGGAACTAAATGGACCCCAAGAAACCAGGTAAAAAGATAAGACTGGGCCGCGTAGAACTCGATCTAAGCCAAGCTCAACTCGCCGACAAGATTAATGCCAAACAACAAAGCATCTGTCGCTATGGAATCGGTGTGTCGTCACCATCTATAAAGACCTTGGTCAAGATTGCGGGAGTAGCTGGGCACTTCTTGGATGAGTAGGGCGAAAAAGCCAGAGAAAATCAATCTATATAAGAGCTTCAAAGAGAAGGAAAGATCGATGTACAATTTTTTCTTAAATGCTTTAGGTTGTAGCTTTGCCACTCATCGCCTGGAAAAATGGAATGGACTTATGCGATGCAATAATTATTAGGAAATAAAGATGAGAGGACAATAATGACTTACACTCATGTGCTTAGTAAAGGAGGTGTGCTCTAAATGAATGCACTGGAGGCGATACGAAAGCGAAGGAGCGTTCGTAAATACACCGGAGAACCGATTCCCAAAAAGGATCTGGAGAAGATTGTGGATGCCGGGAGGCTTGCTGCCACGGGCGGCAACCAACAGCCGTGGGACTTTGTCGTGGTTACTGATAGAGCGATGATTGAGCGACTCAAGGTGGCGGCTGAGTGGATGGATAAAGCAGCGGCGATCATCGCAGTGGTGATGGATCCTTCTTCTCGATGGTGGCTCGAAGATGGTTCTGCGGCAGTGGAGAATATCCTGATAGCCAGTACTGCCCTTGAGTACGGTTCGTGTTGGCTTGAGGGATACACATTACCACGCGAAGAGGAATTCAAGCAACTACTGCATATTCCGAAGGAGAAGAGGCTGCTTACGCTGATTCCTATAGGTGTGCCAGTGGCCGAGCCAACTGGAGAAAAGAAGAAGAAATCCTTGCAGGAGGTACTCCACTGGGAACGGTATTGATTGCAGTTACGGTGTAGGCTACTTGATGCATCGGCGCGACGGATGATGCACAAGCCCTCACAGAAAAGAATCATCGAAATGAGCTGGACATTGTCTTGATAGGAAGGTAGGATTAAGAAATACTGCTGTGAGGTGATAAGATAAAAATGACATACAGAGTTCATCGATTTGATATCAAGATGGCGAGGGATCAGGGCAGATTAGAGCTTTTTCTGAATAACCTTGAGGGCAAAGTCGGAACAATAATCCCAAACGTTACCCCCGCTGCATTTTCGCTATATGCCCACGTGAATTTTCTTTTCATTGTGGAAAAGGTACGCTGAACTCTTAGTTTATACCAGAATGTAACAAGGAGATTTGCCAGTGAACCTGAGAGAAAGAATTAGAAGAGGTCAGGAAAGCCTTCGGAAGAAATTGTTTCTTTCTTCCATGATGGGAGTTACCGACGGTTCTTTTTGTTCGGAAAGGTCCGAAGGCTGCGCTATGGTCCAGATTGGAGCGTATTTAGCAGAGCCACCGGCCTATCCAGAAACAAAGTCGGTCTTGCCTGCGGGCCAAAAAGAGTGTATTGATTTCCTCGCCAAGGAATGTCGAGGAGCAAGGGAAGATTCAACAGTCAAGGTTTGTTTAAACCTTGCCACGCCGAGGCTTGAGTGGGCTCTAGATGCTAGTGAATGTTTCTACAAAGCTGGTGGAGATATTGTAGAGCTTAATATTCATGGAGGCTACCAGCCGTACCTTCGCCTTGGGAAAATCAGTGCGATGGTTCTACCTGAAAACAGACCTGAGCTTTTTAGATGGCTCGAAGCCTTCTCTATGGTAGAGATTCCGATAATTGTTAAATTTAGAGAAGGAATAGTTGCGGATTACGGACCAATCCTTGATGAAGTTGCAAATTTGAATCTTTTTGGAGTGCACTTTAACATCAGGGATGAGCAAACCAAGAGCCCCAATCTTGAATTTGTAACGACCGTCAAAGAGAAATATTCTTTTTTTCTTTTGGTAACTGGTTATATTAGGTCCAGTGAAATGGTACGAAAGCTTTTTGAGGCAGGGGCTGACATGGTAGGATTTGCGGAGCCAGCGATAAAGGACTCCAAATTTATCAGCAGAATCGCCGAACAAAAGATTTAACAAATGTGTGGCCAGAACATTAGTTTATCTGTCTTCGTATTTGCACGCTTTTATTGCGGTTTTTCTGTTAGTGTGTAAACTTTCGGCTATATGCCCATAGGTCATCTCCAATAGATGCAGTCGAGTTGCTTTCTTGGATAGTTTTTGGCATAAATAGGATTGCTCATCAGGAAGTATCTTGATGCGGGCGGATATTTCACCAATGGTCCGCATTGGCGGCAACTGCGTCCACGAGTTTTTGTTATCCGCCAGAAAGAAAAAATAGGAAAGTTCCTTCTCAGATAGAAGCTTTAGCGGTAGGGGTATGACATTTTTATTTTGTAGAAAGAGTGACATAATTACTTTGCATTGACAATCCTGAGGTATTTCTTGACAAAATCGTTACAATTATGTTATTTTAAGAAAGGATAGATTGATTGGTTTTATGATGAATATGACGTGGTGTTTATCGGAGCTATAGAAGGCCCCTGCACTGACGCTTACACGTACGCTGATATGGAGCTTTTCTGTGGGGCCATTTATGAAGCTCCAGAATTAGTCAATCATCGGATGCAGTGTACTTGCCGTTTTTCCGAGATAATTACGGAGATATTTGCTGAAAACCCTTCTGCTCCTCTTATCTTTATGGGAGAGGATGTAGCAGGAAAATCTGGATTAATATTTAGTCCCTCTTTTATAAGAAAAAAACTTTTGCCTTTGTGGAAAAGAATTGCAAAACCGATTAAAGATAAGGGTCTTAAATTTCTCTTCCATTCTGACGGAAAACTAGCTGATCTACTTCCTATAGTCATTAACGAATTGGAAGCTGACGGAATCAATCCTATTGAGAGAAATGGTTGTAATGATATTTTTCAAATTAGAGAGAAATATCCTCATACACTTCTTTTTGGAAATGTCTGTTGTGAGATAACTTTACCTTATGGAACGGAAAAGGATACAGAACGAGAAACCCTAGAACTCATTAGAAAAATTGGGCCTCAGGGGGGTATTTGTATTGGTTCATCCAGTGAGGTTCATGATCTTGTCACAGTCGGAAATGCTCTTAAAATGTATGAAACAGTTCACAAATATGGGGTTTATCGCATCGAAGTTTAGTAAATCGCACGTTTGTGGGCTTTTTCCTCAGTCTTTCCTATAAGTTCTGCCGGATTGAGACTGTAATAGATGGCTTCCAGTCTTTTTTTTGGCTCGAATCAGCAAGTTCATTTTTTGTCTGTGGTATTGTTTTAGAGCGCTTTGGGGGAATGCGCTCTGTGATACGGCGATTACGGATGGTCAGAAAGATAATCAAACTCAATGCTGCCACGGTGATCATCATCCCTGCTACAATATCAAATGTCATTAGGATAACTCTCTCTTTTTTACTGCCTGGATTTAGTGGGCGGTGTATCCACCATCCGCCATAATAGTGGAGCCTGTTATTAGGTTGGAGGCCTCAGAGGCGAGAAATAGTGCTATAGAGGCAACTTCCCAAGCTTCGCCAAATCTTCCCAGGGGTATTTTCTTCAGCATCTCTGAGCGAACTTGAGGATCAGCCCATGCTTTCCTGCCTAAAGGTGTAAGAATAACCGTAGGAGCAATAGCATTCACATTGATGTTGAATTTTCCCCACTCAAGAGCCAGGGTCTTGGTTATAGAGATTATACCGGCCTTGCTGGCTGAGTAGGCAGCGTGGTTGTCAAGGGCAATGACTCCGGCTTGAGAGGCAATGTTTACGATTTTACCTCTTCTCTCTTTAATCATATGTGTTCCTACAGCTTGAGAGAGAAAAAAAAGACCCTTTAGATTTACATTCAGCGTCTTATCCCACTGCTCTTCAGTTACCTCGGTTGCTGGATTGTTGTCAATAACCCCTGCGTTATTCACCAAAATATCAATCCTGTTAAATTCATTGAGAATATCTCTTACTAGTCTCTTTATTTCCTTTGTATTGGAGATATCCGCCGCTATAGACAGACTCTTTCTTCCTATTCTGTCTATTTCTTTTGCTGTTTTCATCAATTCCTTCTGAAGAATGTCAACGAGGATAAGATGAGCTCCAGAATGAGCAAAGACTAAAGCTATTTCTCTTCCGATTCCCC
>SDBT01011174.1_pt1 | contig 14469 bp, 18 predicted proteins | sample 2277101 | NCBI WGS metagenome assembly SDBT01 (sample SAMN10404973, study PRJNA504765) | marine sediment metagenome | isolation source: marine sediment core GS10_PC15, 103 cmbsf | place: Arctic Ocean: Southern Knipovich Ridge | collected 2010
TTTCTGCATCAGAACCGCAATCGCCATCCCCGAGACAACACCTAAAATCCCCATGATTATCGTTTCAAGTTGTTCCGGTATGTTCATCGTTCTTACCTTTCCGTTAAGCCCGTTTAATCAATATAATTGTCCCATGTTGCGCAAATGCAAAGCCACCTGGGCCTACGGCAGGAAAAGCGACAAGAAGTGCAATATGATTGATCTGACCTATTTCAAAAAAGCGTTCGCTCTCATGGCGCACCGGTAACCCACTTTTGACCTCACCATCTTCGTGTCAATAAACTTTGGTTTCCCGATAAACCAGCCAAATTTATTCTCCACACCCGGCTCAATCCTTTTCTTAACCGGGCAAACACTTTTATCCACAGATTTCCAAATCACCATACTCACCAACGCTTCGGAAGATTTGGACTCGGCAAAGCCATTTTATCTCTATATTGCCAAAATGCCTTTCGCCCTTTCCTTATGTCGCCGGTGTTCTTATAGCTTTACTACCAGTTCAGACCTTTCAAAAGATGCTGCTACTGTTATCTCGCAATATAACAGAACAACGCGAAAACAATGCAGCCACATCCAAGAAGATTTACGCTTTGGCCCGCGCATAGCGAACCTAATACCCCTATCATACAGAATTTTCTGTACCAGTCAAGAGAAAACTAAGGCCAAAACCCTATTTTCAAAAATTGAGTCCTTTCCCTCTTAAGTTTCAAATTATGAGGATTTTCAACGTCGAAAACTCCAAAATGGCAGTCAAACTAATAATCCTTATCCGCCACTGAACGTCTAAACACACTCTTTTAGCCAAAGAGCCGCCGCGCGCCAGTTTATTATGGGACCAGCTCTGCCTAAAATATCGTCCGTAACGAAAAAAAATGCATTTTTGCCAATTCTAACTGAAATTGCCCCCCAATTGCGTCGAATAAAACTACGCTGGAAAACCCGGACAGAGGTGTTCTTGCGGATACTTGTGCCGGGCCAATCCTGCGAAATTATGTATTTTGCCCGATTTACGGCATCGGGATATGGGTGGTTCGATATGCAAAAAAGAAGAGATGTTTTAACGACCGGACAGGTCGCACAGATATGTAATGTGGCGCCGCGCACAGTCACTAAATGGTTCGACTCCGGCCAGTTAAAGGGTTACCGCATACCCGGCTCAAGAGACCGTAGAATCCCCACCAGCGAACTCATTCGCTTTATGAAGGTTCACAACATCCCCACCGATACCATCGAAGTCGGCAAAATGCGAATCCTTATTATCGACAGCGACTGGGAAGCCGCCGAAAATCTTGCCAACGCCCTGCAGAACAAGAGGAATTACGAAACCCAGACCGCACAGAACAGCTTTGACGCCGGCCTGATCGCGCAAAAACTCGTCCCGCACGTCATCATGGTCAATCTTATGGCGCGCGATATCGACGCCACACAGGTCTGCAAATATGTCAGGACAAATGAAGACCTGAGCGGCACAAAGGTAGTCGCCATGGCCAACAATCTCAGCGATGCCGAAGTCGGAGCTCTCCATCAGAAAGGCTTCGATGCCGTCCTCGCAAATCCGGCCGACACCACACAGATCCTCGCAACCATCGAAGACGTCACCGCCATCATCTACTGACAGCATATCCTGTGACGGCTGCCACTAATCATCGAAATATTTACTTTTGAGTGAGAACCGCATAGTGAAAACAAGCAGCCGTATTGTATATCCTGCCATCTTAATCATGGCAATGTTCATTCTGGTCGGCTGCAAGGCCGCCCCGGCACCACCGGCAGGCTTCATTCAAAACCACCGGATAATGGTAAAGGACCAGAAGTCACCCTTTCAATGTGTCTGGTACGACCCCGACTCAGACTGGGACGGTTACACACGGGTATTGGTGGCCCCGGTAAATACACGTTATCTCTCCAAAGCCGACTGGTGGGAAAGCGCCACCTTCGCAACTGACCGCCGCAAAGATTCGCACCAAATCGCAAACTACATGCAGACCAAGGTTCGGGACGCTTTCAACTCAGACCCCCAAAAGCGCTTTGAACCCGCTGAGTCTCCCGGTCCGCGCACACTCACTCTCGAGATGGCCCTCGTCGAGCTCGTTCCCACCAAGGTTTGGCTCAACGCCGTCGGTACAATCTTCGCAGTAACCGTAGATCACGGCTCAGTGGCAATGGAAGCCAAGATTCGCGATGGAGCATCCGTCAACGTAATCGCAACCTTTGCCGACCGAGAACACGGCAAGTCCTCCCTGGTCAGCGTAGCTAATCTGACATGGTACTCGCACGCCGAACACATAATCGACGACTGGGCCGCGCAGATAGTTGAGGTAATGAAAACCGGTGGGACAAAACCTGTCGAGGACTCACCCACTTTTACACTGCAGCCGTGGTAATCTTCGCAGTCAATCCAACCTCACTAACTTGTCCGGCCCACAACCGTATCACTGACTCATCATAAAGGCCTGTTCAAGTACGACAGCATCTGCAAAACTTCACCTACTGTTTCATCACGATTCTGACGAGTCAGTTCAAATAGTACGGCCTGTGGATGATTTTTTACTTGGGCGATAAGGCCGGCCCCTTTCTGTGCCACGGTGGCTAATACCGTTCTGTCAGAAACAAACAGCCGATGTATTGCGCTTACAAATTTTTCCGAAAAGCATTCCATCTTGCCAATCTCATCAATGACAAAAAGCTCGGCGCAGGTTCGGTCAATATCCAGAATCGGCGCCACGGATTTCTCAAATCCTGCCACATCCACGCCGTATCTACCCACTCGCCGGGCCCCTTTAATATCAACGTGCGCCAGTACCCCCTCTGCTCCATCCATGCTCTTCCAGCAAAAACCCTTGCGCACACCACCGGCGCGAATCTCCTGCGTATAGAAACCCGCCACTTTTTTGCAGTCGAGTCTTGCCAGAATATTCATCAGAGCCGTCGTCTTACCACAGCCCGGCAGACCCGTTAACAGAATTTTGACCGATTCTGACGACATATCGTCTAATGTACTTATGCCGGAACATCTCCTGAAATTACCGGTTTAACTGCAAATTCGTCCTGAAATAAGTCCGGCGAGCAGGTAAGCACACAAAGCTATCAATGCCAGTGATGTAAAGCCCAATGAAATCGCCAGGCACGTGCCTAAGACCGCCGCGGTCACCGAAGCAAAACCGTTGATTCCCCACGCCCACGGCACCAAGGCCTGATTACGCTTGCCCAACTCGGCCAGACCGGCCGGAAACGGCATACCCATAAAAAAAGCCAAAGGTGCGCAAATTGCCAGGCCCAAACCTATTCTCCCAATCCGCGAAAAACCGACCAGCCAGTCAAAAGCGAACTTGAGCAGGTTTATTTCTATTACACCGACGACAATTATAGCTATCACAGCCACCCATATTCTGCCGGCAGAGGAGCGGACCAGCCGGGTCGAGACCACAGAACCACAGCCGGAAAACACGAGAAAACCAGCCAGAGTAACCGCAACTCCCAAGACAGGGTCGCCGATTAGGAGGGTCATCTTCTGAATAAAGCCCATTTCGAGGAACATGTACGCAAAACCTAAAAGGAGAAAATAAGCAAGCACCGCCGGCTTACCACCTGGGGCAGATTTGAGCGGTCTTGCAAACGCGAGTGGTACAAGAACAAACAATATGCTGACAAACGCAGCCTGAGCTAAGGTAACCAACAGGATAAGGTAGCCCCATTCGGAATACGGCAGCCAATTATGCGGCATCTGGCGAATCATCTGAGGCAGGGCCTTCAACTTGAAGAAGTCAAAAAAATACGGGCGGTCGTCGGTGGCGGGTCGAATATTGTAAGCGTATTCTTCATAGAACGTTTTCGCTTCTTCGCCAAGTATCCTGCCGGCGGCGTAGTACACAGGCTCCGTGAGAACATGAAACCGATTCGCTTCATGTGCCCCGATACCGGGCACATGAACTATGTCAAAACGGCGCTTCTCGCAAAATTGACGGGTTACAGAAACAGCCGAGGCGGACAAGGTAGCCCCAGAGGCAATAATGGTCGCCGTGGCCCAACTGCGAATTACAATAATGTGGTCGCCGGGCCGGGTAACGCCGCGTGCCCGCAAGGCCTCGGCCACTGTTGCAAGAATCTTAAGACTGTCGCGGGGAGGCGTCTTCAGTGAGCGGGTGATGCACAGCAAACCGTTCGCCGATAATTTGTCAAGGGCTTTTGAGATTGCTTCAATAGTATAAAGATGACTTTCGTTCAAGGCATAAAGCCCTGCGGCAGAAGCTGTGAAGGAATCAAGCAGCGAAATCTGAATAATATCAAATCGGTCTTTCGTCGTTTGCAGGAAGTTCCGACCCTCGGCTATACCGGTTCTCACCTGCGGCCTGTCATAGATGCCGGATGCCAATTCACCGAACGGGCCTTTAAGTAACTCGATTATCTGGCGATTCATCTCGACTGCCCTCACCCGGCGGGCACCTAACAAAACGGCCTGGGCAACATCGCTGCCACCGCCTGAACCTATGATACAGGCGTCCGCATTGGGAACCAGATAGTAGGCAACGGCAGAAGTAACATTGTCGTAGCAGCGCAAATCATCCAACCGCTCAAAACGATTTATGGCGGAGATTCCATCTGCATCACTGATGAGCAGAGTTTGCACGGGAATTTCACCCCGATAGTTGATACTCAGCCCGGGCAGGTAACGGATAGCGGGCGCCTCTACGATGTCCAGCCGGGCCAAAGGACTGTGGCGGGTGGCCAGTATTTTTGAGTTCGGCAAGGCACTGTAGTAAACCAGCGATTTATTTTCGGAAAGGCGGACTTTAAGCCCAATTAATCCGGGCGGCATAAAAAGAGCAAACACTGCACACGCGCAAAGAAGCGTGGCCCCCAACACACGGATCGATATCTTTAATGCAACGATAATCGCCGCAATAAAGGCGACACCGCTTACCATAAGCAATAACTGTTCGCCGCTGCGACCATACATCAAAACCACCGCACCGAGTGCTCCAAGTCCTGAGCCCGTCATGTTAAAAAAATACAGCCGGTGCGCATGCTGGATCCAACCCGAAAAAGCGAGGCAAATACAGCCGCCGGCAAAAAAGAAGGGCACAGAAAACAGCAGATAGTATCCAAGCAGATAAACTATTTGCCGCCCGTCCCAGACGAGTTGTAACTGTTCAAACCGAATCGACTGCGCCGCCCAAAACGTCAAGGGCGTAGCGACCGCCATACCCACGGCAAAGCACCAAAGACTAACATATAGATGCCTCTGGAAGAATTTTTGAGCAATTGTAATGAGCGTGCCGCTGCTGCCGAAGCCGAGTAACGCCGTGCTGATGACGAGATATGCGAAATGGTGCCAGTGGGCGATGGATAGTATCCGCATCAGGACAAGCTCGAGGCCAAGTGCCGCAGCCGATATGCACAGAATGACGAACGACAATGCAATCATTTTACAGTCGGTTCTTAACGCCCACGCTCTACCCGTCCCAACATCGGGACAAACCGCACAGGCAAAAGCTCTTTGCTTGACAGCTCTCCCTTATCATCCTTTGCAATCATCACGAGCACCTGATACCCGAAGGGGCTGCCTAACGGCAGGACCATTACTCCGCCGGGCTTTAACTGCTCAATCAAAGGAGGTGGTACAAATCCCGTTGCACACGTTATTATAATCGCGTCAAAAGGCCCTTTATTCTCCCACCCGAAATAGCCGTCCGCGTTTTTTACGAATACGTTGGCATAGCCTAATTCTTTCAAACGCTTCTGTGCCGATTTGGCAAGGGCCCCGATAATCTCAATTGTATAGACCTGGCTGGCAATTTCCGCACAAACCGCGGCCTGGTACCCCGAGCCTGTTCCGACCTCTAAGACTTTGAAGTGACCTTTAAGCTTCAGGGCCTCGGTCATATAGGCAACAATATAGGGCTGGCTGATGGTTTGGCCGGAGCCGATGGGTAAGGGATAATCGTTGTAGGCCTGGCGCAGGTCGCGCGAGTTGACAAATGCATGTCGGGGCACAATTTCAAGCCCAGCCAATACGTTAGGGTCGGTAATATCTCTCTGACGCATTTGCCTGTTCACCATCCTCAGCCGCTCGGCTCGCCTTTCGGCAAAAGCCGGATGTTTATGAGCAGGGCGGACACCGATACCGTCTCCAGCAGTCCCGGGGTCAGCCTCATTCGACTTATCAGCATCAGACCGATTCATCTCACTATCACGTTGGGTCCGAGTGTGTATAGCAGAAGCCGGTGCCTTTTCACAGCCCCAATTCGGCCCAACGATAATCGGTACCGCCGCCCAAAGAAAAATCTTCGCGGAAAATCTCAAAAGGTGACTTTGAAAACAGCCTGGAGATTTCGGACACATCTGTTCGCCTTCTCTGTGCAATATCTTCTTAATAACCCGCATGAGCAATTAGCTATCACTATTACTTACAATGCTCCCACCAGCCACGGCGATATTATAGCATAACTTTGTACGCTGTACCATAATCCTGCTGCTGGACCCAAGCCGAAATCGCAATCCCGTCTTCCCTCTCCCTTTTACTTGACAAATTCGGCCCAGACGCGAACATATAACCTGCGTGTAGATAACATCACAGCGATAAATAGTTATGGAGATTGAAAATGAAGTTATATCTTGTTCAGCACGGAAAAGCCGTTGCCAAAGATGTAGACCCGGGCAGGCCCCTGACCCGGGAGGGTCGGGCTGAAGTTGAAAGGGTCACTGCTTTTATTGAGCCCTTGAGTCTTTGTGTGGATTACGTGTGGCACAGCGGCAAAACACGGGCGGAACAGACGGCTGAGATTCTGGCTGCGGTAATAAGAGCTGACAAAGGTGTCATCCAACGCGAAGGGCTCGCACCCAATGATGATGTCGGTGAGTTGGCCAATGAAATCGATGCTCTCGGCCGGGACGTGATGATTGTGGGTCATCTGCCTTTTCTGAGCAAGCTGGCATCGGTGTTGATTACCGGCAGCGAATCAGCCAACGCCATAGCATTCAAAAATGGCGGAGTCGTATCTATAAGGCGCGGCGATGATAACCTGTGGCAATTAGCCTGGCTAATAACGCCCGAACTTCTCAGCTAACGGATTACTGTTAATAATCGGCACTGAAGAAGTTGGTCAATAGCGGGGACAGGATTCGAACCTGCGACCTCCGGGTTATGAGCCCGACGAGCTACCAGACTGCTCTACCCCGCGATAAATCGTCAAATATCAAAATACCATACCAAGCCTGTTTTATCAACAGCCAATATCTGCAAAACTAAAGTCTTTCACAAATCTTTGCGGCGATTGCATCAGCACGGCCCTGGTCATATTCATACGCAGGCCAACGTGTGAACACTTCGTCACTTTCATTTCGCGGTATTATATGAAAATGCACGTGGTCCACCAACTGCCCCGCCACCCGGCCGTTATTGCAAAGCACGTTATACCCGACCGCACCAACAGCACCGAAAACCGCCTCGGCAATTTTGCCCACACACGAAATGACCTTACCCAAAACCTCAGGCCGACACTGATGCAGTTTCTCAAAATGTGCTTTAGGAACCACCAGCGTATGTCCATCACTGATAGGCCGAATATCCAGAAAAGCCAAGACTGCCTCATCCTCATAAATCTTCTTACAGGGAATCTCGCCGCTCACAATTTTGCAGAAGATACAATCATTCGCACTCATTTCGGCCTGCCTCAAAAGTCGTGCCTGTCTTATTCAGCAGGATACTTAACTGCCGCCACTGTCTGCTTTCGAACGCTTTTTGCCCCGACCTTTTTTCTTGGTTTTCGACTGTTCTTTCGCATCCTCCTCCTGCTGGCCGACAAGCTGCAGCAGAACCAACTGCCCGTTGTCGCCCAGCCTTCTCTTGGCAAGATGGATTATCCTCGTATAGCCACCCGGCCGGTCGAGATAACGCGGGCCAAGCTCACTGAACAATTTGCCAACCACTGTGCCGCTCTTAACCATCTGGCCGTCCTGGTCCTTGTAGATAGCCCGATTATTCAAAAGAGAAATCACACGACGACGCGACGCAAGGTCACCCTTCTTGGCCAACGTAATCATCTTCTCGGCAAAACCTCGCACCTCTTTTGCCTTCTGGATGGTCGTCGAAATCGTCTCATGCTCAAAAAGAGATGATGCGAGATTCCGACGCAACGCCAAACGATGCGCGCTTGTCCGACTTAAATGAGCTCCAGCTACTCGATGACGCATACTATTAACCCTTTTGCGCTAACCAACTTTATTATTCATTCACACCCTGACGACCGATTTACCAAAGACAATCAGTCCTCTTCTTGCATGCCCAAAGACAAACCCAAATCCGCCAACTTCCTCTTGACCTCCCGCAAACTCGTTTTACCGAAGCTGCGAATCTTCAGCAGTTCTGCATCTGTCTTTTGAGCCAACTGCCCAACCGTCTCAATATGATTCGACTCAAGACAATTGTTGGACCTGACTGTAAGCTCCAACGTCTCAATCGGCATTGCGAGCTTGGCCGCCACTTCCTCGTCCACACTTGTCCGCTCACCGTCTTCAGAAATCATCTCCTCGGCAACAGTATCTTCGCCAATTTCCGAATACTGCACGAACGGATTGATGTACTTGCGCAGAATCTTTCCTGCCTCAACCATCGCCATTTCCGGTGAAACCGTACCGTCCGTCCAAATTTCCAACGTCAGTTTGTCATAATTTGTGCGCTGACCAACACGCGTATCATCCGTCTTGTATCTGACACGTACAACAGGCGAATAAATCGCGTCAATCTCTATCCTGCCGATTTCCTGATTAAACCTGTCCTCCTCCGCAATCCTTTCAGACGCCGGCGAATACCCGCGCCCATTATCAATCACCATCTCCATCTCAAATTTGACATTCTCAGTCAATGTCGCCAGTACCACGTCCTTATTGATTATCTCAACCAAGGGGTCGGTTTCGATCATGCCCGCTGTGATCTCACCCTTGCCTTTAGCTTTGACCACGATTGTCCTCGGTTCTTCAGCCTGTGAGCGCACGATAAGCTTCTTGACATTCATAACTAAGTCGGTAACATCCTCCATCACCCCCTTAATCGTCGAGAACTCATGGTCAACGCCACTGAGCTTAATCGACGTTACCGCGCTGCCCTCCAATGACGAGAGCAAAACGCGGCGCAGGCTGTTACCGATAGTCGTCCCAAAACCTCGCTCAAACGGTTCAATGTAAAACCTTCCGTACGTTTCTGTCGATACTTCCCTGTCACGCTCAATCCGCGTCGGTAATTCCAATCCTCTCCACGTTATCCTCATTTATGGCCTCCTAAAAAACGCGGCAAATGTTCTCAGCAGCCTTTTGCTTTGGCCAACATCCAACAAAAAAACTGCTCTCTGCTATTCGCCGCCACCATTAATTCATATCAATCCAAAAACTATCTCGAAACTATCTCGAACAAAACTCGACCACCAAATGTTCTTCAATCACAAGCTGAATATCATCGCGACTCGGCGACCCAACTATCGTAGCTGCAGGCTTGTCCGGATCGAGCTGCAGCCAGCCCTGAACCATATAGTTGGGATTGCTCGACAACTGAGTTTTAACCAAATTAAGGCTCTTGGCCGAACCCTTCAACCCAATCTTGTCGCCAATCTTCAACGTAAAATCTGCTATATCAACCTTACGCTCGTTCACGTGAACATGCCCGTGATTGATTAACTGCCTTGCCGCTTTGCGCGACGCCACGAAGTTGAGCTTGTAAACGACGTTGTCGAGTCGTCTCTCTAAAAGTTCCAGCAGAACCTCGCCGGTATTGCCCTTCATACGTTCCGCCCTGCGGAAACACCGTATGAACTGCTTCTCACCCAAACCGTAGTATCTTTTGACTTTCTGCTTCTCACGAAGCCGAACTCCGTAATCGCTGCTTCTGCCGCGCCGCCAGCCGTGCATACCAGGCCCCATGTTCCGCTCACGCTTCTCTACCGCACACTTGCCCGTCTCGCACCTGCTGCCTTTAAGCATCAGTTTCATGCCTTCGCGCCGGCAATGCTTACAGGATGAACCAAGATAACGTCCCATATCAACTCAACTTCCAACTAAGTATAACTAAAAACTAACAAAACCCGTCACACTCTTCTCCGCTTACGAGGCCGACATCCATTGTGAGGAATCGGAGTGATATCCTCAATCGACGAAATTCTCAGACCAGCCTGCTGAATCGCAGATATCGCTGACTCACGTCCCGAACCCGGACCCTTTACCCTGATTTCTACTTCACGAACTCCGTAACGCACCGCCGAGCGGGCACACTTCTCCGCCGCCCTTTGCGCCGCAAAAGGTGTACTTTTCCTCGACCCCTTAAAGCCGACAGTCCCTGCAGAGTCCCGGCAAATCGTATCACCGTTCACATCCGTGATGGTCACCAGCGTATTATTGAACGTCGCCTTAATATAGACTATCGCACGTATGACATTCTTTCTAATTCTTCGCTTGACACGTCTGGCCATTAGTACCACCTATTATAAAATCTCAAAAATCCAATTCAAAAGCCAACACTACCGCAATTCCTTCACACCTTTCTTGCCGGCAACCGTCTTCTTCTTCCCTTTGCGCGTCCGTGCGTTGCTTCGAGTCTGTTGCCCATGCACCGGCAGCCCACGCCTGTGACGTATCCCTCTGTAACAGGCTATATCACGAAGCCGGGCTATGTTCTGCGATACCTGACGCCGAAGCTGACCTTCAACAATGCACTCACGGTCGATAATCTGAGTTATCCGGCTTACTTCATCCTCCGTAAGTTTGCCGGCCTTGACTGTCTTCTCAATGCCGGCTTCTTTCAAAATCATACCGGCCGTGTGCTCACCAATCCCATGAACATACGTAAGCGATATCCATACCGGCTTATTATTTGGAATATCAACACCAACTATACGCGGCATAACAACTCCTGTTAACCTCTAAAACTCAAGAACCCGCCTCAGCCCTGTCGCTGTTTATGACGGGGATTTGCCGTGCAAATCACTCGTATAACGCCTTTGCGTCGAATTAACTTACAATTCTCACAAATACGTTTTACCGAACTTCGAACTTTCATAACGCCACCTATTACTTTGTCATTCCCACGAAAACACCGAATCTATTTTCGTTTTAGTTTCGCAAAACTATGCGCCCACGCGACAGGTCATACGGGCTCATCTCAACAGTCACCTTATCGCCCGGCAAAATTCGAATAAAATGCATCCGCATCTTGCCCGACACATGCGCCAGAACCTGATGACCGTTTTCAAGCTCAACCTTGAACATCGCGTTCGGCAACGCATCAATAACCTTCGCCTCAAGTCTGATCGCGTCTTTCTTAACCATGGTCTTTCCCACAGCTAACCATTTCTGTCCTTTCCTCTGCTTTTCATACTTCCAGCCCGACTATCCCTTACGCCGTCAACACCTCACAACCACTTTTCACTATCGCTATCGTATGCTCAAAATGAGCAGAGCACTTACCGTCTTTCGTTACTACCGTCCAACTGTCTTGCAGCGTCCTTACCAAACTGCTACCCATGTTCACCATGGGCTCAACCGCTAATATCATCCCTTCCCTTAAAATTATGTCGTTCTTCAAAAGCTCCTTGCTCACGAAGTTTGGTATCTTCGGGTCCTCGTGCATTTCCCTTCCGATCCCGTGACCGACAAAATCCTTTACAATGGAGAACCCGGCCCGATTCGCACACGCTTCCATCTGGCCGGCAATCTGGCTCCATTTCAAGCCGGGGGCCGATTTGGCTATCGTAATATCAAGAAGCTCCTTTGTAACATCCATCAGCTTCTGCTTATCAGACGAAATCGTTCCGACACCAAAGGTAACAGCCGCATCTGCACAGTAGCCCGCCAGCTTTATGCCAAAATCCACGCTCAAAATGTCTCCATCCCTGAGCCTTACTTTACTCGACGGAATACCGTGAACCACCTGTTCATTTATCGATGCACAAATGATACCCGGAAACGGTCGTTTTGCATAGGGACTTTCAACTCCCTTAAACAGCGCCTGCCCGCCTGCACCAGTGGTTATCCGGGCCGCCAATTCGTCCAACCGGGCTGTACTCGTCCCCACTTTCGCTATGTCCTGCACTTTTGAAAGAACTTCAGCTACAACCGACCCAGCACTGCGAAGCATCGCTATCTCTCTGCTGCTCCTGAGCGTTATAGCCATCTAACCAACCTGGCTGCAGAGTGCGTCCAGTTTCGAAAATACCGACGCCGTCACATTTTCAATCAAACCCGTAGCGTCAATATCAATAACCGTTTTGCCTCTGCCCTTATAGTAACCCACGACCGCAGCCGTCTGCTCGTGGTAAGTCTTAAGCCTGTCGGTGACCACCTCGGGTTTATCATCTGTTCGCTGAACAATTGCCTGGCCGTCCCTGTCACAAATCCCTTCGGCCTCGGGCTTCAGGTTTTCTATATGATAAACCGAACCGCACTGCGGACAGCTTCTTCGACCAGTAAGCCTGGCCGAAATCTCCTCATCAGGTACCTGCAAGTTCACAATGCCGCCTATTTCCTCGCCCGCTTCAGCCAGCGCCCGGTCCAGTTCCTCAGCCTGCACCAACGTCCGCGGAAAACCATCTAAAACATACCCCGCTGGAGCTTTTCTCATGGCCTCAATCATCATATTAATGATAACATCATCAGGCACTAATTGGCCCGAATCCATATAGCTTTGGGCCTTCTGCCCAAGTTCGCTGCCCGCAGCTCGCTCAGCCCGCAAAATATCACCACTCGACAAATGCGTTATCTCATACTTGTCTGCAATACGCTTACACTGCGTGCCTTTGCCCGCACCAGGCGGTCCCAACAAAATCAATCTCACCTGTATGCTCCTTTAATCCTGCCTGAATCAGTGAAGCCTTCGTAGTGTCGCATTATCAGGTTCGCTTCTATTCTCTGTACCAGGTCAAGCGAAACACTAACCACAATCAGTAAGCCCGTCCCGCCCAAAAATGTCGCAATCCGCCATTCGACCCCCATCAGTTGAACTATGAGGCTCGGCACTACTGCGATAAACGCCAAAAATGAGGCACCAAAGTATGTTATGCGAATCATCACCGTCTCAAGGTACTCTGCCGTTCGATGCCCGGGACGAAGCCCTGGAATGAAGCTGCCCGAATCACGAAGACGCTTGGCCATATCCTTGGGCTGAAACTGAACCGTCGTCCAGAAATACGCAAACGCAAATATCATAACAACAAACAATACATTGTAAGTGTAAGCCGAAGGCATAAATGCCCCCTGCAAATTAGCCAGAAAGGCCGAACCACGCAGCTTTTCTATATTCTCGAGCTGCTGAAAAATAATCGGTGGAAACATCATCAAACTCGAAGCAAAGATAATCGGCATCACTCCGCCATGATTAACCCGAAGAGGCAAATAATGCCTCTGACCGCCGTACATACGCCTGCCTCGCATTTGCTTGGCCTGTTGAATCGGTATCCTGCGTTGTCCCTGCGTTATCAATATCGCCCCGGCCACAACGAAGATAAATGCCGCCAACAAAAACAGTATTGTCCCCGGCCCATATTTGCCCGTGGCAGCACCAACACGGAAATCCGCGTTGTTCCAAACCGTCATCATCGCACCGGGCATCCGCGAAACAATCCCGGCCATGATCAACAGGCTTATGCCATTGCCGATACCGTACTCATCTATCTGCTCACCGAGCCACATCAAAAACAATGTCCCTGCTGTCATCCCGACAACACCCATAAAGATAGCTCGCCCCTCCATCCCGGCGTAAGTAAGGCCTTTAAACATCTTCATAATCATCATCGACTGGATAAAACACAACGGTACCGTCAAATATCGCGTATATTCCTGAATCTTCTTATATCCGGTCTGTCCTTCCTGCCTTAGCTTGCGAAGCGCGGGAAGAACTTCGCCAAGAAGCATCAGAATAATAGAAGCCGATATATAAGGCATAATTCCCAGACCAAACAAACTCGTCTTGTCAAGTCTTCCGCCGCTGAACATCTGAAGGTATTCCGCCACCCTGCCGATCGGAGAATCCTCGCTCCGCCCACCGGTCATTTGCGATATCTTCGCCTGGTCAAAACATGGAATCGAAATATGGAATCCGATCCTGTAAATGCACAGAAGAGCCACAGTAAACAGAATCTTATTCCGCAAATCTGGAATTCTGAATATGTTTGTTACTCTTCCGAACATTATTCCATGCCCCTTCTACTACTAATACGAAGATACTCTGCAACCCTGCCGATCGGAGAATCCCCGCTCCGGCCACCGGTCATTTGTTGTATCTTCACCTGGTCAAAACAGGGAATCGATTTATGGTATCCGATCCTGTAAATGCACAGAAAAGCCACGGTAAAAAAAACCACCGTTAACAGAATCTTATTCCGCAAATCTGGAATTCTAAATATGTTTGTTACTCTTCCTAACATTTCACTCTATCCCTGTTACTATCCCGATATTAAGCAACCACCTTCGCCGTACCGCCGCAGCCGG
>SDBT01011175.1_pt1 | contig 14468 bp, 11 predicted proteins | sample 2277101 | NCBI WGS metagenome assembly SDBT01 (sample SAMN10404973, study PRJNA504765) | marine sediment metagenome | isolation source: marine sediment core GS10_PC15, 103 cmbsf | place: Arctic Ocean: Southern Knipovich Ridge | collected 2010
GAACTTGGCCTTGAACTGCCGCGGCCGGTAAATCTGGACCCGGGTATTATCGAGCCGTCAAAGCTGGTGCTGGCGACAACAAAAAACTATTCGCACCGTATATATATAGGCAAACAAATGTACGCTGAAGTGACATTGTTCTTCGATAAGGGCCGCTGGAGGACGTTTGATTACACATATCCGGATTACAGGCAGGAATGTTACCTTGATTTTTTCGATAGGGTCAGAAAGAAATTACTGGAGCAACTGAAATCTTAACCTTAAGTCAACTTGCCATATTGTTGGCGGCGGGGGCGTTTTTGCTGTCGGTGGTGTTGACGGTGGTTGTGAAAAAGGTGTCGCCGGCCGTAGGTTTTGTTGCGCATCCGACCACAGACAGATACCATCGTGCGGCGGTACCGCTGGGCGGGGGGATTGCGATATTTACAACCCTCATTAGTATAATGCTGGCAGGTGTGATTTCGGTGAAGTTTCTGGCCGGCGGAGGGTACCTGGACCGGCTGGGTGAATCCGTGCTGATTCACAGGACAGGGTTCCTTGAGCGGATAGATGAGCTTTTAATAATAATGCTGGCTGTTTCGGTGTTGTTCGTACTGGGGCTGTGGGACGACAGAAAACATCTGGGGCCGGTGGTGAAACTGGCGGTGCAGTTTGCGGTGGCGATAATTGTGGCTTCTGTTGGGCAAACGCGTGTGGAGTTCTTTATCGAAAACAGGGTGATTACGACCGTTCTTTCGGCCTTGTGGATTGTGCTGATAATAAATGCGTTTAATTTTCTTGATAATATGGACGGGCTTGCAGCGGGAATTGCGGTTATAACCAGCTTAATTCTGTTTACAGCGGCGGCGTTGAGCGGTCAGGTGTTTGTAGGGGCATTAGCGCTTGTTTTCACAGGGACACTACTGGGCTTTCTGGTATTTAATTTTGCACCGGCGAAAATATTTATGGGTGACGCAGGGTCGCTGGTTGTGGGTTTTATAGTTGCTGTTCTGACTATCCGCACGACATATTATCAACAGGCCGGCAGCGGCCAATGGTACGCGGTTTTTATGCCGCTGGTGGTTATGGCCGTGCCGCTGTACGATTTTATCAGTGTTACGGTTCTGCGAATAAGCCAGGGCAAAAGCCCGCTGGTCGGTGATACTCAGCACTTTTCCCATCGATTGAAAAGACACGGCCTGACCGATGCCCAGACGGTTCTGACGTTATACCTGGCAACACTGTGTACCGGCCTGGGGGCCACTTTCCTCGACCAGGTTGACCTGCTGGGCGCGATTTTAATTTTTACTCAGACGTTTATGATATTGGCGATGATAGCTATCTTCGAAACTGCATCGAAGTGAATCTGAGCTTAACCGGTCCCACAATAAGCGGTAATTAGGCGGTTCAGGGTTATGGCTGAGCTTTACGGTGTCATCTTTGACGTTGACGGCGTAATCGCCGATACCGAGGCGGTCAACGCACAGGCTTCTATGAGGGTCTTTGCGGATTTGTTCGGTGTACAGGGCGTTCAAAGGAAGGATTTTGAGCAGGGCCTGGGCCGAGGCGCGGCCGAATACATAAAGGCCGCCGCAAGGGTGCACGGACTAAACCTGACAAACGAACAGATAGCGCAGGCAACACAGGCACGTCAGGAGTATTTTCTGCAAATACTGGAACAACAACCTTTGCCGGCACTTGGCGGCGTATTGGAGCTAATTGGTGCGGCACTTGAGCACAAAGACTTTCGTGCAGCTATCGCTACCAGCAGCACGCGTGAAAAATCGCAGGCGGTACTTCGTTCAGCGGGCATTCCATACAAGAAAATGGTTTATATCACCGGCAGCGATGTAAGGAACAAGAAGCCGCATCCAGAGCTTTTTGAGAAAGCGGTCGAGCGCCTGGCTGTACCGGCACGTAACTGTGTTGTTATAGAAGATGCGCCGAACGGCGTCAAAGCGGCCCTGGCGGCTGGTTGTAAATGCATCGGGGTAACCAATTCGGCAATCTCTTCCGGCGTGAGGGTGCGTCTGGAAGAAGCTGACATGGTTGTGGACAGCCTGACAGAAATCGGCCTTTCCGACCTGATAAAACTAATTGCTTCGGACAATCAAAAGATGCATAGTTTGTAATTTAAGGCGTTCCATGCAGATTAGACCGACAGAAACAGAATCCAAAAGTAAACCGCTTGTGCTGCTGGAATACGTTCTTGTGACGGTGTGTCTGGGCACGGCAGCAGCTTATATCGTATTTAACGCCGGCGTGATTGTTCAGCCGGCAGGTGAGCCGATTAATCTTGCCGGAAAACTGTACGGTCTGTCGGCAGCGGGTATATTGCTGCTGGTTCCGGTAGTATGGCTGGTATGCAGCTTCTGGAGGGGGCGGCTCTCATATTACCTCACGGGGATAGAATGGCCACTTCTGCTGCTGTGTGCGGGCGGTGTTGTCGGCATTATGGTCGCTGCGGACAAACGCGCAGCGATAAACTGCTCTGCTGAAATCGTGGCCCCTGTCTGTATGGCGGTATTTCTGGTACAGGTATTAACCTGCAGACGACGAGTTAATGTTGTACTGGGGGTAATCGCGGCAATGGGCGTGGTGACGGTAATTTACAGCACGTTCCAGTTTCTTTGGCTTAACGATATGGTCATCAAGCAGTATGAAAATAATCCGCAGGAAATACTGGCCAAGCTGAACATTCAGCAGGGCTCGTTCAAACAAATGCTGTTTGAAAACAGTCTGTACTCGAAGGACGTGCGGGGCTTTTTCACAACGGGCAACTCAGCAGGTTCTTTTTTGCTGCTGGCCCTTTCGTCGGCGGTTGTTCTGCTGCTGGACAAGGTCAAAAGTTACAGATTCAATTCTGCGAAATTATACGAAGTTCTGACCCGGGCGGCAGCGGCGGGGATAATTGCTTTTGGAATTTTTATAAGCCACAGCAAAGGCGCCACAGCAGGACTGATTGTCGCAGCGGCAATGCTTGCAGGGTACGTTTGCTTCGGCGGGTGGGCGGCGATTCACAAAAAAAAGATACTGGTGTTTGTGTTGATTTGTATTATTGCAGGGACGTTCGTAGTGGTTGTTTATGGAGTAACATACGACCGGTTACCGGGCGGTACTTCAATGCTTGTGCGGTGGCAGTACTGGCGGGCGGCGGGACAAATGTGGCTTGACCAGCCCCTTACGGGAGTGGGGCCGGCCAATTTTGTGCACTTTTATCCGCACTACAAGCCGGCGGCAGCGCTGGAAACGGTCGCAGACCCGCACAATTTTCTGTTGAGCATACTCGCACAGTTCGGTCCTTTGGGGCTTGCGGGGTTTCTGTCGGCAATAGCAGCGGTTTTTTACAGGGTTATTTTCCCGCGGCCGGTGCAGCCGGCAGAGAAAACCTCCGAGCGGCGATTCGAAGATATCAGCGCAGCGGTTTTGTTTTGCGCGATGGCCGGATTTCTTGTTCATAACTGCATTGATTTTGCTGTTTTCGAAGGGCCGATTCTGACAACATTCTGGATGGTGGCGGCCTGTGCTGTGAGTATAACTTTCATAAGAGACAGGCAAAAACCGACTGTCGTAAAAGCAACGACCACGGCAAAAGCGGTGACAACTGCGGCAGGGGCGGTAATAGTTTTTCTGTTTGCTGCATACGTTATGTTTCCGTCAGCAAAGACTACGGTCAGGACACGACAGGCCCTGAAAGCTCAGTCGCTGGGACAATTGCAGTATGCTGCGGAACTTTTGGCCGAAGCTGCTGAAGACGACCGATTCAGCAATACAGCGTTGTTTCTGGGCGGGCGGTTTTACCTGGACAGTTTTTACAGCAGGGCCACGGCCGCGACAGGTCCGTTGCTGGATGCCGCAGAGCGTTTTCGACAGGCACACGAACGTAACAAAGCTGACTATAAGAGCCTGGAAAAGCTGGCCGACGTTTATATGATGCTTGCGGTGGTGGATAAACAGCAGTCGAGAACGGACTGGCTGACCAGGGCAATGGAAAGCGCACAACTTGCGGTCGAGCGTTTTGGCGGCTGCGGTCGGCTGCGGGTCAAGCTGGCACAGGCCGCTGAGCAGCTCGATAAGGTTGAGCTTGCCCTGGAGCAGTATAAAAAAGCGGTGGCCATTGAGGACAGCTATCGCAGGCAGTTTGCGATAATGTACCCACAGCGGGAAATGTTCAGCAGATTGGGACAGCGGTCTTATGAATTTGCAAAACAAAGAATAAAGACGCTCTCGGAACAGTGATAAAAAATCAGCCACAGAGGCTACTGAGAACATAGAGAGAAATAAACCGCGGAGTAACACAGATAAACACGGATTAATCAGGCGCAAAAAAAGCACCAGCAGCACCGGCAGCGGTGAAAAACGGCAAGGCTTTTATGGGCTTGCATCGGCAGGGGGATTCGGGTATTCTGACAGCACAAAATGAAACGTCGTGAATTCTTAGCTAAGTCGATGGCAGTAGCAGGAGGTGTTCTGCTGGGCACGAAACTTGCCTGCCGCGGGCCGGCGGTGCAGCCGGAAATCGCAACGTTCGACCCATACGCTCGCGTGCCGCTGGGCAAGACGCAGATTAAGGTCTCACGTGTCGGCTTTGGTACAGGTATGCGCGGCTGGATGCGCGAGTCGAACCAGACCCGGCTGGGAAAAGAAAAATTCGAATCGCTGCTGCGGGCGGCGTATGAGCGGGGCATAAGGCTGTTTGATGCGGCGGACCTGTACGGCACACACCCGTACATGGCAAGCGCGCTGGGGAAAATTGCACGGAACAATTACGTGGTCGTATCGAAAATCTGGTGGCAACCCAATGGGCTGCCCGAGAAACAACGGCCCGGCACCGAAGTGGTGGTCGAGCGATTCCTAAAGGAACTGAACACCGACTACATCGACGTAATTTTGCTGCATTGCGTTACATCAGCCAACTGGCCTGGGCAGGTCAGCGAACAAATGGATGTTCTGGCAAAGCTGAAGAAAAAAGGCATCATCAGGGCACATGGGGTCTCGTGCCATTCGCTGGAGGCTCTTGAGGCGGCTGTGAACCAGCCGTGGGTCGATTCGGTCCACGCGAGAATCAACGCGTACGGCGAGAATATGGACGGCCCACCAGATGAGGTCGCGGGTGTACTGAGGAAGCTGCATCTGGCAGGCAAAGGTGTGGTGGGTATGAAGCTGATTGGAGCGGGGCAGTTCGGCAACAGTGATGAAAAACGAAACGAATCAATTCGCTATGTGCTGGGCCTTGGATGTGTGGATACGATGGTAGTCGGGTTCGAGAAGGTTGAGGAGATTGATGACTTCGCCGCAAGGGTCCGCAAAGTCAAGTGGTGCGAGAAATTGCAGCCTGCAACTACTACGGTGCGGTGATGTTGAGCAGGAAACAGGGAGGGTAAATCCGGGTTTCGTGGTTCGTGATTGGATTGACCATTTACGTAATGCGGGCCATCACTTCATCGGGGATGTCAAAGTTAGCGTATGCGTTCTGAACATCGTCGTGGTCGTCAAAAGCTTCCATAAGGGCGATTATTCTTTTGGCCACAGCAATGTTGGTCACAGGCACATTATTGGCGGGAACCATTGAGATTTCCGATACCTGTGTGGGGATTTCTTTTTCTTTGAGTGTTTCCTTCAGTCTTTCATAAGCATCGGGCTGGCAGATGATTTCAAAGACCTCGCCGGTGTTCTGCATATCGTCGGCACCGGCTGAAAGGGCGATTTCCATAAGCTGGTCTTCATCAACATCGGCGGTGCTGACGGTAATAAGTCCTTTTTTGCTGAACATCCAGTTTACACAGCCGCTGGTGCCCAGCGAGCCGCCGTGCTTTTCGAACAGTCTTTTTATTTCCGGTGCGGTCCTGTTGCGGTTGTCGGTAAGGGCCTCGACCATAATAGCTACGCCCGCAGGGCCGTACCCCTCATACAAGACCTGGTCAAAAGTGGCTGAGCCGAGCTCGCCGGTGCCCCTTTTGATTGCCTTTTCGATGGTGTCCTTGGGCATATTTGCGGCCTTGGCCTTGTCGATGGCGTAGCGCAGCGTCAGATTGGTGTTAGGGTCGCCGCCGCCACTTTTTGCGGCCACTATTATCATCCGGGCAATTTTACTCCACATCCTGCCGCGTTTTGCGTCATTGACGGCCTTTTTGTATTTTATACCCGCCCAGTGCGAATGTCCCGACATAATTGCTCCTTTGAGGAAACCAAAACCTCATTATATAAGATTGGCAGGGGCAAAGTAAAGATTTTTTAGCGGCCTTTTACAGTATAACAATATCAAAGCGGTGCAGGCAGGCGGCAATTTTCTTGACCAATTGTTCAATTTTTAATATGTTGCTGGGATTGAGACATATAGTTTTTAAGGGGCAAAAAGGATGAAAATCAGTAAACGCGCACAGGCGGTGCCGCCTTCAGCCACTATTGCGGTCACCACATTAGCCAAACAATTGCAGGCCCAGGGTAAGGACGTCATTGGTTTTGGCGCAGGGGAGCCTGATTTTGACACCCCTGATTTTATCAAAGAGGCGGCTGTTAAGGCGTTGAAGGCGGGAAGAACCAAGTACACACCCGCCAGCGGCACGGTCGAGCTAAGACAGGCCATCGCCGCAAAGCTGCAAAAAGAAAATAACCTTAATTACACCGCTGAGCAAATCATCGTCAATATAGGAGCCAAACATTCCGTGTACGAGGCAATGCAGGCCGTGCTCGATGGCGGAGACGAAGTTATTCTAACAGCACCGTACTGGGTAACCTATACGGAAACGGTAAAGCTGGCAGACGCCACTGCCAAAATAATAAAAACCGACAAGGCCAATAGTTACAAGATTACGCCGCAGCAGCTCCAGGACACTGTCACGGAAAAGACAGCCATGTTTTTGATTAATTCGCCGAATAATCCCGGCGGTTTTACTTATAGTCCGCAGGAGATGAAAGCCCTCGCAAAGGTGCTTGAAGGGACAAACGTAATCGTATTGTCGGATGAAATTTATGAAAAGCTCATTTACGGCGATACGCAGTTTGTCAGCTTTGCATCCGTAAGTGACGATGCTTTCAAGAGGACTTTGACTGTCAACGGTTTGAGCAAGGCGTTTTCAATGACGGGCTGGCGTCTTGGTTATACGGCGGGGCCGCTGGAGGTAATAAAGGCAATGGGGCGCCTGCAGTCTCATACGACTTCAAATGCGGTGACATTCGCCCAGGATGCGGCGATTGCGGCCCTTAATGATTCGGGCGATACAGTCGAAAAGATGCGCAAAGAGTTCGAACGGCGAGGCGAGTATATGGCACAACGGCTGAATGCTATAAAGGGTGTGAATTGCCTTCAGCCAACCGGGGCTTTTTACTGTTTTCCTGATGTGTCGGGTATTTACGGCCGAACTATTAACGGTGCCAGAATTAACGGCAGTATGGACTTTGCAAAAGCGCTTCTGGAGCAGGCCAACGTGGCGGTGGTACCGGGTCTGCCGTTCGGCTGTGACGAAAATGTTCGGCTCAGTTTTGCCTGCTCGCTGGAAAAGATTACCAAAGGGCTGGACAGGCTTGAAAAATGGGTGGATCAATAAAGACCAAAGACCAAAGACTCAAGACCAAAGAGCAAAATCATGGCGGGGCAAACGAGTCGCGAGTTACCAGTCGCGAGCGACCTGCGTTGTCGGGCTGGCCGATGGCAGTGGGCTGGGTGGCGATGCTGATATTTGCGCTGCACGCCAGCACGCATATGGTCGGCGCCGGCGATACGTGGGTGGCAATGGCATGCGGCAGACATTTCATCAATCACGGTGTCGATACGGTCGAGCCATTCAGCGCAAACAGCCATAAGGCAGGACCCACAGAGCAGGATATACAAAAATGGCCCAAGGCCGCACGATGGATTGCCGACAAAGTAGGACTGGAAACGGTCAGATACTGGCACCCGACCGGCTGGGTTAACCAGAACTGGCTTACGCACGTTATCTTTTACTGGCTGACACATCTGTCACCTTTTGCCGACGCCGAGGATTATTCGTTCAATGCGCTTGTTTACTGGAAATTCGCCGTTTACATACTTACGGTCATCTGTGTTTATTACACGGGTAGAATCCTCGGCGCCAATGCGGTGCTGTCGGCAGTTTTCGCCTGCTTTGCGATGTTTGTAGGCAGAACCTTCCTGGACATCAGGCCTGCGGGCTTTTCAAACCTGCTTGTGGCGGTATTTCTGCTGGTGCTTGTACTGACTACTTATCGAAATATTTTGTATATCTGGCTGATTGTTCCCCTTGCGGCCTTCTGGTGCAACCTCCACGGCGGATACATCTATCTGTTCATAATGCTGGTGCCGTTTTTCGCTTTTAATCTTTTAACCATTATATCGAAGAAACGATTTGTTTCGATAGGGACAAAAGGTCTGTATCATAGTGTAGCGGCGGGTTTTGTTGCCTTTATCGCATGTATTGTTTTCAACCCTTTCCATCTGACGAATCTTACCCATACGTTCGTTATCAGCATCAGCAAACATGCTGAAATGTGGCGCAACGTTAACGAATGGCACCCGGCGTTCGAATGGAGAAACCCGGTAGGCGACGAAATACCTTTCTTAATCATGTATATTATCTGCTGGCTGGTATTTATCGTATGGGCGGGTGTTTTGATAGCCGGCAGACGAGCCGTTCGCCTGAAAACCGGGCGACGGAAACGAGAGACTACGGAGGGTTTCGAATGGCCGAGGATTGATTTGGCCATGATGGTAATTGCGGCGCTTACAATATACATGGCGATTCGCTCACGAAGATTCATACCCATCGCCGGATATGCGGCCTGTCCGGTTTTAGCGGTGCTGGCTGACCAGACAATACGGGTTATCGCTGCGGTCCGCAACGTTGGAAAGACCAATGTTCTGAAGGTTAATCCCATGCCTGTTGACCTTCAGCGGCTTTTTACCATCGGCGGAATTGTTGCGGTGATATTTTTCGGTACCCTGTGGGGATTGAAGTTCAAGCGGGTTTATCTTGACGCCTGGCCGACAGATACGAAACTGAATTCTGTTTTTATACGAATGACAGCTTCGGACGCCAAGCCTTTTTACGCGGGTAAGTTCATAAGAGACAATAAACTTTCCGGCAAGATGTTTAACTACTGGACCGAAGGCGGCTTTATCGCCTGGAGCCAGGAACCGGACCCGAATACCGGAAAAACACCTCTGCAGTTGTTTATGGACGGCAGGGCACAGGCTGCTTATGAGCCGGACAGCTACCAGCTTTGGGCCGGGATTATGTCCGGCGGCCCGTTTTATCACAGTGCCCTTACCAGGGGACAGAGACTGACCCGCCAGCACTACACGAAAATCGGTGAATGGATAGACCAGCAGCTTAAAAAGCATAATGTCTGGGTATTCTTAATGCCGGCCAAGGAGCTTGATAAACCTGCCGTAAAGGGGCTTGAACACAATCCGAGCTGGCATCTTATTTTTCTCAATAATAAACAAAGACTGTTTGTCGATATAACCACACCTCAGGGCAAAGAGCTTTTCGACGGCTTGTTTAACGGTAAAACCGTTTACCCGGATGAGTTTTCGCGGAATCTTGCGATGGCCCACAACGCTTATCTGTTTGGCACGGGCCAGGCCGCAAAAGAGCGAGCGCTGGATTTTGCGATAAAGGCCTTCGAGCTTGAGCCCTGCCAGGCGCCTATGATTAAGATTGTGGGCCTTGGTGCGAGAATGCCCGCATTGAGGTCGCGGGTAAAGCAGTTCTGTAAGAGTTACTTTGACGATTTTGACAAAAACAGAAAAACTTACGCCAGACAACACGCCTATCACAACAAATTAGTGGCTGTCTTAATGGCTGGTGACTATTTAAGGCAGCAGGCCCAAAGGCAGAAAGATGCGAAATCGGCTGAGTTTTACTCCGCCAAGCGAGTTGAGTTTGAAAACGAGCGAAAGCAGCTTCTTAGCGACAAGAGGTGGTGATGTATGACTGCAAAGGGTACGGCAGCCAATGCGGGTGATTCAAATGCTCAAGGTCGCGGTGTATGTATAAGTGTTTTTTTCCCCTGCTATAACGAGCAGGAAAATATTACCCGTACTGTGGAACGTGCGACAGCAGTGCTTGAAGGTATCAATGCGGATTTTGAAATAATCATTATTGACGACGGCAGTTCGGATGCGACCGGTAAAATCGCCGAGGAAATCGCCGCCCGTGACACCAGGGTCAGAGTGGTTCACCACGGGACCAACCAGGGCTATGGGGCGGCGCTGCGGTCGGGATTCAAGGCTGCGGAGAAAAAGCTTGTGTTTTATACCGACGGTGATGGGCAGTTTGATATTGGTGAAATGCCGGCGCTGCTGCCGCTGATGCAGCGCTATGATATTGTCAGCTGTTACCGTTTGAACCGGCAGGACAATATGCTACGGAAAATCAACGGCTGGTGCTGGACAAGACTTGTTTGCCTGCTGTTCGGTATGAGGATAAGGGATATCGATTGTGCTTTCAAGTTATACAAAAGAGAGATTTTTGATAACATCACCCTCTCAAGCGGCGGCGCCCTTATAGATACCGAAATCCTTGCCCGCGCAATACGCAAGGGTTACAGCATAACTCAAAAAGGGGTGCATCATTATCCTCGGACCGCGGGCACACAGACCGGCGCTAACATGAAGGTGATTTTACGTGCTTTCAGAGAACTCATTGACCTGTACAAACAGATCCGAAAACAGAATTGAACAAACCGTGTAGGCGGTACGAACTACTTACCATATGCAGGAACAAGAATCCAAAAGCAATCTGTTCATTTATGGTTCGCTGCGGAACCGTAAAGTGTTTCTTTCCATCAGCGGGCTGAGTTTCACTCGAAAACCGTCAAGAGTCAGCGGAGATATCCTTTTTGCAGAGCTGGCACTGCTTGCACGTTATCGAAGGGTCAGCCCGGACAACGTTTATTATTATGCCGTGCCGGACAGGTCGTCGAAAATAGAGGGACTGCTGGTGCGTAACGTGCCGAAATGGGCGATGGGTGAAGTTGACAAATACGAGGGAAAACGCTATCAGCGACAAACCGTAATGGTTAATACCGCAAGCGGACCGGTCGAGGCACAAGCCTACCTGGTCAGCAGGGAATCTATGAAAAAGCAATTCGGGGACAGATTCCATGTGAATCTGATACATGAGCTTTGGCTGCGTAGAAGAATTGAGTGGTTTATTAAAAAACATACCCGCCCAGGTGAACGAACAGCTGATGCAGAAGTGGAACGACGAGCCCACAGAGAATTACTGGGTACCACCGAGCGCGACCTGGTTATCAGCCATTATCATACCAGCCCCGTAAGCGATTATTATCTTGAGCATGAACTCGACCGGCCAAGACCAAGTATAAAACATCTCTACGACGACCAAGAGGCGAAAAGATTTATTGAAAATTACCTGGCTTTAGTGGTCAAGCAGGTCATGCTCAATCAGCTCGATGAGAGGATTCAAGGACGATACCGCTTCGAGCTCGAACATATGCTCACTTCAGAGAGATATTTTAAACGCACTGTAAGTATTCTTGTGGCACTGCACATTATCAATGCCAACAAACCCTCGGTGGAGCTGATAATAGAAAAATGCCTCGAAACGCTGCCTTATTCACAACACGACCTGATTGACTACGTTAAATACGCTGTGCGCGCAGCAAAAAGTCTGTTTGACAGGCGGGTTGTTGAGGCAAACCTTGCGCGTGTGCGCTCGAACCTGCGGCCGGGGCTTATACCGCTCGGAGCAGAAATCGAATTGAGCAATCTTGGGCCCAGGGCGGTTGGAGCCGGCGGACAGGGGCAGGAGATTCCTGAGGCGATATACGATAATTTTCGGTATTTTCACGACTTCAACATGGAGGTTCTCTCCTGGAAATTAGGCGGGTACATTGACGACCACAGGGGCTCTACCGAACCGGCGAGACGGGTGGGTTTTCTGGAGCTGGCACCGGGCAGGCTAAACATTGCCGGCGAGTTGTCGCGGCCGGCAACCGGCGACCCCTGGTTGTTGAATCAGCTCATACATGAGATTACCGTGTTTTACAAGGTTCAGCCGCACAGCCTGCATTTGTCTTTCCAGCTGCGGCGTAATCAAATCGGCAGGCAGAAGGTACTGCCGCTGGGCTTTGTAAAGTGCCTGCTGGCGCTGGGCGGGGGACCGGAACAGAAAAACACGGGCAGGCTTTGGGTCACACGGATTGGCCATGACGAAATAACGCAGCGCCAACGCGGTGTCGAAGAGCTTGTTTTTGCCAGAACCAATAAGCGCAGTTGGTACATGGCAGCAGATGATATAGCCGACAAGAGGCCCAGCCAGGCAACCACATATGTGCAGCAATACAAGTTTATACGTTTGTCCGAGCGAGCCGACTATGAGCCGCTGATTATGTGTCTGAAGGGCCTTCAGCTTGCATACAATCCCGGCGATTACCTGACCGCTGAGCAGTTGCAAAGTGACCGCAGACTGGCCGGAGACTTCGCCAAACTTAAAACATGGGCCAGCGAACCGAAGGAAATTCCCGCCCCGGTAATCAGCCGATTTATCAAAACAGTTCAGCACGGGCTTATGAACGAACGGCATCACCAGCCGGCGCACAAACTGCATTATATTGACTGGGCAATCAGCGCCATTTTGGTTCAGTTACGGATGTTCAATAAACAGATAGAAAAATCGCGCACTTGTTCATAGGGTGGGGTGCGGGTTATCATCGCTTCATTGCCTGTTGATAAATCCTTTTGCGTTTAAGCTTTTTTATGGCCAACCGTGCGATTTGATTATGGTCGAACGCCATTTGGGCGGGTAAATTATCTATATCGAACCACCTTGCCTTTGCGGCATCATCACCTGCTTTTATCTTATTGGAGGTGCCTGTTCGTTCGTGGCCCTGCAGCCGGCTGAGAATACCCATAAACACCACTGAAATCTGCCGGCCGCGAGGGTCGCGGCCGCATGTGCCGAAGGTGTGCATTTGCTGCAGCGACACGTCTGTCAGGCCGGTCTCCTCAGCCAATTCCCTGGCCGCGGCGTCTTCGAGTTCCTCGTCCATATCCACAAAGCCGCCGGGCAAAGCCCAGTTGCCCTTGAAAGGCTCTGTGCCGCGGTTAATCAGCAGGACTTTGACATTTTTGCTGGAAACGGTGAAGACAACGGCATCGACGGTGACCATGGGTCTCGGCCAGTCGTAGATATATTTGCCCTTTTCAGCCATCAGTCGGTACGCTTAAATGCAAATATCAAATAGCTGCATGATTTTTTGCGTATTGTATATTGTGACGTTGACTTTTGCATTTTAATTTTGGATTTTTCCAGCGCCTTGCCGGAATCGCAGGTATTACTTATAATTGCCGAATTATGGCCGACAGCTACCGTAACATTCTGATAGTCAAGCCCAGCAGTCTTGGTGACATAGTAATGGCGCTGCCTGCACTTGGCGCTGTGCATAAGGCTTTTCCACAGGCAAAGATAAGCTGGCTTATACGTCCGGAGTTCGCCGGTCTTCTGCAGAATCACCCGTTTATAACCGATGTGATTGCCTTTGACCGCAAATTCCTCGGCAAGGCCTGGTATGATCCGCGTGCCTTTTCAGCGCTTATATCACTTATTGGTCTGCTGAGGGCAAGAAAATTTGACCTGGTCATAGACCTGCAGGGTCTCTTCAGGACGGCTTGTTTAGGCTGGCTGTCGGGGTGCGCAAAACGCATCGGAACCAGCACGGCAAGAGAATTCGCGACGCTTTTTTATACCGACAAGGTTAAGTTCGATGCCGGCTGTATCCATGTGGTTGACTATTATCTTAAAGTTGCGACACTTGCCGGCGCTGAAGAGGTTGGCGTGGAGTTTGTGCTGCCGCAGGATGCGGCTGCAGAAAAGTCGGTAATGGACATAGTGACAGGTTATGGTGTCAACAGGGATAATTACGCGGTTGTGATTGCCGGCAGTGTCCATCAGGACAAGTGCTGGCCGACAGAGCGGTTTGCAGCTTTGGCCGATAAGCTCGGGTCGCAGTTTAACCTGCCGACTGTCGCAACAGGCACTGCAAAAGAAAAGGCCATTGTTGACAAGCTCAGCGAACTGGCTAATGTCCCGATAGTCAATCTTGCCGGCCTGACTGATTTAAGGCAACTGACGGCGCTATTGCGAAAAGCGCGGCTTGTGGTAAGCAATGATACCGGGCCGGGGCATATAGCGGCGGCTTTGGGTGTGCCGCTGGTTATGATATTCGGCCGGGCCAACCCGGCAAGGCTTGCGCCTTATGGCCGCAAAAACTGTGTGGCTGCAATCGACCCTGACAACAGGCCGATGGAACGCAACAACAAAGAACCCAAATACAGCGTTAAGGCCGTAAGCTTCGAGCATGTGTACGAAAAGGTCTGCCGGCAGCTTACGGGAAAGGCTACATAGTAAGGATGTTTTTGAATGTTGGCCGGCACGAAAACTCCCGGCCTGTGCGAAATCAATTGTATATGTCAACGTAATCTGGTATTGTGGCCGGTTTGAAAGACTTAGCGGCGGCTCAAG
>SDBT01011176.1_pt1 | contig 14467 bp, 11 predicted proteins | sample 2277101 | NCBI WGS metagenome assembly SDBT01 (sample SAMN10404973, study PRJNA504765) | marine sediment metagenome | isolation source: marine sediment core GS10_PC15, 103 cmbsf | place: Arctic Ocean: Southern Knipovich Ridge | collected 2010
TCGGCTTGGTACATTCTTTTTGTAGTCTTCAAGCGAAGCTACTCTCATCAGAATGCCATGAACATCGCCCGGCACAGCTCTTGAAGTAAAATCTCTGTAGAAATCCTCCGTGCTGAGCTGGATACTCACCACCGAACGTCCCTTGAAATTGATGGACCATTCGAATCTCTCGCTGTGGAATCCCGCTTCCTCAAGCAGTGAGACGGTGCGTTCGACCGCTTCGGCGGCAACAACGAAGTCCACATCCTGGGTCACCATGGCTTGTTCCGCCCAGTGGTTCACCGCCACGCCCCCAATGGCGCACCACGTAATGTCCGCTCTTTCAAGGCAATCAACCAGTCTCATCACATCATCGGTTCCACCGGATGTCTGCCAATCGTAGAATTGCTTCGCCATCATATCTGCACGCTACAAAAAATGTCATCCATTACATAATACACCACCCCCTCATACTCTACTCGTATGTATTCGGTTATAGCTGAAACGATATCAACTCATCCGGATTCTGTCAAGCGTCAAGAGTCAATCCTATGCTCAACTGCACGGATTAGGAAGTTTTTTTCTTGCTTTTTGAGCGACTTTGGGTAGATTTTGTAATTAAAATACGGGATCGCTTAGTCCGCCGGGTGCGGATTCGCAATAACGAGAAATTGGAGATTTGGCTATGATAGGCAAAAAGATAAGACTGGAAAGGATAATCGACCGCAATTCGCACAGGACGGTAATTATCCCTATGGACCACGGTGTTACGGTCGGCCCGATCGAAGGTCTGGCCAATATGCGGACGGCGGTCAGCAATGTCGTATCCGGTGGCGCAAATGCTATCCTGATGCACAAAGGTATCGTCCGGACCGGCCATCGCGGCACGGGCAGAGACGTCGGGTTGATTATCCACCTTTCCGGCGGAACATCGCTGAGCCCCGACCCGAATGCAAAGGAGCTGGTCTGCACTGTCGAAGAGGCGATCAAGCTCGGCGCCGATGCGGTTTCTGTCCATATCAATCTCGGAGCCGAGACCGACAAAGAGATGCTCCGGCAGTTGGGGCAGGTAAGCGAAAGATGTCAGGTCTGGCAGATGCCGCTGGTGGCGATGATGTACACCCGCGGGCCGAAGATCAAAAATGAATATAACGTTGATAATGTCAAGCACGCCGCAAGAGTTGCCGCCGAGCTGGGCGCAGATATTGTGAAGGTCGTCTATACCGGCAGCACCGAGAGTTTCGTCGAGGTAGTCAATGGCTGTCCGGTGCCGGTTGTGATTGCGGGCGGCGCAAAGATGGACAGCGACGAGGACATCTTCAAGATGGTTGAAGATGCCCTTCAGGCCAGTGCCGCAGGCGTATCGATAGGCCGAAACGCATTCCAGCACAAAAATCCAACTAAGATGGTCCAGGTCCTGAGCAAAATGGTCCACCATGGAGCAAGTGTTGACGAAGCCGTCAAAATGCTGAAGGATTAGTGACCGGCGGAATTGGTAGGTTGGCATATGTGCAGATATATTTTATTTGTGGTGGTAGTGTTGGCTTCGTTGGGGGCCGGGTGTTCACATTTAGCCGTTCGCGATGTGAAAGTTGGGCCGGTGAGGTTTGCTCATCCCGATGAGTTTGTGAGCGGTCAAGGATTCATGGCCCTGGCCGACCGGAGGATCTTCGCCGTAATGGCTTTTGCCAATGTCATGGGTTACGATAACGAGGCGGAGGGCAGGCAGATGCATCCGGTCCGGATCAAGGTGCGTAAACTACTTTCGGACAACCTGGCCGGCCATCCAAAGAAGGTCAAAGCCTGGCGGCAGTATTACGAAACGAGGAAACTGGCCATTTTTCAATATCAGGACTATGCCCTGAGTCTTAGTGCTGACTGGCAATTCAGGCGTATCCGGCCGGATAGTGAATTGGGATATAGCGTTACGGCCGAGAGACTTAAAGACTTTCCTGATGTTTTGAATGACTTCTGTCTTATGGGAAAGCTGGATGAAGTGTGGGACGAAGTTAAGGCCGACTATATCGCCGAGATCAATAAATACAACATGGACGGGATGCAGCACCAGATGGACTTCCTTTGGAAGTACCTGAGAATGGAGCGGCGGGATACGCTAACGCTCGTAAATATCCCGAACCTTCTTGAGGCACATAACTACGCTATAGGCGCTCGGTATGAGGACTACTACTACACAGTGGAAAGTCCTGGCTCTCATGCCTATGGTTTGAACATTCATGAGTATCTTCATTCCATTGTAAATCCCCTTGTGCAAGCCAATCAGGATAAGTTTACGGGCAGGTTGATGGATTACTACAAGGCGGGCGAGAACCGCCCCATTTCGCAGTCGTATCGCGATCCCGTCACTTTCACGTTCGAGTGCATGGTCCGGGCGCTGGACCACCGGCTGAACGCCCTGCTGTCGGAAAACGCCGAAGGCAAGAAGCGCGCGGAGAATCGAGTCGACCAACTGACAGAGCAGGGACTGACCTTGACGCGTGCGTTCTATAATATGCTGGCCGATTACGAACAGAGCGATCTGAGCTTTGACCAATTTGTGCCGATACTGATCGAAAAACTGCCGGCATACGAGCAATGACTTAACAAAAAAATGAATTTTTGAAATATAGTTAAAACATTTTACAGCAATATTGAGGACAGTAGCCATTAATCCCGAAGGAGGTTGCCATGTATCGTTACAGAGTAGTTTTTCTGTTAATAGCCGGGCTTTCAGCAGCGATTTTGTTTGTTAGCCCCCTACAAACTGCATCGTCACAGATGCAATCGAAACTTATCAAGGCCAAGGACGGTTCCGGCATCATTGGCTACAAGGATACACCGATCCTGCCCTGGTGCAGCTACTACGTACACGATCCCGACCGCCCTGCTCCGCCGAAAGTCACGCCGGGCCTGCTCGGTATCGACAAGAAGGCCGGCACCGCTCCATCTAATGCTGTGGTGCTCTTCAATGGGACAAATCTATCCAAATGGAAGCCTTCCGGCTGGAAAATCAAAAATCACGAGTTGGTCGCCGTTTCGGGTGAACTGACAACGAATAAACCCTTTGGCGATTGTCAGTTGCATCTGGAATGGCAGGCCCCCGATCCGCCGCAGGGACACATGTTCGATCGCGGCAATAGTGGCGTCATGCTCATGGGATTATTTGAGATACAGATCTACGATTCATATACGGAGAAGCTCTATCCGGACGGCCAGGCCGCCTCGGTTTACGGCCAAACCCCGCCGATGGTAAACGCCTGCCGCAAGCCCGGCCAATGGCAGACTTTCGACATTATTTTCTACGCCCCGGTCTTCAGGGATGGCAAGCTCGAAAAAGAAGCTTATGTCACCGTCCTGCATAACGGCCTGCTCGTTCACCACAACCAGAAAATTTACGGCCCGACCGGCCACCGGATTCTGCCGGGCTACGATAAGCCCATCCCCGGAAAACTGCCGCTGAGCCTTTCGGCCCACAACAATCCGGTGCGTTTCCGAAACATCTGGATACGCCCGCTCTGACCGGAAAATCTGCGTGAAAAAGTCTTTAGGTTCAGGAAACGCTCCTTTCCGCATCCTTTCGTCTCTCGATTATCGATAAGCGAATTGAGCAAAAAGTCGGAGTTTACTTATTGCCTTGACATGCATATAATTAAGTGCCGATAAAGGATTGTATATGGGCCAAAAGGGAAATCAGTTCAGCACGTTTGCAGGGGTCTTCACACCGTCGATCCTTACGATACTCGGCGTGATAATGTTCCTTCGTGCCGGGTACGTCATCGGCGAAGCCGGCATTCTCAATACGATCCTAATTCTGTGTGTTGCTGAAATAATCACTCTCTTGACCGCCATTTCCATGAGCGCGATCGCTACGAACACGCCGGTCGCCGGCGGCGGGGCCTATTTTCTTATCTCACGCGCACTTGGTCCGCAGTTCGGCGGCGCCATCGGCCTGGCCTTGTTCCTGGCCCAGGCCCTGTCTGTGCCCTTCTATATTCTGGGCTTCACGAATTCGCTCGTAGCAAGCTTTCCGAGCCTTAGCGCGTGGTTTGTCCCGATAGCTCTGGTCACGGGGGCAATTCTCTTTGCTGTTAACATTATCAGTTCAGGTCTTGCTATTCGGATTCAGTACATCGTGATGGCTATGCTGGCCCTGGCCATCGTCTCCTTCCTGGGCGGCGCCTTGCTTCTATTCGATCCGGCGCTTTTACAGGCAAATCTGGGCCCGTCCTATACGAAACCGACGATTGGATTCTGGACGGTCTTTGCGATTTACTTCCCGGCGGTGACCGGAATTCTGGCCGGCGTCAACATGTCGGGCGATTTGAAGGATCCCGCTCGCTCACTGGTGCGCGGCACGATGGCGGCCATCGCCGTAGGTTTTGTTATCTATCTGCTCGAAATTCTTTTATCCGGCGGTTCGCAGCAACGAGGCGACCTGCAAACCCAGCCGTTTGAGATGCTGGTAAAGAATGCCTTGTGGGGCACGGGCTTTTTGGTCATGGGAGGTGTCTTTGCCGCGACGATATCCAGTGCGGTTGGCTCGTTCCTCGGCGCGCCTCGGGTGCTGCAGGCCCTGGCACGCGACCGGATTTTCCCGATCCTCGGCATATTCGGCCACGGTTCGAAGGACAAGGACGAGCCGCGATATGGACTTGTCCTGACGTTGGGGCTGACGATTGGCGTTATCCTGCTGTTGGGCGGCAGCGACTCGATGTCTGCTTTCGATATTATTGCGGCAATTGTCAGTATGTTCTTTTTGTGTACCTACGGCATGATAAATTTGGCTGCTTTTGTCGAATCTTTCGGCGCGAATCCGTCCTTCAGGCCGCGTTTCAGATTCTACCATTGGACCACTTCTATTTTCGGTTTTGTTGCCTGCCTGATCGTGATGATTCTGATCGATGCGATAACTGCTCTGGCGGCTATCCTCGTTATTGCCGGTATCTACGTATACCTGAGCCGCAGGGTGTTTCGCTCGGCATTCGGTGACGCTCGCCTGGGTTTTCAATATGCATTAGTGGTGCGCACGCTGCAAAAACTTCGCCTGATGACGCCGCACGCAAAGAACTGGCGCCCTACCTTCCTTGTTATGGCGGGCAACACAAAGACACACATGGCGCTGATTAAGTATGCAGTCTGGATGGAAGGCGGGCGAGGCCTTGTCACGGCGGCACAGGTCATCTCGGGAGATCTTGAGATTTACGCCGCACGCGTCGAGAGCCTCCGTGCGGCAATGGATACTTTTCTTCGGAGCAACAAACTGGCGGTCTTCCCGGAAGTTGTCTTTGCCGAGGACATGGATGAGGGTATTCGCACGCTGGCGCAAGCCCATTCAATCGGTCCGCTAAAGCCCAACACGGTGCTATTCGGCTGGCCTCACAGCGCCGAGCGTGCCGAAGTGATGTTCCGTAATGTCTGGAGCATCGCTGCGATGGGCAAGAGCATGGTGATTGTGGCCGACAAGGGACTGCCGTCGGAAGCACGGCCCCGGCGGCGGATTGATATCTGGTGGAGGGGTCAGAAGAACGGGTCGCTGATGGCTACGCTGGCATATTTGCTGGCACAGAACTGGGAATGGCGTGACAGTTATATCAGAGTTCTTCGTGTCATCCGGGATGCTGCCGGTCGTGACTCATCGCGTCAGGCCGTCCGTAAACTCGTCGAAGCTACCCGCATCCGCGCCGAACCCCGCGTAATTGTATCGACGGAACCATTCTACGACGTGTTTCGAAGCCATTCCGCCAAAGCGGATGTGACATTTTTGGGTATGCAATCCTCCGATGATGAAACATCCACTCAATTCTACGGCCGTATCTCCGATCTTCTGGCGGATATGCCGACTACGATCCTGGTTCATTCCAGCGGTGAAGCCGACGTGTTCGTATAAAGCAGGGCCGGGCCTACTCTTTTGCTGAAACATACTCGTAAAGGTCTCTGACGACGGACGGCTCTGCCTCTTCGAAAAACGCGCCGCGGCCGGGACTTTGCGTGGCATTTTCATAGCTGTGCAGAGGGGCTATCGCGGCCTTTACGGCAAATGGACGTTTAACTTCCTGGATAGGGATTATGTTCATAGCAAGTTTTTCGCCTACTTTCCTGGAGCAGTCCTTGCTGTAAACGCCACGAAAACTCAAACTCTCGCCCTGGCAGGTGCATACATCTCCGTCGGATGAGATACATTCTATTTTTACTCTGCCGTTATCATTTTTCAGTCGCCGGAATACCCGGGCGTTGCAGATTCCGTTGTACGTTTCGTCGTCGAGAGGGGCAAGGACTTTTGAGCAAAGCTCGCCGTATATCCTCGAATTCAAATTGATCAATCCCTCTCGATCGTTACTCAGGGATTCTTCCAGAACGTTGTGCAATGACTGAATGTCCAGCCAGAATATTTTATGCTCCAGCCTGTTCAGGATGCTCAAAAGCTCAATACCGAAATGCTTGGGGAAACGGAAAGCCCGCTTGAGACTTTCGTTGAAGATAATGTGGCAGATATCACGCTTGTCATCAAAATCCAGCTCCAGAAGCATTCCTGCGACACTGTCTGCCACCCCGTCTTCGTCCCCCTCATCGGCCATTATGTTGCCGACTATTCTCCGTATGTCACCTAAGTGCCTTTTGCCCGCCTGCTCGATGGCACGTTTCAACGGTTCACTCATATCCGCCTGAAATTGCACGTCGAAATGCGCCGATAGCGTCGGATCGTACACATCCGACAACAGGCCTAAAAAACGCCTGTAAGTCTGCTGATATTTCTCCGGCCCATACGATGAAAATCGCAGCATTACTTCTATGAACGGCTGGTAGTTTTCGTTATCGTCCACCGACTTGAGAATCTCGCCCAGATAATGGCGAAATCTGTCCGCAATTGTGGCAAGGCGGCTGTCTCTCATCGCGTGCATTTGATAGAGTAGTTTGTTCAGACATTCTTCCTGCCGCTCGGGATCGAATATCTCTGAAATAATGCCGATGCTTGTATCCGGCCAGGTCGCGATAATACGTTCATATCGTGATGTTTTGGTCTCCGGTTTCGGTCTTAGGCGACGGTTTTTCAATATCCAGAAAACAGCCGAGGTCGGCAGGAAATAATAGCCCGGATGCCTGGCGTTTTTCCAGATACGCCTCAACTCGTTAATAGCAAGTGTCATCACCAAAAAAGCCAGCGGTATACGGACTATGGCGGCTAATTTCGCCGTGGATGCATCCACGAAATATGCGTCCACTAAAAGTAGAGCGGCTATCAAGTTGACGAAAATTGCCATTGCCAGGTGGCGCGCAAGTTCTCTCATGTTTTTTCTGCTTAAGGTCATTGCATTTTCTCCGTAAAAAACCAGATTCGCAGATTCCTTTCCAAAACAACTATACCAGCCGAGAACGCAGAGTGAGAAACTCTACGTATCTCAACCTAAATTACTCTTTTATCGGTACATCGACAAAAAGAGTCGTTTCAGCACAGAAAATCCGCCCATAAAACGAAAAAAACCGATAAAAACCTCTAAAAAAGGCATATATGAAGAAGTGATATCAAACCAGGGGAAAAGGATTCAGGCTCGAAAGGCGACATTTTTTGGAATTACTTCCGATAATAATAGCCTTGAGTTATGAATGTTATCTCATCGGTTGGCTCATGGCCGTCACAACCGACCGTGTTGCACTTCGCATGTTAATCCGCCAAGGTTCCTGTTTTCTTTATGAGGACAGGTTATAGAGCCAAAGCTTACAAGTCGGGAGCGAACTGTTCCCATCGCTTTATTATGAAGCGCACTCCCTCATCATCCACGTCGATATTTCTCAGTGCTTTATCGTAGTGATAATTGCCGCCGGCCTTAAACTCAAACTTTTTAGCAACGAAAGCTCCATAAGCATCCCCGTTGGCATACAGATTGATATCCGCATTTGGGGCATAGACGGCTCCGGTCCACTGGCTCTTGGCCTTGAGGTCGAACGTCTGCACGCCCTGGCCCGTAGCATACACGAGTAATGTGCTTGCCTCTTGGGAAGGCGTCTCGGAATTAATTCCACTGCTATCGCGACAGTGGATGTTTCCGCCCACATAGAGTGTTAAAGTCGAGCCATCTTTGACAATAATCTCACATGATTGGCCGAGTTGGATATCTCCGGCGATATAGAGCACAACATCTCCGCCGCTTATTTCCAATATCCCCGGTTCGGTTCCCTTTTTCACGCTGATCAGGCTATACTGGCCGTTGTCCGCCGGAGTGAGTACTGCGGTTTGCCCCTGAACGCTAATGTCCGTGTTCATGTCGAACAGATTGGCGGGTGGGATTATCTCTGGCATGGGTTCTTGTTCCATCTCGGTATAATGAGCCCCGGTCGTCGTCGCGCCCAGGTCTTTTATAACCGTATCCGGATTGCCGCCGACGCCCACGACAATGTCACCATCTACAGTTACGCCCATATTCAGAATTATGCTCGAATCTAAAGTGCTTTGGGTGCCGATATCTACATCGGTATCGGTATCGAGCGGGTCGAGGGAGTTGTATCCATCGATGAGCGTACCTGATTTTAATATAAGAGTGTCTCTTGTTAGAATTGCATGATCGAATAGTCCGTGCAGTTCTATAGTAGCACGAACGCCTCTGGTGGCCTGGTTGGATTCTCCGATGGATGTAATAGTATAACCGTCACTCAGATCGCCCGTGACTGTGTAGCTATAGACCTGGTCGTCACAATGGGGTAAGCTTACGTCTGTTGCCTGTGGCAGTGTGCTGTCATTCCACGGTTTTACTTGCAGTTTCTCGTTCATTTCAAAGAGAGCTATTGTCAATCCTGCATCGGCAGCGCATCGAGCTGCGATATCCGAGATCATTCGTATAGCATAAATGCGTCTATTCTGCCCCAGACTCAATAGTGCTACACCTAACGCAAGTAATATCATAACTGCAACCATTGACAGCGGTATGGCAGAACCACGCCTCATTAACTTTTGCAGCTTTTTCATATTTACCTCGCTCTCACAGGGCAGTTCTTTGTTGATTGTACGTATGCCAAACTAAATCAACAGATGTGCTTATCATGTTTGTTCGTTCCCATTTAAAGTATACGCCACAAGGGTCACGAACAAAATACATGGTTTGTTAAATAACGTTTTTGGCCGGCTAAGCTTAGACTTCAAGGATTTTCCTAATACTACAAGGTTTTTCCTAATAAGAAACAGAGATTTCTCCTGGCAAGAACTCACCATCATACAATAAAAACCATTCTGTCGCCGTAATGGAAATCGATCAGGTGTATTGAAGTTCTTTTTCTTCTGTTTCTATACGTCTTTGCCATACCTTATTCGCCTTCAACCTCATAAATCGGTAAACTTACTTAATAAAATCGAACCCGCGGTACGGGTGTTTACCCATACGACGGTTTAGCAAACCCTTTATACTTATTTAGGTAACTCCAACGGTTTAATCCGTTTACAACCCATTTAACGTGCCTAAAAACAGCCAAGTTACGCACTGGCGACGTTTTTCGGACGGCTGCCAAAGTCAGAATCACTTTATTGAGCGAAGAGAAACCGCCTATTTGGCTGTTATTTTTTCTTGACAGGTCAAAATCTCTTTGTACTTTGTAAGAGCATGGTGGCGATATGGAGTTCCTCTGAATGACGAGAAGTTCGGGATGTTATGCGGAAACCATATATACTTAGTTAGAGATACAATCATGGACGGTAAACAAGTGACGCCTAATGACATTGAGAGGCGGCAGAATGCAGGAAAATGGATTATGCAGAACAATACACGCCGGACGAGCTTCACAAGAAGCTGCGCGAAAGCTGCGACGACATCGATTTTGCCAAACACTCGGATTAATCGAGTTTTCCGCATAACATGCATATTGGAGTGTTATTAAATTAACCGCCTTCGGCGGGGCCTTTTAGCCACATTGCCCATTTTTGCTATTATTACAAATTCCTATACTATCGAGTTAGAAAATGGCCGAAAAGACCAGTTTTCCCGGTCTGAGGATATCTCATCCGGGGAATTATCAGGAAAACCAGATAATAACTTGTTCGACGGGAGAATGATAATGAAGAAACGAATCGTAAAGATCTCCATCAGCGTTCTTGTGGTCGGCGTGCTTCTCTGTGGCGCGGCACTCGGCGCCATCGTGTGGAACATTCGTCAGTCAGTTCGCGAGAACTGCCACCTCGCACAAGGAGCACACCCACACCCCGGAGACGATGTCGCCGCCCTGATCGACTTCATGAATTCCACCTCCCATTCTCTTTGGGATCGCAACCACCGTGCTATTTGGACCTTGGGGCGTCTGCGTGATCCCAAAGCCTTACCAACCTTGGAATCCGTTTACACCGGGGAAAAATGCGAACACAATAAGACACTGTGTCAAGGCGAACTGGAGAAGGCGATCAAGTTATGTGGAGGAACACCGAATCCTCCAGGAAAGACAAAGCGTTGAGTCGTCGAACAAAGCGTTTCACAGCGACGCGGTAAACCGCGCGCGTGAACGCAACCGTTATGCCAGAAAACATGTAACATTATGACTGACACTATTTTCAAGAACAAGTTCATTGGATTTGTGGATATACTTGGTTTCGAGAAGTTAGTCGAAGCCGCGGAAAAGGGTTCAGGAATGCCCCTGCCTGAACTGTTGGAATTAGTCGAGAAACTGGGTACACCGGAAGATCAATTAGAGTATACAAAACACGGCCCCATGACATGTCCAGAGAGTAGATATATCCAGCGTGATCTTGACTTCAAAATCACTCAGATATCAGATTGCATAATCGTCTCCAGTGAAGTGTCTCCAGCAGGCGTAATCAATTTGGTTCATCACTGTTGTGGCGCAGTGATAAAACTTCTGACTAAGGGGGTTATGTGTCGGGGGTATATTACCGAGGGCCTAATCTATCATACTGATAAACAATTTATTGGATCGGGTTACCAAGAAGCACTCTCCAAAGAATCTCATGTAGCAGCATTTAAGCGTAAGGCCGATGAAAGTACACCTTTCGTAGAGGTTGACTCAGCCGTCTGTGACTACATTAGAGATAATGGCGATTCGTGTGTTAAAGAAATGTTTTCGCGATATGTTAAGAAAGACGGGATAGTTACTGCATTGTTTCCGTTTCAGAGATTAGAGCACTCTTTCATAATAGGGGATTGGCATGGGCATAAGTTCGATCCAGAAAAAGAACGAGAATCCAATAAGAACACGCGTATAATGATTGAGAAAATGAAAGAGGCTGTCATAGCACTCGTCGATCAGTCAAGGCCTGATGCGAAGCTCAAAGCAGAACACTATATTGCAGCTTTGGATGCTCAACTTGATGTGTGTCAGAACACTGATGAGTTCATCAACACGCGGTGTACCTCTTTTCCTAAGAGGCAAGATGTGTAACTGAGGATGTCCTGATTGTACTAGGATATGACCATAACCAGTCGTTTCTTGGGACGCCGCTGCGCGTCGCCCCAGAACTCATCGTTATGCGAGGGACATATGGGTGTTCCGAGTGAAGGGAACGCAAGGGAGAGTATTGTGAGAGATAATGATCCCGAAGTCATTTCCAATTTCTATGTCTACCTCCACAAGAATCCGGCCTCTGGAGAGGTATTCTACGTTGGCAAAGGACGTGGTAAACGGGCATATCAAACCGGAAGCAGGAACAACGAATGGGAGCAAGTAGTAGCTGCCTCCGATGGAAAGTTCGATGTGGAGTTCGTTGAAGTAGACTTGCTGGAGGACGAAGCTTGCGACCTGGAGGCCGAGACAATTAGCAAATACGGCCAGCGATGGAATAATACGGGGCCACTAGTCAATCAATCTCTTGGTGGTCGAAACGAGATGGGTGGTCCTGTCCTAACGGTGTCAATCCCGGGAATGGCAGAGGCTTGGGAAGCCTATGAATGCCGCTTATTACAGGGAAAAGAGCGAGATAGCTTTGCGGATGCTGTATTGAAATACTTGGAATCATACGATTCTGAGTTGAGGAATGTCTTCGGCAATGATGATGAAGAATCTGACGACTATTTCGAGCTTGACTTCATGATTAATCCAGCTTTGGAAGTAGCCAAGCAATTCCGCAAGAGACGGGAATCATGCAAATCGATAGGATTCCAATTGAGTGAGCTTATTGAAGATATGCATAGCTTCTTAGAGGACGAAGACTTTCAGAAATCACGCGGCAGAGTGCTCGCGAGGAGGATTCTTACTGAAATCCCAAAGCTGTACGAAACCATCAAACTAGATCAGTAGACTAAGAAGAAGGGGCCAAAGAAAGGATCGGGCCTCGCCGTTGAGAAAACTAAGTCGCTATAATCGCTATGAAATCAGCATAACCTCTGAATCGAGGGAGACGGCCTAAAGGCCGCTCCTCATTCAGCCCGTTATCTAGAAAAGGAATTTATGAAATTAGATGAAATTACGAGGACAGAAGTCTTTTTCACAGGTCATCTTTATCAAGTATCCTTGACTAATAGAGAGGCAATGCAAGGTCTGTTGAGAGATAAGCTTCATTTACAAAATGATGTTACGATAATTGACAGTGGTTTCGAGGTATGCTTCTTTAGAGATTTTGCAAAAAAAGATCTTATCGAACCACAAGGAAAGTCTTTAGGAAAACAAACATTTGACAATGTATTTATTCTATCAGACAACTCACTTGTTCTATTTGAGGCAAAAGCTCATCAAAAATTCAGCCCAAAGCAAATAGAAAAAATGAAGGATGCTGCTCAGCTAATAGAGAACAGCAGAGTATGTCAATATAAGAAGGTATTCTTAATCGGATTACATTCTTCTAAATATTCACCAAAAAGATCAACAGTTTCAGGCTTTGATGCTGTTATAACATGGAGAGAAGTCGCTGAGCATCTAGGTGATACAGACAACATATTTTCTAATGCAGACAAGATTTATAATGATTAATCAGCTAACAAATGCATACAGATGTATGGGTTTCGCGTAGCTCAACCCACCAGTGATACTGGCGTTATCCGATTTGTGTTAAGCCCTGCAAGATTCAATGAGATTGAATGGTATGTATGAAGTTCGCTTCTGTTTACGAGGAAATGCGGGTTTCAAAAAAGTATGAATCGGCCTTGGCTCTGAGCAGCACGCACCCAGAAAACGCAACCTATTACGTAACCGGTTTGTTGAATTGTCCAAAATCAGGCAAAATTGTAAGATTTATGATGGTTGAGGGGACCGTTGTTAAGTGATTGAGTGATTAGTGAATTGGAGAATTAGGCTCCAATCGAGCATTCTAAAATGCTATCCACAGCACACAATACGCACAAAGAACGTCGTATCAAGGAGATTTTTTTAGAATATGATTGACCTTTTGTATAATGGTTCGTATAATAGTTAACAGATTTAATACGGAATACATCAATAAGTAAAAAGGGAAAAGGTGAAATCAGAAGTAAAAATGGAAAAGGGAAAGGTAAAATGAGAGTAAATCCTGCGGTTTTTTAGAAAAACAGGATGATATAAGGGAAAAACGATGAAAATTTGAGCTAAATTTGAAAAAACAAAGCCAATTTTACGGGAGTGTAAATGAACGCAAAGTCAATTGTAACAAAGGGATACGAGAAATATATTGGATTGGACACTTGGTGAAAACAAAGCCAATTCAAAGCCAATTACAATTGTCGGATCGGACGCAGAGTGGATTCCCGCCTTCGCGGGAATGACAAATATGGAATCCCTGCACGGCAGAAAATTCTAATCCAATTTGAAAAAACAAAGCCAATTTGCCGAAGTGGTGAATTGGCGCTAAGTCAATGATAGTAATGGTTTACGGAGTTTTATATGGTTGGAGGCAGCGAAAAAACAAAGCCAAACAAAGCCAATTTTAGGGAAAGGCAAAAGTAAAAAGGCAAAATGAGAGTAAATTCGGAGTTTCTCCGGATAGGCGGTTTGAAAAAACAAAGCCAATTTATGAAAATGTTGCTCAGGCCGTCTTTGTACGAGATCACGGTTGATGCAGGCTATTCGTAAAGTATGGGTTTCTTTCGCCAGTCTTTGTCGACATCGTGGCGGTATTGGCTGACCCGCGGGCGGCGCCGGCGAAGGCGGACCGATTCGATGCCGAGATAGCAGCCGCCGGAGGTCGAGTTTTTGCCGATGCACTGGAGGCGCAGCTTGTATTTGCCCGGCTCGGGCCAGAAGTCCAGCAGGTGATATTCGCGAGTTGAGGTCTCACTGCTGTAGAGGTCCATGACCCCGCCGAGCTTGATGTCGTTCAGGTATGCCTGGTATTTGCCGTAGTCGTAAGAGCGGGTCATGACCAGCAGCAAACGCTGCGGCTCTTTCTTCTCGATTTCGAAGGGGATTTCGACCCAGGCATCATCCGGCCCTTCCGGCCTGTAAAACAAATGGCCATCGGGATAGAAGTCCAGATTCTGCATGACGGTTTCGCCTAAGCCGTGATATTCATCTGCCGTGTATTCGCGAGCGGCGATGATTCTGTCGAGGCTGGGAAGCGTGCGCTGCCGGGCGTGCGGGGCGCGGGACTCGAAAG
>SDBT01011177.1_pt1 | contig 14467 bp, 16 predicted proteins | sample 2277101 | NCBI WGS metagenome assembly SDBT01 (sample SAMN10404973, study PRJNA504765) | marine sediment metagenome | isolation source: marine sediment core GS10_PC15, 103 cmbsf | place: Arctic Ocean: Southern Knipovich Ridge | collected 2010
CATTCTATTCATCAAATTTTTATCTTTATAGTCTTTTATGATATCTGTTTTTATTATTCCAGGTACAATAGAATTTACATTGATATTATATTCACCTAATTCTAATGCTAAACACCTTGTTAGCATTTTTATGGCACTTTTACTCATAGCATAGTGAACTGATTCATAGAAAGGTGTAAACTGTGACACAGAACTTATATTAATGATTTTTCCATAATTATTTTTGATCATATGTTTGGTAACCTCCTGTGCACAATAGAAACTACCCTTAAGATTAACATCAAGGGTTTTATTAAGTAGATTGTTATCAATTAACATAAATGGAGACGGATTAAGTATTGCTGCATTATTTACTAAAATATCAATTTTCCCAAATTTATTGATTATCTTAACAATAGATTTATTTACTTCACTTCTCCTAGATACATCAAATTTAAGAATTATTGATTCCTTTGTATATTTTTTTACTTCTTTTAAAACTTCATTATAAGGCTCTTTGGGATTACTATAATTTATTACTACGATGCAACCTTCTTTGGCAAAACCCTTAGCAATTGCAGCACCAATGCCTCGTGAACTACCTGTAATCAAGGCAATTTTATCTTTTAATATCATTTTGAACTCCTCTTTTATATTAATATTGATTAATGATAGAATTCAAATAATTTAATATCAAGTCCCAAAAATAAGATGTTATGAAATCTGGAATAAAAGAATATATACTTGAATTACCTAATTTTTTATCGATTTTTATATCTCCTTATTTCTTTTTATTGGCTAGTCCAATATTAATTGAGATAAGTGATAGTCTAAATTCTAATCCCGGTGATCTAAGCATAATTTTTACAGCTTATGCAGTAGGTAGTATTATTGGGCAATTAACTTCAATATTTTATACTATAAAATTTAGGAAGAAAAAAATTATTATTTTTATGTATATTATTTTAATTTTTTTATTTTAATACTTACTTTTTTTAGTAATCTAATTCTCTTTTATATTATTTATTCTATTGCGGGTTATTTACTAGGAGTAATATTTATACAGGCTAATGATTTTCTTCTGATAAGTATGATTAAAAATAAGGAAAGATTAATTAGTATTTCTTTATCATTATATACTTTTGGTGCTTTGATATCTCCTTTGCTATCCTCCTTGATAGTAAGTAATAATTTCAAATGGGAACTATCTTATTATGTACTTATTTTAATAATTCTAATTATTACGATTCTTTACATTTTTATTATCAAAGAGCATCGTTATAAATCAGTAAATAAACCCAGTGAAAATATTAATTATAAATTTATCTTTGCCAGGCGAGATAAAATTATTATTCTTTTTATATTTATTATAATATCTTTAACTTATTCGATATCCGAAACTGTGTTTTCTACCTGGTCTCCGACTTTTTTAAGATTAGAAAGAATGTTTAGCGCCCAGAATGCATGACTGGCCATGACAATTTTCTGGACCGGGGTATTGATTGGTAGAGTTTTAAGCAATATATTTGCAGGTAAAATACGATCTGGCTATTTGATGCTAATATTTTCAATAATATCTCTTGGGTCACTGGTATTTTTATTTAATGCCACCATACCAATTATAATATTTACTTCATACTTTATTGGAGGTTTGGGTTTCTCAGGATTATTTCCACTTCTAATATCCACAGGGAGTTCTATCTATTCAAAGGGTAGTGGAACAATAATGACCATTCTCTATGTACCTTCCACAGTAGGATTTTCAGTTACACCTTTTTTAACCAGATTTATATCCCAAAATAATTTGGTATTGTTAGTATGGTTATCATTTATTTTTATGTCTATAGTTTTACTATTTTTAATCGCCTACATCATATTTGAGAAGGCTTTTTTCAGGAAAGGTATTTAGAAATAGATCTAGAAGCAATATTCGGGTTATGGTTTATTTTGATTTTCCGAAGGTTATATAATCTCTGAGCATTTGTGCCTAATATCATTTCTATATCTTTATTATTTATTTCCGGTAATCCAGGACTCAAATTCAATTCTTTAGATATTTCAGGAATTGATTTTAATCTATTGATTTCTGGTTTTGCCGGTGTGGTATCTGAAGCCCACATCAACTTATCGATAACTCCATAGTGTTTGGAAAGTTTAATACATTTAACCAGTTCACTCAAAGGAAATGTATACCACCAAGCGAGATCTGCCCAAAAGTTTGGGTGCTTTAACATAAGCATAATAGCGGCATAATAATTATGATAACCAGAGTGAACAAGTTGATACTTTAGATCAGGAAATTTTTTCCCTATTGGATCAAACATAGAAGGATCTTCGTATTTTAAAGAACCTCCTAATGACCAACCGGTATGATTCTGAACTACAATATCTAATTCTACGCAGGCCTCATAAATGGGGTCAATTTTTGGATCAGCCGGGTCTATGTCTTCATATGAAGTTGCCAGTTTAAGTCCTGTCATCTTTTTCTTTTGAATATAATACTTTAATTCTTTTACTGATTTTTCACCCCCCAGAGGATCTATACTTATAAATCCTAATAACCTTTCAGGATATTTTGAAACCTGCTCTACGATCCAATCATTGGGTATATAAACATTCCAGTATCTCTGCAGATTTAATCCTGTTATGGCGGTATAATCTATACCGGCATCATCCATATTGTTAATAAGATCATCAGCTGAGACAACATCATCATATTTCCCTAATATTTTTTCAACTTCTTCCAAGTTTTTGTCAATATTTTTTATGGGTCTAAACTTTGTGATCCCATCTCCTACACCTCGCCAAAAACCTGCAATTAGAAGTGGTTTTGACCATGGCATTATGGCACCATGATGCTCTTTTTCAAATAAGTGATTATGAACATCTACAATCAAATTTCCCTCCCTGAAAAATATTCTAAATCAGAAATAATTTGGAATATTTATGAAATATTCACTTTTTAAGCTGTAAGCTCAATTTTAAGGTCTTCGGCAACTGGCTCAATTATAATAAGTTCTCCTGGTACGGTTTTTATAAGTGAACAGGGAATTTCAGGAGTTATGGGACCGTGAAGGGCAAGTCTGGTTATAAACTTCTGCCATACTATACCTCCTGCATAACTTCCTTCAGCGGTGAGTCCGCAGCCGTCATTCCACCAACTTCTGTAATCAGCATTAAGCATGGTTGTTGATGCTGTGGTATAGGCTTTTGGGGGAATAAAAGCCCATGCACCATGCATATCTGTAATAGCCATCTGTATAGTAGATATTGGATGGAAATCGACCAATCTGGGAGTGGCTTTCTTCCATTCTTCTATGTTCATTCCATGTTTTTTAGCCAGATGAGGATCCCAGAATGAGTAGTGCCCGGAAAGGCCGGTACCACCGTAAACGACATTTGCTCCTTTTGCATCAGGTTCACTTCTAGAATCTACGATCATATCATCATATACATCAATGTTTTTGCTTGATGGAAAATGTATCTGATTTTTTGGAATTCGCAGCTCAGGTTTCAGCCTGGAGATAAAGTGCTCATTAATAGTGTAGTGAAAAGAACCTGGCCATTTTGGATCTATATCTTTTCCATTCTCATCTGCATATTCATCCATTGAGAAATAGTGGACATGTTTTAGAGAAATGTTCAAGGCATTTACCATATCTGCCAGAAGCTGGTACTGGAATATCGGCCCGGTAGGAAACACACCTACAAATTGTTTTCCCTCGTCAAGGGCTTTTTTGATTCTTATCAGCATGTCAAGAGCCATCTGAAAATGGAAGTTTCTGGTGGGAGCTACTCTAATTTTAAAATCCCTGTGAGCATCTTTGGGTGGTCTTGTCAATTCTTCCTTTTTAATTTTTGCTACACGTTTACAAACTTCCATGTCCTTAAAAGCCAGGAATTCTGCAGGTTGGAAGTTTATAAGGTCTATCTCCGGGTTATAGTCTTTTGACATTTTTTTCTCCTTTTTAGAAGTAATGATATATTAATATAAATTTATTACTTACAGAAATCAGATGCTGTAAAAACCATTATTTTTATAAGGTCATAAAAACTTTTTATATCTACATTTTCATCAATACCATGCAGGTTTTCTCCTTTAGGTCCAATAACCACTACATCAGTATCGGATATTTTTTTAAATACAAAAGCATCCATAGCTAGGGGAATTCCCTTTTCAATATATTTCAAGCCCAGTCTTTTAAATGATTTTTTTACTGAGCGCATTGCTGGATGACTTGTATCGGTTTTATGACCACTCATAAATCTTATTACTGTTTCAAATCTGGGGAAATCATGTTTGAAATCATTATATTTACCCAATTCTTCTTTCATATAATCCATAAAATTTTTCCTGACATCTTTTTCCTTCATATACGCAAAAGTTTCAAGCCAGAAATAGATATGGCCCTTAGTCGGTACCGCCCCTGACTCTAAATAGCTTGATCCTCCGGAATTGAACTGAAAAGTAAGCAACCTTAATTTCATATCACTGTTATATGTTTCAGGAATTTTCAAATGTTTCAATATTTCTTTATCATATTTCTCCAGAGCCAGGGCAACCTTTGCCAGCTTATAAATGGGATTTTGCAATTCTTTATCTAAATCGATACCTCCGGGTCCTTCTGATACGACCGTTGCTTTCCAGTCACTGCCACCTATGGTTTCAATGCCTGTTATTAAACTAGTCGGTTCGGATAATATGGCAAAATCAATATTTGGATTTCTAAGCCTTGCTGCGATTGTACCATTGACTCCTCCATTTTCTTCATCAATTACGCTCTCAGCATACACATCACCATTTACTCTGATATCCAGGTCTTTAATACATTTAATCGATAAGAAGCCAGCAAGAGTTCCTGCCTTCATATCAGCTGAACCCCTGCCATAAATTTTTCCATCTTTTATTTTTCCACTGAATGGATCATCAAAGATAGTCCACTTCTCTTCTCCGGCGGGCATTGTATCCATATGACCCGAAAAAACTATTGACCTTCCATTACCTCCACCTCTAAAACTGGCTACCAGATTTGGTCTGTCCTTATAATTTCTAACCAGATTATCCATGGTAGGGAAAAAAAGTGGATGTTCCCTTATACCATCAATATCATCGATTTGAAAAATATCAATGTCTTTTTCTGGTATAAATCTAGATATTTTATTATAAAGATATTCCTGCCCCTTTTTCTCGTTTCCATTGGGAGGTAGATTTTCTGTTCTTGTCTGGATCAATTCTGAAAGAGTTTGCAGAATGTAATCTTCATTATCTTTAATCCATTTATTTATTTCTGCGATTAAATCCATTCTATGTCCTAATTAAAATAATGTATCAAATTTCACCTACAATAGCCCTTACAGGGAGTCCTGTGGTGTTTAAAATATTGAGGGGTGAAATATATATTTTCACTCTGAATTTGGATATTTTTTCCAGATTTACACATGGTGCAAGAATTATTATATCATTACCGTATATCAGGTCCCAATTTCCCTGCTCATTATCAATATTATCAAAATAGGGAGTATCTCCACCCAATATAAAAGGTTTCTTGGTTACAAGATACTCTACTGCGTCTTTTTTCAAAAACCATGATTTTTTCATGAAATCTGATCTGCTCCAATTTTGTCCCCACCCTGTTGCCAGAAGTATTACAGACCCTTCAGGAATTTCCCCTATTTCAGCCTTATTAATATCTTCTCTGGTAATATAGGGCCTGTTTCCTTCTTTACCGAGTTTGCCCAGGTCAAATTTCAATACATAAGCATCGACACCAAAGATCTTTTCAAGCGGAACTTTATGCATGGGATATGTTTTTTCAATTCCATATGCATGGGGGGGACCATCAATATATGTTCCAGTCAGCATACTGAAACCTTCAAAAGCCTGAGATTTTGGGTGAAAACCCTTAACCCAGTCAGGTTCTTTTAACTCAACCAATTTAAAACTGGGAAATGGGTCTCCATATGTCCACATTTCATTAAAAATCGGTCCGGAGATATCTATCAATTTCATATCATATCCTTTAACATCTTTTTTTAAAAATAGTTAGACTAATATTTTCTTTTTAGATCTTTATTTAGACTCTCAACTTTTATTGGTCTAACAGGTATTCTAATTCTCATAGGCTCCAATTTCGATAAGCTTACCCCGGTTTCTTCATTTATGATCCTAGCGATAATTGTATAGCAAGTCTTTGATTGACATAAACCCATTCCTGCCATGGTAACTCTTTTAACAGCATCAACAGTGATTGCACCCTTTCTTATTGCAGTTCTTATCTCATCTTCGCTGACTTCCATACACCTGCAGACTAATATTTTTTCTCTTTGTTTATACATTTTTTATTTTAAAGTGTCTTATGATATTAAGATACTCCTTAGGTCCAATATCTGTTGTAGATAATTATATTTTTTATCATTTATCTTAGTTTAATATCTTCTCGGCAATGTAATTGTGCAAAACTGTATAGTTATATGTCTTGGGCCAGTCAAAATCAATTCCTCTGAAGCGCTCTGGGTTTAGAATATCTATTGGTATTGAAGTTCTTCCATCATTAAGGATATATTCGGTTAATAATTTTCCGCAGATTGGGCACCAGGAATTTCCATTTGTAAATCCAGCATTTAAAAATAAATTTTCATAAATTGTAGGTCCTACAAGTGGAAAAGAATCAGGAGTAAAACCTACTGCTCCAGCCCATGCTCTTATAAGAAAAACTCCTTTAATTTTAGGCCAACATTCTGAAAAAATCTTTCCATATTTTATAAAATCCTCATAATACACTTCTTCGTTTAGATGTTCGGTCATATCATCCGGATAATTATAGGGAGCTCCTCCTATTAAGATATTTCCATCTTTTTGAGATGATCCATAAACTCCGACATCATTATAATTAAATTCCATAGGTATTACAGGGATTATGGGGAGCTGCTCGGTAACAAAACCAAGGATTTTACAGGGGATTATTGGATAATCATCAATGATTTTTTTTGACCACGCATTTGTTGCGTTGATAACTCCATATTTAGAGTATAGATCACCCTTGTCTGTTTTTACCCCAACTACTTTTTGTTTCTTAAAAATAAGTGATATTACTTTTGTATAGGTAAATATCTTCAGGCCATTTCTTACAGCCATAAAAGCATAACCATAAGTCATTTTAAAGGGATTTATAGTCCCATCATCTCTCCTTATTTTGGCACCATGAAGATTGTTGCCAAAAACTGGACACAACTCTTCAACTTCCCCAGCATTTAAATATTCAATATGTGTATCCCCTGCTTCTTTTTGAAGTTTTATTACATTTTTTATAATATTCTCTTCTTTTTTTGAAAATGCAACATCAAAACTACCTATTTTTAAAAATTCTATATCACATCCAAGCAGATCATTTAGTGCTTCTAATATTAATTTGTTTTTACCAGAAAAACTGTTCCTTTTAATGATCTTATTTTTATCCAGTTCATCTCTCCCCTCCATCTGGATTACCTGCCCGCCATTTCTACCAGATGCACCTGAACATATCGACCTCATTTCAATTAATGCAACTTTCATACCACCCTGGATAAGATAATAGGCTGCGGAACAACCGGCCAATCCACCTCCAATAATAATTAGGTCAAAAGTATTACTTTTATCCAATAGCATAATTATCTTTAATTATAAATAATAGGACTTTCAAAAAAGTCTATTTATTAAATTCTTTTTATATTTAATAGAGTTATTTAAATTTCAAGAATTTATAATATTATTAATTAAACAATAAATTTCTCCTGATAACATAACCTTAAAAGAAAATGCTTTTAGTTTTGTATAATCAATGATTATTATGCTGTTATTCCAGTTATCATTGACACAATTTCATTTGGATTTGTCTCTTTTTTTATTCTCTCTCCGATTATCTCACCATTTCTTAAAACGACGATCCTATCCACCATTTCAAAAACATGTGCTATATTATGGCTGATTATTATGATTGAAAGATTAAATTTATCTCTTATTGTCTTGATTAGCTGAATTATTTTCTTTTCTTGTATGGCACCAAGATTATTAGTAGGTTCATCAAAAATTAAAATCTTTCCACCCCAATAGACTGCTCTTCCGACAACTACTGTCTGCCTCTGTCCTCCGGAAAGATTATTTATCCTGATGTTCATATTTTTAAGTTTTATTCCAATACTTTTAAGTAATTCGATAGTTTCATTTTTCATAAAACTATCGTCCATATATTTAAAAAATTTGCCTAATGGATTATTAACAATTTTTTCTCTTCCAAGAAAAAGGTTTTGAGCTGCATTAAATTCTGGGATTATGCCTCTCTCCTGATAGACTGTCTCAATACCAAGTTTTTTTGCATCAGCAGGATTATTAATAATTGATTTTTTCCCATTTAAATAAATATCACCTTTATCTTTAGTGTGAATTCCTGAAATCAATTTTATCAAAGTTGATTTTCCTGCTCCATTATCTCCGACGATTGCTATTATCTCACCTTTGCATAATTTCAGGTTTACTTCATTTACTGCCTTTACCGCTCCAAAACCTTTACAGAGATTTTTTGTCTCCAAGATAACTTCTTTACTCAACTTTAACCCCCTTTTAAAAAGTTAATACCCAATAAACATATAAATGAATTATTCTTTAAATTTATTATAATAAATATTTTTTGTCAATAAATATTATACACTATTTTTCATAAATATAGGAAAGTTTAACAATATATTCTGTGGATTGAAATATTTAAATACAAATTAATTAACAATTATCTAAATTTATGATATATTCATATAACTTGTAAATTATAAGACTACTATCACTTATATGTATAAAAATTTAAAATATTCTATAAGAGACAAAGAAATATTTGAAAACGAGTTTAAGAAGTATTTACCTCAAAGGATTATAGACTCGCATATTCATTTATGGAAAAGTGATCAAATTGATACCGAAAATATCACTCCTGAAAGGAAAGGAAAGCATCCGTTTTTAAGTTTTGAAGAATGTAAAGATTTTTCTTATGCGGACTTCATTCAGGTTAGTAAAACAATTTTTCCACAGATCGATTATGATGGACTATTTTTTGGTTCTCCTTTTCGGGAATTTAATATAGAGAAAGCAAATAAGATGATAGAAGAAGATGTCATAAGCAAAAATAAAGATGCACTATTTATTTCTATTGCTGATGACAGTAGTGATCTTATAGAAGAAAAAATTAAAGAAGGTAATTTCATTGGATTGAAGCCATATCCAGACCTCGTTGTGAACAAGGACTATGATAATCAGGATAGTGTATCTATATTTGATTTTTTACCCGAAAAGCATCTGGCAGTTGCAGACAAACTAGGATTAATAGTTTTATTACATATCCCTAAAGTAAAGAGGTTAAACGACAGTAAGAATTTGGATGATATAATAAATATTTGCAGGTCATATCCAAACATAAAATTAATTCTTGCACATGCTGGAAGATCTTACTGTTTATTTGATTTAGAAAACAGCATCAAAAAGATCTATAAATTAAAAAATTTATGGATCGATACAGCAATGATAAATGATTGGGAAATAATAGAAATAATATTAGATTATCTGGGTAGTGAAAAAGTGATTTACGGATCAGATATGCCGGTAGCTACATTTAGGGGCAAGAACATATGTATAAATAATAAACACTTTTTTGTGACCTATCCTTCGTTTCCATGGGGTTTATCAAATGAAAGTTTTTGTAAAGGTGAATTTACCTATTTCTTATATGAAGAGATAAGAGCAATCTTAAAGGCAATCAAGAAAAAGAAGATTGATAAAAAGATAATAAGTAATATTTTTTATAAAAACATTAAAAACATCATAGATAGTGTGAACGTTTAGTTAGGGGTGTTAGTTGTGAAGGAATTTGAATATGGTATCTCCAAATGGGTCGCTTTTCAAGATAAGAGTACCTGTAGGAGAGTTTTGAAAATAAAAAAGGAAGATCTAGCAAAGCACTCAAATCCAGATTTTAAAATAAATATCATAAAGGATTCTAACTTCACATTCCAATATATATTAGACATTTTTAACAGAATAAAAAAGTCTTCTGAGGAAGGAAAAAGACTTGTATTGATACTTCCACAGCCAAATCCCCAGTACAGTAAGGTAGCGAAACTGATAAATAAATTCAGAATCAACTGTAAAAATCTCTGGACTTTCAATATGGATGAGTGGGCTGATGATGATGGAAATACTGCTCCTGAAACCTGGCCATACTCCTTTATGAGTGCAATGAATAGTAATTTTTATTACCAGATAGATAAGGACCTCAGACCGCCCAGAAAACAGGTATTGGGACCTAATAACAAGAATTGTAATGATTATGGAAAAATGATTGAAGATCTTGGCGGAGCTGATGTATGTTATGGTGGCATTGGTTGGAGCGGCCATTTGGCTTTTATTGAACCAGGATCAAAAGAATTTGAAGGAAGTTTTGAAGAATGGAAGAAAATGGGTACAAGAATAGTAACGATCAGTCCTTTTACCCTAGCGCAGAGCAGCCTTGATCCTGATTTCGGGATGAGTGGTAATTGGTCTGCTATTCCACCTAAAGCAATAACAATTGGTCCAGCTGAGATTTTTAGTGCTAAGCTCAGGAGTTCATGGAATTGTTTTACTATTGCAGGTACTGATGTCTCATGGCAGAGATTCATTATAAGGCTCGCAGCACATGCCCCCGTAAATCAATTCATACCTGCATCAATTCTCCAAATAACAAGGAGTGACCTATTTATTTCAGACACTATTGCAAAAGAAATTGTCACAAGTACTGAATTTAACTGGTATGGATAATTAAAGTTAAAGGAGGTTGTTTATATGGGATATTAGAAATAATGTAAAAAAGATGATTTATAAAAATCAAGAGAAGGAGGAGTTATGAAAGTCACTTTATATTATGATGAAGGATGCTTTGACTGCATTATTGCCAATACATATTTGACCGCGATGAATGTCAAATTCGAGGCTAAGAATTTAAAAGATGACAAAAATAAACTGGAATTAATAGAATTGGTCCATAAATACATAGCCCCGGTCATAGTCATCGATGATGATGTATACCTTGGATTTGGCTCTATTGATGCTCAATTCATATCCAATGCACCAGAAATTTTGGAGAGGTTGGGAATCCTGGATGCGGCAAGAGATAAGGATGGAAATATTATAAAAGTCCTTCCAAAATCACTTGAGACCATGGACTTGATCCACAAGTAGAAGACCTGAAGCTTTAATAGTCAAATAAGTATATATATTTTTATCTAATAGGGGGTGGTTTCATAAAACATATTTTTAATCCTGAATTTAAAAGAAGAATGATTGTGAAGAAAGGCTGGTGATTTTATTGTAAAAAAATTTTTCGTAGTAATAATTTTTGACAAAGTTTCAGTACAATTTTCAAGTGTAATTTTAAATTCTAAAGGAGGAAAAAATGAAAAAATTATTAATTTGGTTATTGACAATAGTATTTGTCATAACCTTAGGTTCGCTCGGTATTGGCTGTAAAGAAGAAGCTGTAGAGGAAGCTGTAGAGGAAGCTGTAGAAGAAACTGTAGAAGAGGAAGCCGTGGAAGAGGAAGCTGAAGAGGAAGTCGTGGCTGAAGAAATGTACAGCGTTAGATTTATAGACAGTTTGCTTGGTCCATGGTCCGAAGGAGTCGGTAAAGGTTTTACTGATTTTTTTGCTGAGAAAGAAAATTTTGATGCAAAAACGATGCAGGCAGAAGGAACCAGTTTAGAAGAAGGAATTGCAATGAATGAAACAGCAATCGCAGAAGGCGTGGATGGCATTCTCTTCCTGGTATGGGTATCTGATGCTCTTATCCCGGCTTTTGAAATGTCAAATGATGCTGGAATTAGATGGGGTTCAGTAGGTACGATACTTGCTATTGACCAGTTTGCAGTTCCATCACCTGATTTTGTAGTAGGAGGCCAGAATTATCCTCCAGCATATCAGATAGCTAAAATGGCCATTGAAGAAAAATTAAATGGTGAAGGCAATGTAGTAATAATGACTGGTGAAGCGGGTTCTGATGTAGCTACCGATAGGAAGATTGGTTTTGAAGATGCATGCGCAGAATTCCCTGGAATAAATATTGTTTATAGTGATTACGTAGCCTGGTTTGGGGATGTCGTTTATGATACTATGTCTGACCTTCTGGTGAAAAATGATCAAATTGATCTTGTACTAACAGCAACAGATCCGTCGGCACAGGCAGCCTATGAAGCGGCAGCTTTCGTTGGCAGGGAAAATGAGATGTACTTCACCGGTTGGGACTACTATGCTGACTATAAGCAAAGTATGATAGATAGTGAATCATTCTACGGTACAGTAGCAGCATTACCTTATTATATGGGTAAAGTTGCTGCCTACGCTTTATTCCTGGCTGTATCAGATCCACAATTTCTGCAGTTGTGGATAGATGTCGAATATCCAATAATAACCCATGATAATATGGATGAGTATGAACCTTTGTAGAAGTATCTGTTTAGTTGGTTATTTAGCTGCAACATATGAAGGTGGCTAAATGTAAAAAGACAAGGCTCATCTTTGAAAGAGATATCTATTTTAAGATGAGCCTTGTCTTAAACATGTATAATAAACTTTAGCTGGACATAATAATTTAGGGTGATATAGATTGAAAGTATTAAATTTTTTTAAGAAAATAGATTATCTACAATATGTAAATGTATATTTCATTTTTTTAGTATTCTTTATAGGTTTTGCAATATTTGTCCCCAATTTTTTTACAGTGGCAAATATGTTCAATTTTCTGAGACAAGCAACTATCCCAATTATTTTAGCAGTGGGGATGACTTTACTTTTGATCTCAGGAGATTTTGATCTTTCCATAGAAGGTCAGGTAGCAGTTATCGCTATGATTTGTGCTAAACTTATTATGCACAAGGGTCTCGATCCGGTATGGGCAATTGTTCTTGCTCCAATAATAGGTATGACCTTCGGATTATTCAATGGTGTTTTATCGATAAGGATACCTTCATTTATTGTAACTCTAGGAACCCTGGTTATAGCCAGGGGTATTTCTTTAATAATCAATAATAGCCAGGCTATAGCAAATTTTCCTGATCTGATAAAAACACTGGCAAGGGCTGAAATATTTAAAATACCAATTCTTGTAATTTATGTTGTGATTGTTGTTATAATTGCCTTAATTCTTACTAAAAAACTTAGATTTGGCAGGCAGATATATGCTATGGGCGGGGATAGAATAACTGCCAGAAGTTTTGGCATACCAGTAAATAGAAATACCATTATACTTTTTACATTGATGGGCTTTTTATGCGGAATCAGCGCACTGATGTTAATGGGAAAGGTAAACGCTGCACATCCATTATCCATGGAAGGAGAATCACTGGATACAGTTACAGCTGTAATTCTGGGAGGGACCAGCTTGTATGGCGGTAGTGGAGGTATTTTTGGATCTGTAATAGGTGCGAGTTTTATAGTCATGCTTTCCATTGTTTTTAATTTAATGGGTATTTCTTCTGCCTGGAAAAGGGTGATTTTGGGTCTGGCTTTAATAATAGTAGTTTTACTTGATTATATAAGAAAAAGAAAATTTGAAAGGGGTATAAGAATATGAGAATAGTAGATCTTGCAGGACCATTGTACGATGGAATGTGGTCTTATGCACCACCTTATCCAAAGTTTAAAATGGTAGAGATACCTACGCCTGATTGGGTTTCTTATAAGGTATGGCAGGAAGAGTTTGTAGGATTATGCTCCCAGACTGGCACTTATATTCAAACTCCGGCACATCTACTGGGTTTTGAAAAATCTTATCCATTACATAAGGTACCCATAGAGAAGTTGTTTATGCTTGAGTCCAGAATAATAAAATTAGACTGGGAGAAGCTTGACAGAAAGGATGGCAGACCTTTTATTTCAAAGAAAGATCTAGGAGATTCTGGTTTTGATGAAGACCTGAAAAAAGAAAAAGCGTTGATTATTGCTACAGGGTGGGGAAAAAATTGGAAAGAGAGCTATTATTTTGATGAATCGCCATTTTTTAAAAAAGAGGCAATGAGATGGATAATAAGCAAGAACCCGTTTTTATTATGCGGAGATTCACCACTTTGGGATAATCTTAAAAATCCTGAAAGCTTTTTTGCAGAATATTTTGGTGCAAACATACTGATGCTGGGTCCCTGTATTAATCTTGAGAAAATTGAAGGAGATACAGTAAAGCTTATAGCATTGCCATTGAAATTCGAGGGCACTAATGGCGGCTCTCCCTGCAGACCTGTTGCGGTTATGGATTAATTTTAGTGAATAAGTTATTTATATTAGAGATTCCAGGTCCTGAGAATTTTATATTGAAAATTAAGGTGGCTTAAATGAAAAAAGATTTAATGGATCCTAAAAAATTGGATTATTTTACTTTTTATGATCACCTGGAAAATGATACCTGTTGGGCTCTTACTATGGGGACCGATAAAAAGGTATAT
>SDBT01011178.1_pt1 | contig 14466 bp, 19 predicted proteins | sample 2277101 | NCBI WGS metagenome assembly SDBT01 (sample SAMN10404973, study PRJNA504765) | marine sediment metagenome | isolation source: marine sediment core GS10_PC15, 103 cmbsf | place: Arctic Ocean: Southern Knipovich Ridge | collected 2010
GCTCTATCCCCCCAGGAATCACGTAAGCATTGACCCCGCTCTTCTTGACCGCGTACGGCAGGTTCATCTGATCCCTCGACGAGAATCGACAGATCTGCTCCCACCAAATCAGGTTCATCCACCGCACCGCCTCAGTGCTCTTCCTGAGCAAGAACCCCCCGTGGAGTAGAGGCCCCTCGTCATACGCCTTTTCCTTCCGTAGAAACTCCTCCTGCGCCACCATGTTCTCAACGCTGTCCTTCTCTTGCTCCTTGATCGCCGCAGCCTCTGCGCTCGGAGAGTCCCTATCAGGGTGCGCGAAAAGTGCTATGTCGTAGGTATTCCCTTTGATGTAGGCCACTACCTCTTCCATCGACACATTCAGCATAAAGCTGCCATCCAGCCAGAGCGAGTAGTCATAGCCGAAGAACAGGTCCGGTAGCACCTTCGGGAGCTTGGCGTTCCTTCGCCCTGGGTAGCTCAGGCAGGAGAACGCTGGTAGTTCCTGCGTCTCCCAACCCTTGGCTTGCCACGCATCGAAGCAATCCGGTGGCACGAGAGCCAACGCCATGTCAGCTTCAGGAGCCTTCTTGGGTGGGTCGAAATTTCCGCTGACCGCCGTGTAGACGATGTTCACGGAATCACCACCGCAACCTCTTTGATGCTCACGGCGTGTTTCCACTTCTTCAGCTTCTCTGGCTGGAAGTCTGGGTGCCCATCGATGTAGTCGGTCGCCGGGTTCTTCACGATGTGGGTGTGGATGTTCTTGTGCTTCAGCTCAGTTCGCAGCGCCACGGGCCCCGGATAGCACTTCAAACCCTGCACCGTCGGACTGTACTTCTCACGGTGATGGTGCAGAGTCAACCCCAGCTCGAGACACGCTTCCTCGATCTCCGTGTGACACTCCCAGTTCGGGGGCTTAAACACATCGTCGTACCCCATGTCCAGAGCCTTCTTCATGAACGCCACCGCCATCGGCTTCGTCCAACACAGACACTCACACATCGTGTGCTCGAACCCATGGATGCCGAAGATCAGCCAAGGGAACGCCTTCCTCAGGTCCTTCACCGGGCCCATCCGATTCGGGATGGTATACGCGGTGATCATCGGCCTCCCGCGCAAGACCTTGGGATCTTCTTCAACCGGCCCGCTGGTTAAAGCCTCGTACACCGGGACCAACAGATCCAAGATCTGCTCCTCGCAGTGCAGGTCGTCCACATCGATGAATACGGTGTCCGTCTTCATGGCTTCAGCTGGTGCAGCTCCCCGTCACGATAGACAGGTCCGCAGACCGCCCAGCCAGTCCTGACCACACCGACTCGGGTTGTAATGTCTGAAATATCTGCTGATACTATCTGCAGAGATGCAGTTAGGAATCTGCGGTGGGTTCGTACATTCATAGAGAACACCACATCCCTCTCGCTTACACCACCGCAGTTCACACATGTGTAGATCACGCCGCCTCTCCCAGGTAGGGGTAGTAGCGCGCCATCTTCCGCACCAATGCTTCCTGGGGGCTATCCTTGGCCTCCAACTCGTCCGTCGGATGGCGCATCCGAATGTCCGGGAACCTAACCATCATACCGCCCACCGTCCCTTCCAAGTACGCAGCCATCGATTGCGGATCGCCCCGGCCAAGTGGCGAGTAAACAGGCGCCACGTAATCAGCCAGCAGCGATACCGGGTGCAGTCGGCAGGCGCCGCCCAGCACCGGGACGATCTCGACCGGGAAGCCCTGCTGCTTCTCGATCACGCCCAGAGAGGGTATCGGGTTCTTCAAGCCCATGATCCGCGGGCCGGCCACCAACCGGTAGAACTCGTCGCCGACGAGCGACTTCAACTTCTCGAGACGCGCGACCATCTTCTTGAGCCACCTCTGCGTCTTCGCCGTGATGTCGTCGTCCAGCCTCAGGAGCCAGCGGTATCCTTCGGCACGGGCCATCTCGAGGGCGTCATGCGTGGCCCAGTGCTGGCCTCGATTCTCGGGCCAGACGGTAAGGTGTTGAATCCCAAGCCGACGCTCGTCATGAAGGAGTGTACTCGCCTCTGATAGGAGGTCATCGGAGGGGGCGCCAAGATAAACCACCCAATCGAACCAGACCCCAGCCGTTCCTCTAAGCGCTGGCACAGCTTCTCGTAGAAAGCTTCGAGATCCGTATGAGCAGGTGTAGGCAAGAATGTCGGATCCTCGGTCCATGACTCCCCCCTACTGGACATCTTTCGAGCCCGGCGCGATGATCAGGCCCTGCTCGCGCATCCGCTCGTAGACCTCGGCTGGGAGCATCTTGACCTCCTCGACCGGCCGGGTCAGCTGCACATTCTTACCTGTCCAGTGATAGATGTGCGTCACCTGATCGACCGCGCGCCCGCGGAACCCGTACTTCGCCAGCCGCGTCATCAGCTCCCAGTCGCCAAACCTGCGCTGCTCCGAGTTCCAAGCGCACCCCGACAACTCCCCCAGCTTGAACAACCCAGACTTCGCGATCATGAAGTCGCTCGTGTCGATGAAGTTGTCCTGCGGCGACATGCACAGTTGCTGCGCCGACTCCTGCGTCCACGGCACGAAGGTGCTTGGCCCCGTCGGCAGGTTCTTCTGCTCAGCGCCCTCATCCACCACGTACTCACGTCTCGAGTAGACGAAGTGCGGCCACCCGTCCTCAGGGTCTGGCGTCCGGATCGCTGCAATCAACCCGTTCAGGTGGTCCGGCAGCCATTCGTTGTCGACGTCGAGGTTCGCCTGATAGAGCCCAAAGTTCATCGGCGCTGACAGGGCCCGGTTCCGTGGCACACAGTAGTACCAGGTCTTCGGGCTCTCGAGGATGAACACGGAGTGAAAAGGGTGCTTGTCGAGTTCCGCGTTGAGGATCTTCAACGCCTTGATCCCAGGCATCCCGTCGTAGGCGACGATCACCTGGATCTGATTCCTCGGCAGCTTCTGCGCGAGAATAGAATGGACAGCTCGGGGCAAGTACTCGATGTCCCCATCGTGCGCCACGAGGTTGACCGTGACGAGAGGGTTCTCGCAGTGGTTTCCTAAGAGCATGGCGGCTCCGTAGAATCCTCGTCTTCATCCGTTTCACGAATCGTTCGGAGGATGAGTGCCTTCAGAGTCTCGAGATTCGAAACCAGAGCATGCAAATCGTTGTAAGACGCTTCTCCACGTATCCATCTAAATCGGTAGCCACTACAAGGTGCCCCAGCAAAGACAATGCCAGTGGCTCGGCAGTCTCTCCGGTTAACCTTCTTTCGCAACTCCTTCAAATCGTCCAGCATAAACTGTCGACTAAGAGTTGTATTAGAGGGGATGCGACGGAACTGTAGGAGCTTCCCACAAGGGATGGTCAGTGCCACATCTCTCGTGGAGCTTGCTCGAAGCTGCTCGCGCCGATCAGATAGGTCATCTCTGCGCTCGGCCATAGGTACCCCTCTTTGAGAAGGTTGTTCAGGAGGGGACGCCAGCCCCAGCATTGGTCTCCAGCAAAGCGCCGAGTATTCTCGTTGAAGCTCGAATCCTTGATCGAGGTGTAGGGGAGGCAGTGCTGCGGAATGACGTTGAGTTCGAACTTCTCGTCTCGTGTGGCGAACCACATGGTGCCGGCGGCGCCAACGCCTACGTCCTTTCGACGGAGATCCCCGAAGCGGGTGCAGTCAACGCCGAGGGACCAGAAGCGGGGGGCGCGGTTGCGCCAGAGGGTGGAAACGAACTCCCCCGGGTACATGCACCGGGGGGGTTCACGAATGACGACTAGGCGGTCAGAGGTCACGCCGTTCCGACGTTGGACGGCCCCAGGTCGAAGGGCCGGGCGATCGGATCTGTCTCTTTCTGTCCCGCCAACTTGGCGAACAGAATCTCAGTGTGCGGGTCCGAGGTTGTTACAGCGCCTGGGCCGCCGAACTCGATACCGGGCCGAGGCGATCGTCCACTGGCCCAAGGAAATTTCAATTGGTTCTCATCTTTGCCACCGACGGGCACTCGCGCACGCGCGGGAGTTCCCTGGGTGGGTCGGGTGGTGAAATCTTTCATGATGGCCTCCTCCAAACAAAGATACCGGAGGGGGCAGACCCGAGTCAAGTGGGCCTGCTCCCTCCGGCCGTTCAGTTAGTGACTCGAGTTCTGAACGTTGGTGCCCGCTTCCGGGTCGTACCCATCGATGGTCGAGAGACCACCAGCGTCCATCGACTTCTCTTTCCACCCCTTGATCGAGCTTGCGACGCAGTCAACTCGCCGCTTCGGCGTGTACTTCATCGAGTTGTCCGACATCGGGGTGTTCTTGCTTGGGGTGTAGCCCTTCTTCGTACTCATGGGTTTCTCCTTCGGCTAGAAGCCGAGCCCCAGGGCGTGGACGAAGCGCATGATCCGGCGGTCCCCTGCGGGGGCCGGCAGCACGCCGTAGTACACCTTGACGGAAATCGAACCCAACTGGGCGGCCGGGTCACCCGTTGCACCGCCCGATCCGAGCGGCTGGTGGATGACTTCCACGCCGCCGGTCTCGAGTTCGAGGTTGTAGAACGCATCCGGGCCAAGGATGTAGGCATTGGTGCCTGTCACCGAGCCGGACAGTCCGAACTGGGCGCTGTTCGAAGCGGAGCCGACGACCTTGGTCACCGATCCGTTCGACAGGAGCCAGCGGACTCCGTAGAACTCACCGACCTCACCACGGTAGATCTGCCGCGCATCGTTGTAACGCGCGACGGATACGAAGCCCGTGGACGACACGTCCGTGAACATGTCGTGAGCGGCCAGTTCGTGGGTGATGCCGACGTAGGTGCCGTCATCCCATCGGGGGACGCCATTCGCGCCCATGAGCGGTCGGATCCGAGCGCAGTTCTTGCCGACGAGCGTTGCGTTGCTCGCCACGGATCCGAGGGCCGCCGGGGTACCCGTGTTCTTGTTGGCAGCGACGATGGTGAACGCGAAGGAACTGACCTTCTGCCGATCGAACCTGTCGATGCGGAAGCCGAGTTCGCGAGACAGGGACTCGAGGGCGCCTTCCAGGAAGTTCGCCATCGTGACGATGACCGTCTTGTCCGTGTAGCCGCGGCCACCGGCCCAGCCGGTGACTTCGCCTGTGATCGAGTTCGCACACAGACGCTGGACAGTGATCGCGGTTTCCTCCGCGAACTGAGAGATGGCGGTGATCGACGCTGAGAGGTCCATCTGGCCGTCGGTGATTTTCAGTGGCGTCTGCCACCGACTGATTCGTGCGGTCGTACCGTGTCCTGCGGGGATCGTGATCAGCGTGCCCATTTGCCGCCAGTACAAATTCCCGTAGAGGTTCTCCCGCAAAAAGTTTGCGTAGTAGGGAGGTACCATGTGTCCCGGTGTGGTTGCACCAGTCGGTCCACCGATAGTCCCAAAATTGGTAAAAGGCATTTCCCTATCCTTCAGGATCTACGCAGTCTGCGTGAATCCCTCGTGCTTCTGCAGATCTTGCCCTCGCCCCATCACGTCGTTGAGGCGATCGAAAGCAACCCTTTGCTGCTTCATCGCCTGCCTGCGGAGCAAGTCAGTTTCTGCATTGGCTACGGCAAGTTCTGCCGCGTTGTACTCCTTCTGAGCCTGTTCGAGCGCACCGGAAGGCTGAGTGGGTTCGGCCACATTCGGGGTTTGTGTCAACCCTTCAACCATCGGCACGACATGGGCTTCAGGAGTTTGAGGCACTGGTTGCGCGGCGACAACCGGAGGAGACTCTTCAGCATTGTTCGTACGTTGCCGTTGGAGCTTGACGGCACGCAGAATGAATTGAGTCTGTTCCGGTTCCTGGCGCTGAGCGATGCCGGGGTAGTCCCGTATCGCTTGGTCGAACTCGGGTTGGGTCACGTCCCAGATAGCGCGAATGGCCGAGGCAGTCGCATCCGCACGCACGAGCGGGACCATGTTTCTGTTGATGTCGTGGATCTGCTGGAGCGTCGGATTGGATTCCGGGTCCATTCCTGCTGGAAGACGTTCCTCGAGGATGGGAGCCGGAGCTATTAGAGCCGGGGCGCTCTGGACTTCCGACTGGAACCGAGCTTCTGCGATCTCCTGCGCGTGGGTGGCTTTCATTTCGCCTATGTTGCGCAGCAGGTCGCCGTACTTCTTATTCGTCTCTGCCAGTAAGGCAGCCATGTCCGGTTGCTCCGGCGGTGGGGTAGCCGCTTGGGTAACCGCGGGGGCCACTGGTTGTGGTTGCCCTTGATGCTGAATCTGTGGCTCGGCCTGGGGCAAGCCGGGAGCGGTCGGTGGTGCCGGCGGCGCGACTACCTCGCGGGGATCGAGGTTAGGTGCAGCTCCGGTGTTGACACCGATTTCAATGCCCTGACGACCCGACGGAATGAAGTCCGCAGAGCGCGTAGGGGATGGGGCCTTCCCACTGTGGGGAAGCGCCTGGGAGCCCATGCCAGGGTGGATATCCAAAGCCTGCATGGGCGCGACGTGTACACCAGTGGAACGTGTTGGCTCAGCCATGCTCATTCTCCTTGTGAGGGGGCGGAGTATGAGGCGAAGATGGGGCGTGAAAATCAAATCGTCAAGAAGGTGTTGAGTAGATGAGCTTCCGTGCTAGTCTCCTTCTATGCAGACGACTCACTCCATACGCTATCGACAGAAGAGACGAGTCCGGGCAATCGAGTTCTTGGAGACCCTCCACGGTCAGCTTGGGTGCCGTCAGTGTGGATCCTTCGAGCGGCTTGAGTTCGACCACATCGTCCCCACGACCAAGGCCTTCTGCATCACCGCGAAACTCACACACAGATGGGATTGGCTCCAAGATGAGTTGCCTAAGTGCCAGTTGCTGTGTGAGGTCTGCCACAAGAGGAAGACAAAGAGAGAGTGGCAAGCGGACAACCAATGCGGGACGCTTGGGCAGTACACTCGCGGATGTCGCTGCTCAAGCTGCAAGGTCGTCAAAAGCGCGGACAGCCGTAAGAGACACGCCCTTCGCAGCCCAAGCTGCAAGGCCGCCAAGCGCGCATACGCTCGAGCGTACTACAATCAACTCAGCCCAAGCCGCAAGGCTGCCAAGATCGCGCGCGGTACCTACCTCCGACGAAAGCAGCGTGCTAGTTGGACGGAGCAGGCATCCGATCAGGTTTGAGTCCTAACTGTGCGTGAACCATGTCACGGCGCTCATAAAGAATCTGTGGGATGTGCATGAAGGACTCGTAGGCGCGGAGGAGCGCGCGTAGCTGTGGGGTGATGTCGTTGCCAAAATCATCAACCTCACCTTGGAGGATGCGCTGCACCACAGCCTGATGTAGGTTGACGATTTGCCCCATGAAGAACTTCATCGCGAGTCCGTGTTGCAGCTGTGACTCCATGTCGGCTGCGGTGGCGAGGAGTTCTTGGGTGGTATCCTCAGAGCTACCGAGACTAGACGATCTCGATCCCAGAACCTCTAGTGGAAGAGGCAATCGCTGAGCGAGACGCTCCAGCAGGACTGTCCAATCCGGCAGCCCCCGGCCCAGGACCTTGAGCGCCCGGCGGTACTGCGCCCTCCGCACCCGCAGGCGCAGCCGATGGAGCCGCGCCGGCAGCGCCAGCCGCGGCCATGCCCATTTGAATTTGAGCCTCTTGAAGTTCACTCTGGACCTCCTCCTTGGTTTTCACGAAGCGCGCTGAGTTGCGACGCAGTGTCTTCGTAGCCTTGAGTAGCGCGACCAGGATCTCGCGAGGCTTGAGATATTGGGAGTAGGCGTTGTCGCCCTTGCCCATCTCGAGCAGCATCCGCATCTCCTCGAGGCGCTCTTGGAGTGTGGACTCCATCATCGAGCCGCCCACGACGATGTCGATCGGACGCCTGATCTTGGTCAGGTCAATTGGCTCTCCTTCCTGGTCGTCCAGGATAGAGATGATCCGAGGGGTGGTCAGGTTTTGGCGAAGCAGATCGAAGATCTTCTGGAGGAGCGGCTTCTTGAAGCACGCTTCCTTGTAAAGGATCTCGAGTTGGTAACGTGAGGCGCCCTGCAAGACGCGTTGGTTGATCTCAGCTGCCGTGACGTCACGACTCTTCGTGGTGGCCTCGACCCCCTGCGATACGCTGTCTGCGCCGGCCGTTGCTTCAGACTGACGTTGCGTATACGACTCTTCAGCGTATGCCTCAGGGGGAAGCTGACGCCGGGGGACGAGAAAAATGCTGTCGGAGATGGGACGGTCCTTATTGGCCTGCTCGATCGCAGCGCCTCCACCTGGGCGCCAGAACCATGTCGTCGCTCTCAGTTCCCCCTCGCGGTACAGGTACTGCTGGAACATGTTGAGCATGGTCTCGTCCATGCGGGCTCGCGATAGGCGGGTCTGGCGAGTGTTGAGTGGCCCTGTCCAGTTGAGCATGGAGTCGCCGTAGGGGCGTCGAGGGACGGGGACTGCAGGCACGCCGATGTAAGGGTCGAGGCCGTCAGGAGTAGGAGCAAGACCATGATCAAGGACGACCCGGCGGTTCGCGATCTTGGTGAGGGTGCGCTTGACGTTGTCCCAGCAGAGCCAAAGCTCGACGGGTGTTTCACCTGGATCATGGCTGTAGAGTCCTCCGTCATCGAGGGGCCAGTGTTCGGTGTCGCGGGGCTCGTCGGTTCGGTCACGAATCTGGGGTCCGCCCAAGGTTACGAGGTTGAGGTTGTCGAGTTGGGGGTAGAGGTCATGACCATGCTCCTCTTTGAACCGTTCGTTCTCTCCCTGCAAGGATTCGAGTGAGGTGCGAATACGCTCGATTGACCAGCGGCGTCTGCCGTAGACGTCGATAGCGAGGTCGGAGATGGGAAGCCACAAAATATCGACGTTGTCGTAGAGGGTCTCGAGGAATTCGGCGGGCTCCCATCCTTTGATTTTCTCCTCATCGTCGAGCAGAGGAATCTTCGTCTGGATCTTGTGCGACTCCTTGCGCCAGAACACCTTCCACCAAACGTGACCCATGATTTGGCAGTAGGTCTCGCCGTCAACGATGCGTTTGAGGAAGAGTTCGCCCTGCGGGTCTGAGACACCGATGCCGTCGAGGGCTTGCTGGATGAGGACGCGGACCTGCTCTTCGTAGGTCTCGTCCTTGAAGCCGCGGCCGACGACGGTGAAGGGTTCGGGGACGCCGAACTGCCCGAGGACGATGCGCGGCACCCGGGTCATGATCTCCTTGAAGGCTTGGGGTACGACGGTGCGGTCGCGCCACTCCTGGCCTGGGCCGGGACTGGGGCCGCTGTCGAAGTTGCGGTAGAGGTGCCAGTAGCGTTGGATGTTCGTGGAGATGACCTGTTCGAACGACTGGTGCCAAGTGTTCTGCCGGGCAACCCATGCTCCGACGAGGCTGGTGCGATCGACGTAGCCGTGGTCAAAGCCCGTGCCGTAGCCCGGGATGATCGAATACGGATCGCGAGCGAACTCAGCGTCCGACTTTCGCATGTCGGGGAGAAGAGCGCCGCCGCTCGGTCGTATGTCCGCAATCGGCATCTAGTGAACTCCAAGCGTCTTACCGAACTGCCGTGAGTACTCCCCATGCAGCCATGTGTGGTAGGGGACGGTGCAGATCAGGAGATTCTCATTTCTGTTATCGAGAGAGTTGCAATTGATGTGGTGAACCACCTCGGATCTCTTCAATGGTCGACCCATAGCTTTCTCGGCGATCATACGATGTTCTGGCCGCCACTTACCGTCTACGTCTCTAACGTAGAGGTGAAGCCTTCCTCTTTTCCACTTACGATAGGAGTGTCCCTCTCCTTTCCAGGCAGGGGCTGCGGGGCCTGTGAGCTTTTTTCTACCCTTAGTCCTACAAGGCTCGCTACAGTACTTTCTCATCCAGCGAGTTTTATTTGTAATCTTCTCGCCACATTCTACGCAGGCGGTGACAATTGGCACAGGTCGACTAGATCTACTGCGCATAGGGGCACAGTTCCTACAGCTCCCTCCCTTCGCTGCAAAGCACAGTTTGTGACACTCCGCACACTGGACTTTCTTTCTTGGCATCAACCCCTCCCTTACCTGTACGACTTCTTTCCACGCGGTGTCCGCGTCGCCTGCTCCTGCCCGCGACGATCCATGAACGTCGTCACCGGCTTTTTTTTCGGCTTGGCCTTCACGGTCTTCTTCTTCGACGAGGTCTTCGGTGGCTTCTTGGTCACGCGCCCGTCGGCGAGCGGGTAGCCCTTGCGGAGCTTGTCGAGACGTTTGACTGAGGGGAGGGCGGTGCCCTCTTTCTTGGTGTGTGACATGTGTTTCCTCCCTTAAGAATGTGTATCTGCCGGCGCTTTTAGTCCACTACGATGTTGAGAGGTGGGGGATCGTGGTCCATAGAGGTGCCTTGGTGGAGAGGGGGAAGGCCGGCGGACGCTGTGTTGACGCTCTCGATCGCGGTGTCGATGGGGTTCTGGGGTTTGGCGAAGGCAGGGGCGCCTTGGGGGCCGGGGTTGTAGAGGTAGAGGTCGGGCGGGGTCACCTCGTAGACCTGCCCGTCCTTGCGCGGGGCGATGACACGGACCTTGGGATGGAAGAAAAGGCCCAAGGTGTCAGCGACGTCGTCCAGGGCGGTTTGGCCGAGGTGGGTGAGTTCGTACTCGGCACGGGCGTGGATGTCCTTGGGAAAGTCGCGGCCAAAGATGACTTCGGAGCGCTCGAGCGGGCCTTGAAGAGAGGCGACGATCCAGTCAAGCTTCTGCATGAAGTTGGTGCTGGAGGTGCCAGGACGAGTGACGGCGAGACAGTGTGTGGGTTTCTGGAAGTTCTGGAAGGCTCTGCCGATGTCGGTGAGGAAGGTGTCGCTCCCGAACTTCTCCTTGGCGATCTTGTGTGGCCACCACTGGGTGCCCTTGCACCAGGAGAGGATCGCGTTGATGAAGGCCTCGCGGGTCCACTTGTTGGAGCGGAGGCCGTGGACGAGGAGGAGGCGGCCGTAGTCATCGAACTCGCCAAAGAGCGCGACCATGTAGTCACCGCCGGATTCGAGTTGGAAGTCCTTGTCGGCAGCGTCGAGGCATAGGACACGGGCCTTGTTGACGGCGAAGTAGGAGAAGGTGGCGACGAGCTGGCACCACTCCCTCTGAATCTTCTGATCCTTGGGGGCCATGCACACGTTCTGGTATTGGTGGTACCAGAGGGATTCGCCGCGGTCGGGGTCGGTGCAGTATTCGCGGAAGCGTCGCTCGAGGTCAGCACGGGTGATGATCGGGTCGAGGATGGACAGTCCGTTCTCGACGTCGGGGTGGCCGTGCGGGAAGCGTTCGGTGACGTGCTTGGGGCAGTGCTCGCAAGAACGATTGGGGTCCTCGAAGGCGTGGCGGATCATGGCGCTGAAGGCGGGGACCTCGTCAGGGTCAATGTCGCCTGCGCCTTCGCGGTTCTCGCCGATGAGCACGCCGACCGGGTCATGGTAGGCCCAGCGGGTGGCGTTGAAGAGGCGGATGCGGTACTCGGCTTTGCCGGAGACTTGGACGAGCGGGAAGAGATCCATGGTTTGCATGAGGGACTTGGCTGATTGGGTGGGACTGGCGACATTGCGGCGCTCGTAGGGGTCATCGAAGATCTGGACGTCGCAACGGCCTCCGGCGCCCGTGACGCCCAGATAGGTGGAGAAGAAGGTGGCGTCGGCGAGGGCGGTGGAGCGTAGGGGGTTGGACCACTCGAGGATGCCCAGGGGGACCTTGCCGCGCTTCTCGATGAGGAACTTGGGGTAGAGACTTTGGAAGTGTTCGAAGCCTGGGGTGCCCTTGATGAAGGCGGAGCGGGTGAGGCCGGACCACTTGCGGACGGTCTTTTCCTTGGCGCCGATGAGCATGATGCGGATGTTGGGGTCGTTGATGATGAGATAGAGGGACCAGCCCAGGACTCCGATGTACGTCTTTCGCGCCTCTCGTGAAAGGACGTTCATGTGGTTGGAGCCAGGGGGGAGGTGCTGGAGGAGGTCGCAGATGGGGGCGTGGAACTCCTTGGTGTAGTTTTCTTCCCAGAGGGTTGGGAAGAGGCACTGAGTGAAGAAGTACCAGAAGGATTCCTTGCCGAGTTGGCGCTTCTCCTCGAGGAGGGTGTTGTGCAGAACCTCGTGGCGTTTGGTGAGGACGAGGAGGGTGCGGGGGTCATCGGAGGTCTCAGCGAGAGACTTGGCGACGGCTTCTTCGGGGTTGTCGAGATCGTCCTTTAGGAGCTGGACGCACTTGTCGAGGTCGGCACGGCGGAGGTCCTCGTCGGCGATCTGGACGGTGAGGTCGTTGAGGCGGTTGGCTTCGTTGAGGACCTTCCGCTTCTTCCGGGTCTTTACTCGTACGCGTGCGGTGTGGCGGGCGCGTAGGCACTCGGGGCGCTTGCAGTATTGGGCGTTGAAGGCGACCTGCTTGGTCTCAAGATGGCAGGCCTTGCAGATGATGTCGCGGAGCTTCTTGCGCTGCTTCTCGATGTCTGAGATCGCGTGGAGGTGTTCTTTCTTACCGCTCATGCGCTGGCCTCGGGTATTTTCTTTGCGAGGCGTACGGTCTCGGCGTCGATGGTGCGTTCGCGGCGGACGATTTCATGGGCTTTGGCTTCGGCCAGATTGATTATGTCCTGGCGTACGTCGGCTATCTCTTGGCGGAGGACGGCAGTGGTGACGTCGTCCTTGACGAGCTTGAGGGCTTCGAGGTTGGTGGACTCGATGTGCTTCATGAACTTGAAGGCGGTGTCGGCTTGGGCCTTGGCTTCGTCGAAGCCGCCGGGGGCGGTGCGGAGGAAGTCGGTGATGCGGATGAGGGAGGCGGCGTAGGCGATGCGGGAGCGGACGTGGATGGGCGTGGCGAAGAGTTCGTCTTCGGTTTTGCCTACGAGGGACTGGTTGCTGTGGTCATCGAGGGCGGCCTCGAGAGCGGTTTGCTTTTCGTCGTCGTCCACGTCATCCCCTGATCTCCTTGTGGTAAGACGGGCCCCGCGTCACCCACCCGCCGCAGCGGAGTCGGGCGGACGGGGGCCCGAGGGGAGGAGATACAGGGGGAAGTTAGGTTCGGGTCAGGAGGGAGGCAAGTTGGCGAAGGCGACGACGATGAACATGCGGTGGGTCGCCTGTTTTGTGTTCCAGTTGTACCAGAGGGCCGATTCAGGTTCGACAGTGATAGCGACGACGGACATTTTTTTGCCGGTGGCGACCTCCTTGGCTTCCTCGACGACCTGATCGAGGTAATCCGGTTCGGCGTCTTCGGGGAAGTCGAAGCGAAGAACGAAGTCTACCTCGCGCGTGCAGTGGTAGGGCACGTCGAACTTTTTGACGAGGTATGCTTTGGCGAGAGTCATCTCGCAGTTGTGGGTTTCCACTACTCGTTGCAGGCGATCGCGGCGTTGGCCCACATGCAGGCGTTCTGGAGGTTGGTGAGGGCCAAGGAGCGTTCGCGGGAGGGCGGGCAGAGTTCTTCGATGCAGTAGGCGAGGCTTCGCGACCGCTCGCGGAGCTTTGCGTATCGCTCCGGTTGGTCTTCCTTCGGGGGGTGGAAGGTGAAGGCATTGTGGACATCGCACTTGGAGCTTCCCCCGTATCGGCGGGGCTGGTCGACGTTGGTCAGTTCTTTCGTGCCACTCATAGCGGTCTCCTTTTCGGTTTCGATGAACTTGATCTTGTAGTGCTTGCCGATCTCGCCGCGGTAGACCCCGGTCATGCGAGTTTGTGGTCGCCGCAGAAGTCGGTGGTGTAGACGACGGGCCAGCCGCCAAGTTCGGGGGAGCGGCGCCGGCAGCGGCCAAGGGGGCGAGGTCCTATGCTTTTAGAATCGGGGGGCTTGGACACGAACCACATGCAGGTTTGGCAGGCGAGGGTAGAGCGGTCGGCCCAGTTGTCCTTAGGCTCTATAAACTTTACGGGGTCATCAAGGTACTGCCCAACCTGTCCACGATAGGCACTGTCAGGGTCAGTAGAAGGAGTTCCTGGGTGTTGGGCTTCGGAGTCATCCATAGCTTTCACAATAGCGTTCCTCGCGGCGATTTTGAGTCGTACCAGTTCAGGTTCTGTTGGCTGCGCGGGGAGTGGGTTTCCTCGGCTTCCTATGAGCAGACGCCGAAGCTCGTTGTAGCGAACTCCGAGGTAGGGATCTTGGTCGCCTGTGCTCATGTGGGCCCCTTGAGGCCAGTGGCGTCGACTTTGATCAGGATCTCGTCTTCGCCTGTGATTACTTGGACGTTTTTGAAGAGGCCGACGGAGATTTGGCCGACGCGTTTGAGGAGAGCTTCGCGGATGCGAGGGACGGCTTCCTCGGTAGCCTTGCGAATTTCGTCGTTGATGGTGCTCTCGAGTTGGCTGCGGATCGCGTGGATGATCCGACTGGCGTCAGGATCGGGAGTTGGGGCTTCGGCGGGGTAGAAAGTTATTTCGTCGCTATCGTTACTCATGTGGACTCCTCGGTGGCGGTGTCGGAGGGTTCTCCGTGTCGCTTTGGGTCGATTATGCCCCAACATCGGATGGTTTCGCAGGTGAAGCAGCGTAAGCAAACAACACACTCACCGTAACCGGAGCAGAGGTGGTCGGCGGCCATTTTCTTGGTCTGGTGCTTACCCATTGGCTTCCTCGGGGGCGGGGGTGGGGG
>SDBT01011179.1_pt1 | contig 14466 bp, 12 predicted proteins | sample 2277101 | NCBI WGS metagenome assembly SDBT01 (sample SAMN10404973, study PRJNA504765) | marine sediment metagenome | isolation source: marine sediment core GS10_PC15, 103 cmbsf | place: Arctic Ocean: Southern Knipovich Ridge | collected 2010
CATGTTTATTGCGGACATGTTGACCGTACGATAAGGTATTATCGCTTTCCAGGTAAGCTACGGATAACCGCACCTGTTGGTCGCTGCCATAATAGTAATTGGCGAGCAGACAAAATTGAGGCTATGGTGGGCGGTACAGGACTCGAACCTGTGACCCCCTGCGTGTAAAGCGAGGAAGCTAAAACCGAGCAAAGTCGTGATAGCTTCTCCTCCTTTCTGTTTTTATTTTGGGGTCGGCGTTCTGAATGTAGGTTAAAGGATGCGTTTTGTCAAGTGGCTACCAACATTGGTTAACAATCTTGGTTGGTAACTCGTCTTGCACGTGCCTCTCCTGTATTAGCAAGTTTATGTAAGTATTTGGCATAGTCTTGGTAGTAATAGTCTGTATCCGCCACACACGTCTGCCTATGTTCAATCCATTTGTATAATCTTAACCAGATAATATTTACGTGTGTCCAAAGCCAAGTAGGTGGTTGCGTGCGCGGTTTGTTGTCTTCTCCCATAAGAAAGAATCCCACCCTATCATAGCGCACAATAGTTCTTTCTATAGCGATTCCTTTTAATGCATCAGGTTCAACTTTTTCTGGGTACCACCCTTTTAACTTGCAGACACGTAATTCTTTAGATAGTTCACGCCCTTTCTTAACGAATTTCTTTATCGTTTCTACTTCCATTTCTAAATCCAAATCACTTACTAACCCTCTATCGTAACTAGCTTCATCTCCTGAAATTTCCTTTAATAGAGCAGAAAATAGTTGTCTGTCTGATGAGTCCCGTAGAGTGTTAAGTTGCGCCCGATTAATAAGCAAGTCTTTCCATGCAAAACGCCCAGCAAAAAATGCTAAAACAGCTAATATCAAAGTGGCTATTACCTGAGCCCAATCTGCCAAAGAACCATAATCAGATGTCATTTTGACCTCCGATGGGACTATTTTGCCATTAATAGGGCTATGAGTCCATACCCCTATTCTACCACTTCCAACTCTACTATCAACCGAGTTTAGAGCAGAAGGCGGTATTAACCACGATTGAACTGAACCCCAACATTAGTTGTTAGGGGTGGGGACAAACAAGAAACCCCTCTCCTTCAAAGGAGAGGGGGGAAGGGCTGACTAGCTGACTGCTACCTTAGTCATGGATTGGTGGGTGGATTATACCTCCTAATCCGGCGAGATATCCATCGTAGAAAGCACAGGATAGGTCTTTTATCGTCGCCATTGTCGGGGATTTCCTCTTTATGCCCCAGATGTTGATTAGTTCGGTGAAGTAGTTTTTGGCTGCTTCCTTGGCCAATTCTTTCTGTTCTGGGCTTTCGGAACGGCTGTCGTCTTCCTTGCCGATCCCTAACCAATCAAAGAGTGGGTCCAAAAGTTCAAGGCTGGCAGGGCGGGTAGACACAAAGATGGGGACGGTATATTCCTTAGTAGCTTTCTTAGCCATTGTCTTACTCCTTTATGATTTATTTTGGTGGCTCCCAATAGACACACTAAACATATTTTAACATATTAACAGGGTTTGTCAATGATTCCTATTGACTTTCTTGTTGATACATGCTAGGATATATCTATGGCTCGATATGATAGCCTGAGAAAAATAGAGCGAAACCGGCAACTGGTGAACGACTACCAGGTACGCCCTGATTTAACCCTCAAACAGCTAGGCTGGTCATTCAATCTCTCTCCTCAGCGTGTTTTGGCTATAATTAGGGCTGAGGAAAAGAGGCTGGGACATAAACTCAAGAGGGGGGAACCAAGTGCCCAAGGGTGACCGGGATATCGGGAAAGCTGATCCAGAAAACGGCACGACACCCATATCAAATTTATTGCTGGAAGTCATCACTATGGCTAATCTCAGTGGCAAGAAAAGGGGAGCGCTCTCATTCCTGTGGCGTAGGACCTATGGTTGGGAAGATAAGGAAAAGAAGAAGAGCGGACAGAAATACCCACGCAAGACTGAAGACGTGATAACTTTAAGGGAGTGGTCTTTGGCTCTTAGAACCGATGTTGCGTATGCCTCTAGGCTTATAGAGGACTTGGTAAAGAAGCAAATCATCGTGAGAGAACCATTAGGTACAGGTAAGGGATACCGATACCGGCTTAATACCAGAATAGATGAATGGGACAACAGTTGTATAAATGTACAACTGTTGTATAAATTGACAACACAAGGGTTGTACAAAAAGTATAAACAAGAGTTATCCAAAACTACAACCCCCTCAGCTACGGATTCAGCTTCCTCTAAAGAAAGATTAAATAAAGATATTAAAGAAAGTAGTAGTGGTAGTAGGGGGGGTATGGGGGGGGCTACTACTGCTAAGGGCTATCGGTCTGACTATACTCTTGATATGTTCCGCGAGGACGTGGAGACTCTGAAACAATGTGATGTCTTTGATTTTTTTGACTTCTATTGTGAGGAGATGGACCAAGAATTAGAAGATAGGTGGAATTATTACTCAGATAAGGAGAACTACGAGGCTCACGGTTGTCTTTATCAAACAAAAGTTCCTGAGTACACCACAGAGCCAAACGAAAGGGGCGAGACGACCAACTTCACAAAAGAAGAGGATGAGATAAGGATGAAAGACCATTTTGGCCGATTAACCCTAATTGGTGCGTTCTTGAGTGGCTATAGAGAGCTCTTAATTCTTGAGGGTTTAATAACCAAAAACGAGGAAGCTGGCAAGTTCGCGGTAAACGACAATGTGATTAAGGTTTTGCTGGATTCGTTTTGGCCACCCGAAGCCCCGGACCACAGATATGCTAGGACGTGTTGGGGAACCTCTAGACTGCTAGGCCAAGTCGAGGGAGGCTCTACATCTGAGAAAGAGTTAGACAGAAGCCCAACTTCTAAGCTAATGACTTACGCACTATTGGTTGAGGATTTTAACAAAGCAAAAGCATTTTTAGATATCCTGCCTCTTCTGAAAGAGTAACTTTCTGTCTATATCCCAGGTTGTTGAAACTCATTGGCGATGCTCTTGGGGGAGAGAAGAGGGGCAGAGGGGTTTATGAGAGTTGATAAAGGCTGATCGGCTGGCTTCTGCCCTGGTGGACCTCTACCAGGGCAGCGGGTCACCCGGTTAGCTGCGGGTGAGGATTACTGCGTTAGCCTTCTCCAGGGCATAGCAGGCTCCAGCGAGAAAACCTTCAGCGTGGGCGATAGCCGTATCGGCAATATCTTTTATCTTCATGTTTGCCTTGCCACCTGTTACGACATTAAAACCTTCTACAGTGCGCTTGCAGTGAGTGGCAGTTATGTCCCGGGCTGCTTGAGTTACCTCACCATGATCCTTAGACCTCCAATCTTTAACGTACGCATCAATTCGTTCAGGCGTAGCAGGGCTATCAAGTGTCCAGTCAAGTTCTCTTTCTTTTGGCTTAGTTGCCAGTGTCACTTCCTTACTCCTTCCCGTTTATTTTTCCTTTCGAGCCTTTCCCGGATCGCTTCATTCATCCACTGCCCAAGAGTCTTGCCTTCTAGAATGGCTTGAGCTCTGGCTTGCTTCCACAGTTCCGGGTCCAGCTCCCGTACCGTCTTTGTAATTCCCTCCATCTTCACCTCCTCTTTTAGTCTCAGCTTATTCAGCCTGTCCTTATTGTAAAACAAGTAAAAGTAGTTTGTCAATACCCTCTCACTCGTAAGGGTAAAACAATATTTTAAGACCGGATACCTTATGGATACCCTTCTACTAGGGTAGGACTATCCTATGGGTAGGGTATCAACTGCATTACCACCGGCCATGTTCTTGGGGAGAGAAGAGGGGGATTATAGGGGGTGATAAGAGAGGCGTATTATATATATCGTATCGAATTATAGAGTAACACGGTAAGGGGGGAAAGAGGGGGTATAAAGTAGTAAGTAAAGGGGTTACAGCCCCCTTTTCTGCCTTTTAATTTATTATCTCACTACTGCCAGGGCAACGATGTTTTGACGGACTATAAGACTCAGAGCTGATAATACCCCGGTCTCTCCCTTACCGCCTCTAGACAAGGGCAGGGGTGGGCTCGCTAGGGTTATCCAGAGACACCGGCAAAGCTCCCAGAAAAACACCTGAAACCTCTCAATAGGCGTGGGATCACCATAAGAACAGGGCTGTTAGATATGAGAGTTACCATAACTTTAATAGTACGGCCCAACGCTAGTCGTGAAAGTGCCAATAAGGCACAGGATACGCCAATTTTAGTTCAAAGTCGTGCCAATTCTATCTGTTACCGTGTAAGAAGTCTTTCCTTCTTGGCAGGCGTGTAGCTGAGTAAATCCTCAAAAAACATCCTTTTAGGTACTTACATATAGAGATATACTTAGTCCTACAGTGACCCAGCTGAAATTGGTGCAGAAAAAACCCTTTACATAATCCAAAGCTATATGGGCATAGTGAGTAAAACCTCATAGCTAGGTTGGGGGTAGAAAAGTGAAAAAGCTGAGGCATGACCGGGCTAGAATTGGGTGTAAAAAAAGCCAGAACTGGACAAACGGGAAGACAGCGAAGAAGGGCTAGTCAGGATAAGGGAGAGGCTAATTCACTCTACTTGCCTGAAGAGCACGCCATCTTTTATCACCATTAGCTTTCCCCTACGCACTCTTTCCGGTGGGATAAGAGAGAAGAATTGCTCTACGGTCATCACTACACAGGTCTCCACTCCTTCAGCCGTCAGGATTGTGGGTTCAGTGAGCAGCTCTTTCTTTCTCTCAGCCGGCAGGTCGTCAAAGTCGTAAAATCTGACCTTCCTCAAGTTGCCGGTGCCGTGCTCTGCTTCTTCCCACCGCTTCTTGGTCGCCTCAAGCCTCTTCTCTTTGGTTGACTTAGGATTTGATGTTGGCATATTCTCCTCCTGCGTTATTCTCCTGAAATATTACCAGACGCACCAGGATTGGTTTTTAAGCCCTTAAACAGAGGAACAAATGTTCACTATTTAGGGCTACTTATTTTTAGGGTTTTTGCCTCTTCGCCATTCGGCTTCGGCTGTGCCGAGTTCAATATTTTCCGCTGGTGTCCGGTCCTCTGGTGCCTTTTCTAAAAGAGCTTGCTTTCTCGCCTCTCTGCGGTCTTCAGGGGGAGGCTCTCCCCCGTACTGACGATCTCTAAGACCGAGGCGGATTTTCTCTCTAGGGCTCATACTCCCATCTGGGTTCTTGGTCGGGTCAACCACGACTATATCGGGTGCAGAGCCGGGAACAACTTGGCCTTCAGCTTCAGCCAGGATTTTCTCAAGATTCGCTAACTCGGGGTCTCCCTCTGCCCCTACCTCTGCTGCTTCCTCTGCCTCTTCACCTAGAACTTTCTTGATTAGCTCTTCCCCGCCACTAAGCTGGCATCTCCCTTCCTCTTGTGCTTTCTCAATTAGTGGCCTCATTTGAATGTCATGGAGAAAATGGAAGGGGATTTTATGCTGCTTTTGGTATACCTCGGGAATGTATTGGTTGTCCCAAGTCCAGTTAGGAACTTTATCACCACCGCATTGGCGACGGGCATCCTCTATGGCTAGTCCTGTAGCTATATGGATGGCTTCGTGGAGAGATTTTGGCCGCCAGTTTCCAATAAAGCTGGTAGCCCTAAACTCCTTCATCGCGGAGAGGCGACACTGCTCTATAGCCTCCATGATTTGAATTTGGCTTGACCTCCGGTTGACCCCCTTTGTTGTCAAATGTGTATGATCCATTTTTTATTGACTCCTCCATCTTCTTAATCCTGTAAAGACCCCGAAGGGTGGAAAGTTAAACCCACGTGGGGTAACTGTGTCCATTGATAGCCTCTCTGGTCTTAGTATCAGAGCAGGCATACCCCATTTTGGCCTAGTTACCAAAGCAAGCGCCGATCCTGTCGTGTATCTCGGTGGTAAGTTTAACCTATATCGTTTACCCTGCTTTTCTTCTGCCATTACTTAGTCCCTTACCACTGCCTCGGTATTTCCCAGCGTCCTCTCCCCCCTTGTCCCCCTCCACCATACCAGCTAGATGAAATCTCTAAAAATTCTCTCCAACTCAGACCTTTTTGCTTCAGGTATCTTGACATCTGCTCTATCACATCAGGGGAAAGGCGCATTAAGTGAGCTTCTGAAATGGGAGATATCCAGGGATAATTCCCTATCACGTTAATCCCGTAAGGCTCAAGCATACCCTGTAGTTTGCCTTCACCTACTGGTGCCTTGGCAGCTCCTCTCCCCCATTCCTCAACCCAGCCCTTACGCCTTTTCTGAGCTTCCCACGCTGCTTTCAGTTGCTCTTTTTCAGTTGGGGGCTCTTTACCAGGCTTCTGTGCCTGTGCTAAACGCCCTTCGGGAGAAATGGTTGCAACCACTTCGGCCATTAAATCATAATAAGTTTGAGAACGAGCCCCAGCAGGAACACCGTAAAGGTCTAGTAGTGCCTGATGCTTCTCCTCAAAGGTTATATCCCTACCCAGTATCTCAGCCTTTCTGTCGCTTAATGGTGCAGCTATTTTCTCCTCTATCATTTCAGTAGCCCGTTTCTTTTGTGCTGTGCTGGCACCCTCTGGCACACCATAATATTCCCAAAGTGCTTTGAATTTGTCCCGGTAAGGCATATCGCTGGCTACTATCTGCTCCTCTATTTGCTCTTCAGCCTTAGTTTTGATACCAGTTGCTTCCTCTTGAGCTAGAGTCTGTAAGCCCTCCTCACCATAGCCTTGAAGGAGCAGGTTAATCGTCCCCTCTAATTCCACCGGGGGGATATCGCCACCCATAGCAAGGACTTCAACAATAGGCATAAGAGGCTCAGTTCGTGCCAGTCTCAATACCTCATTCCAGGAAATCTGCCTGCCTGTTTCAAGGTCAAAGACAGCCTTCCCCCAAGCTCTCGCCCTAATCGCATCCTCATTTTGCATCTGAACCTGTTGAAGGTAAACTATTTGCTGCTCATCTAGCCCCTCGTAGCTGGGTTCAGCATAAAAGTCTGGTGGCAGAGTAATTGGAGTTTGAGCAGAATACTTCTGAGCGAATGTGCGTATACTCCCCTCTAAGGCTAATACCTCTGCTGGTGGTCTTACCCCACGCTCAGTCCAAGGGGGTACTGTACCTCGCCATGCCTCAAAGCCAAGTTCTGGAATTATGGGTGCTTGTGTCAGTGCTCCTGTTGGTAATTGTCCCTGTGCCTGCATAGCTGCTACTTGCCTTCGCCAATCCTCAAGTCCTTCATCTTCTACTTGCCCCGGCCAACCTGTCTTTAAGGATTGAAGGAACTGATCCCAAGCAGAAGGTTCACCGGGGATAGCCCAAGCTGTGGTAGGTGCTAAAGTTGGTGGTGGTTCGGTTTTTGGCCGACCTTCGTACCTCGGGCCAGTCGCTAGAAGTGCCAATTCTTCAGGCGTAGGAGCACGTATCTCACCACCATCACCACCACCACGTTGACCCCAAGGCGCTCTAGGTCTTGAAGGGTCATATCTCGGCCCCCTTGCCATTCTTGCTTTTTCTTCTGCTGTTGGTGGTCTAGCCATCGCTCTTATATTGTAACGCAAGTATCACAAAAAGTCAAATTTTAAGTGTATCAACTATTTAACCTGTGATGCTCTCCTAATCCTCCTCTTCATTGGTCTGCGAGTAGCAGTCTGTAAGGCAGGCTGGGGCATACCAGCCACAGCTCCCCCAGCTAGACTGGCTACAAGCGTAAGTGGTAATCCTCTTTGCTGCAGCATTTCTATGGCTAGTTGCATGGCCATCTCAGTTCTCGGTACGCTTACCCTGCCCATCAGTAAGAGCCAGGCATCTATAGTTGGATTAGCCCTCCGATATTCCAACCTGGCCTTACCTTCCGGCTGGTCATAGTATTCGTCAACCATTTCCTGACCTTCAGACTGGATTCTGGCTATCTTCTGCATCAGTGGTGGCAGGTTTCTAAGTCGCCTGTCCTTCATTCTCAAGACATATAAGCGCTTCTCACTATCTAGGCTAGACAGGAACTCATCAACTCGCCTTTCTGTTCTGTCCCAATCAATCTGACCAGTCTCAGTTCGCCTCAAGTCATTACGGATTTCCCAATACCTATCAAGGGCTTTATCCTCTGGCAGTCCTTTTTCACGCCACTTTGCCCACTCTTCAGCTCGTTCAGGGTCAGCTTCATCACGAATAATCTGCCTCTCTTTTGCCTTGCCCTGGCATATCTTCCTTCCCGCAGACTCTTCATCAAGATAAGTCCTGTAATCTATCTGCCCGGCAAAAAGGCTTCTGGCTAACTGCTCACCGACCCAGTGATAGTTTCTCTCAGCTTCTTGTTGTGCAGTTAAAAGCCAAATCTCAAAGTCCTCGCCACTTTCCCAGACCATCTTATCTCTGGCCTCTTCAGAGAAGGCTTTATATTCTGGGTACTTGTCAAGGATTTTATCCTTCTGCTCACGGTTCAGTTCATCAAAAGGCTTCTGAAATTCCTTCTGGGCATATTCATTCTTCATATCCTCCAACCGTCCCCAGTCGCCCCTTGGGAATGACCTCAGCCCAAAGATTTCGGCTCCGAATCTTTTGCCCCTGCCCTCTTCCTCACTCGGGTCCCGAGTCCAAAGGTTTTGAGCAGCAATAGTCAAAAAGTGCATAGAAACCTGGCGTAACCAATCACCAGGCTCGTCTAGCCTTCTACCCAGATAGTCCCTTTGCTCAACGATTTCTCTACCCAGAGCAACCAATGGGGATGATCGCCCCATCAAAAATTTAAGTGTCGGATTTTCCCGCCAGTCAAGACTGACCAATGCCTCAGGGTCTTGCTCGGCGGCAGCAACCACCCAAGCCATCATACGGAAGGCACTATACCAAAAACCAGGCACACCGATAATGCTACCATCAACCTTGAAAGACATGAACTCTGCACCATCACCCCCCAATGCTTTAGGAGCAGGATTGAGTTTTGGTTCTTGCCCCAGCATCTCAGACAAGCCGACATAAGCGACTACTCCACCAGCCAGCATACCAGCCATAGCCTTGCGAACCTCATTAGCAGTCATCGTGCCCCGGAATAAATCTCTCACCACCATCAAGTAAGCCCTGGTGTAATTAGGAGCAAAAAGGACTGCACTCTCAATGGCTCTCTGCGATGCACTAACGCCCAGCTCTGCTGAGGAGATTACACCAGTCACCTTGTTGACGAACTCGCCTAACTGGGTTAAGCTATGCCCCTCTCTCAGCCAAGCCTCTCTCATTTGCCTGTAGATTGTCGTTCTGGCTGCCAGAGAACCGCTACCAAAGCCAGCACCGAAGCGACCATAACTCTGCTTGAATACATTACCGAAGAAGCCACCAACAAGAGGGACCTTCCTGGCATAATACTCAAGAAACTCTGCTCTCATATATTCCACTGCCTTCTGCACGACAGCCCGATTTTCGCCCATCTCCTTCAGCAAGGCGTAGTTCTTAGCCATAAACTCATCCTGGTACTTGGGATTCCAGATAGCCTTTATCATCTCTTTCGCCATATTGTAGAAGGCACTGGACCTCTTCAAAGTAGCCCAACGAGCTGCATCATACCCGAGAACTAGACCACCCTGAATAAACATCAGAGACAGGTCTAAAGCAGCCGTCAGGGTAACGCCCACCCTTGCCATTCTCCCAGCAGCCCGGAGCGCCACATTGACTTTCTCAGGTGTAAGTGTTTTCATCAGTCTATCGGCAATCTCTCTGCCGGTCATGCCCCATTCTGTCTTGTCGGGGATGATTTTATTGGCGTAGCCAGCAAGGGTTATTATACGACCCTCGCTAAAAGCGGTCTTGATGGCCTGTTCCCTTGCCAGTTTGAACTGGGGAGCAAAGCCTTTAGCCTCCGCCTTTAATGCGACTATCTCCCTGTCAACATTTTTGAGCAACTGCTTTAAGGCAGCCTCGCGCTCTACATTCGTCTGTTTATAGACCTGAGTATAGAGATTTGTTATAAACTTAGCCTGTTTACCAGCTTCAACTCCAAGTGCATCCAGTGTCTCAGTCAGTTCACCTGCTAGGACCTTTTGACCACCAACAGGAACTTTCTTTGCAACAATAGGTTCAACTCTAGCCAACTTGCTTTCCAGAGCCTCTATCCTCTCAAAAGTAGTCCCTACGCGCTCAATAGCTTCTTTCAGAGCCTCGCCATCAGCGTAGCCCATCTCGGTTGCAGCATCGTCAATAGCATATTCCCACTTGACGTGCTTCTTATCAGGAGTTAATATACTGGCCTTTGGTGCCTTACCAGTTAGGTCTTTATATTGCTTTAGAGTTAAATTCTTAACCTCTCCCTTATACCAGCCAGCCCTCTTAATCAATACCCTCAACGCTCTGGCTGGCTCATTCTCAACCCAATCTCTCAAGCCAGCGAGTTCAGCTTCCATCTGCATAGTCCCTTCAGCTTGCCTAGAAACCTCTGCCGGTACTTTGGTTGCCCGTCTAGTTCTTACTGTGGCAAGAGTCTCTCTGAACTTGGCTGTAGTAATCTTGGTATCCTTCCAAATAGCCTCTGAGATGCCCCTAATGGCCTGGTCAATTTCCAGATACCTTATATCAAGTGCCTCTCTTAATCCCGCCCCGAGCTCAGGGAATCTACGCTCAACCGCCATTATTGTTGCTGCTGAAGGGACTTCACCCCTTCTCACGCTCTGGATGAGAGCCTTCATCTCAGGATGCTTTTCAATTATTACCTTGCCCTCTTTTGTGGTAACTCTGGTTATGCCCCCACCAAGAAACTTAATATCGCTGATATATTGCCTCATAGTGTCAGCAATCTCTTTATTCATCCTCTCCATCGGGTCTTGAAACAGATCATCCACCAGCGACATTGCTCTCTTGAAAGTGGTCATGTTGTAGTATTCTTCAATCTGCATAGCGAGAGCTTGTGTTGGCCTGGCGTATTTATAGCCAGTTTTTATCCCCTCTATCTGCGTCATGAACTTCAGAGGTTTGGCAGCGCCGGATATACCGCCTCTAGTCCCAGCAGGATACATCTCCTTTTCTAAAAGAGTAACGCCAGTCTTGGGGTTTCTCTGTGCTGTAACTAAAGAGTGAACATACTGCTCACCCGCTTTCTTGCCGATTGGTCTCTGGATATTTGCATCCCAGAACCTAGTCAAGCTATTCTGGATTTCATAATACTGCTCTGCCCAGAGCCTAGCCTGTTTACCTTTTAAGCCAAGCCATTCATACTTGGAGGGGTTAGCCAGAACATCATCAAGAGCCATACTAGCCCCTTTTACTCTCGGTTTAATCCAGGATGCGGTAACAAGGTCGTGAGTGAGCTTTGTCCCTGGTATAGCGACTTCCTTCAAGCCGAAGAGAATTACATCATCACCTTTGCTCCCAAGAAGTGACATTATACTAGGCACAGCCGATTCCTTCAGTAGCCTATCCTCGTTCCTCAGTATTTCTACTTTCCTGAAGGTTGTCTCAGCCTCTCTAGCTAATTTGAACTTTTCTTGCTGGCTGGTAGTGATAAGTGGCTTACCAAAACGCCCATAGGCAAATCTTTCCGGGTGTTCTCTGGCCACAGCACCCAGCAGCTCTTCAACCGCAGTTGGCTCTGGCAGTGTAATATCCCTTGTTACTGTCAACCTTCTTACTACCTTACCCCCAATCTTTATGGGATATTGAACGACTTTGCCAAAAGCCTTCTCCATCAGTCCGTAAGGCGAATACTCCAACGCTTTGCCAAGCTGAGGAGAAATTCTACCGACTCTACCAGCCATACCTCGAGCTACTACGCCAGCTCTGCCGACCTGACCGATAGCAGGAAGGAAGAACCAGGGAATGAGCTCCAATGCACCCCTCAGGTATTTAGGAGCATCCCATTCGTGGTAGGCTTTTCTAAACTCGCCTTCCTTGGCAAACCACTCCTTCAGGAACTCCAAAGGTGTTTCAGCTTCTAAAGGTTTACCCTCAGCCCAACCCGGAGCAGTCACGCCCATAGCAAAAGGAACACTGACGTATTCGTGGTATAATTCAAGGGGCTTGGTGCCCCATTCTATTGCTTTTAACCCGATTTCCTTACCAGCCTCTCCTAATTGCTCCCAAAATCCCGGAGGGCTAGGGGTAAATCTTCCATATTCGTCAAGCGAGCCTAGCTGGTCTTTCCCTCTCCAAACAGTTCTGTCATCAGATTTTATCCATGCCTGTATCTTCTCGCCAGTTTCAGCCTGAAGTGAAATTGGAGCATATTGGCGTGTCTCGGTATCCCACTCCGGGGGTGGCTCAAACTGCATACCTACTGGGAAGGGAGTCTCCGGCGCTTGAGGCTTTGGCGATGGTGCTCTCATCTGGTATCTAGGCACCATCTTCAGTCTTGTTCTTTTACCTTGTCCGTTAGGCATTGCTCTTATATTGTAACGCAAGTATTGCAAAAAGTCAAATTGTGTGGTATGCTTAATTTAGGATGTCCGAAAAAGTTTGTTCGCTACTGGCCGGCAAAACTGAAGGGGAATCTAAAGCTATATGTACCCATTGTCCCTTCCCGAGCTGCTATCTTACCTCGGGGAAACGGTATCATCTTAACCCTTGCTCTCATTGTGGTGGCATCATGTTCTTTGATGAAGAGGATAAGGAGTGGAGATGTTATAACTGCGCCAGGTCTCCAGTGCCTCAAATTAAAGCAGAAACAAACCCCAGCACTCAACCAGAAATAGCAACGGTGAGTAGAGCTCGGTCAAATTACGATGCAGGCAAGGCTAAAGCCCGGGTCCCGAGAGAAACGCAAAAACAACGGTTCTACTACCCCATCTCATTGAGCCACCTATCCACTAACGGCGCTTGGTATCCACCCAACTCATTAAGATACTCCAGGGATCAAACCATTTTCCTCATTAAGAACCTACCTATGCTCAGTGAAGGGCAATACCCTCCTGAACCGGAAGAGTATAAAACCGAGATTTACGACAAGGAGGCAAAAGAGAATGTTGAAGTAATAAAAAAGAGGTCTACTTATGCTAGGACCGGGAAAAAGGGACTAAATAAGCGTGCCTACTTTGAGACATCAGCAATAATTACTGCTGAGTTGACGACTAGGATGAAGCACTGCGGTATCGATGGGATGATACTTCTATTATTTTGTAGCTTTGATAGTGAGAATAAAGAATGGCTGGGACGACAGATAGCTAACTTTATGGGGGCTGACCTGGAGACCGTTAGAAAACGAGCGGAAACAGCATTGAGGTACATCTCGGGGAGATGGCCGAAAAGTCGGAACTACAAGCAGTTTGTCCAGCACAAAGGGGCCGAGTCGGTATCCAAGAAGAGGGGAAAGCAGCCAGAACCCACCAAGTCAAAATTCAGGCGGTTATTCCGCTTATGATTGGTATTCTATATCCCCCTCTCCTTTGAAGGAGAGGGGGACTTTCTTTATTTCTATAAATTTATCAATTTATATTGCTATATTTATTTATTGATAAATTGTTTTATTTTAACTTCATTCTATCAACCGGCGAAGCCATGCGGTGAGCACGGAGTAAATCCTCTTCCCCAAGCGTGCTGACATATCTCCTGGTCATAGCCAGCGTGGAGTGCCCAAGCATTAACTGTAGGGTGAACTCACCCATCCCATTTCTGAGGCACTGAATGGCTGCGGTGTGTCTAAAGGTGTGAGTCCCTGGCTTGGCATCGGTAACATCAGCTCTCTTGCATAGTCTTTTTACTACTGTCTGTATGCCGGCCTTCTTCATTGGTCGCCTCTCCTCAGTTACCCAAAGGCAGTCGTGATTATCACGCCTCATTAGCAGATAGCGTAGCAGCGCTTTTTGGGTGGTTTTGCCCATCCTGACGATCCTCTCTTTTGCTCCCTTGCCGAGTACCTTGATAGTCTCTCTATCAAAGTCAATATCAATTAGCTGAATACCGGCTAGTTCTGACAGCCTCAAGCCGGTGTCAATAAAAAGAAGGATGATAGCACGGTTGCGGGTCGGCAGGAACCTATCCCCGGAACAAAGGGACAATAGGTTATCTATGTCCTCTGAGGAGAATGGCTTTATTATCACTCTGGGCACTCTAGGCGGTCTGATGTTCTCCATAGGGCTCTTAGGGATAAGGTCCTCTTTTACCAGCCAGTTAAAAAATGTCTTTAAGCTCCGATAGTAGATGTGAACAGTGGATGGGCTTAATCCCCTCTCCTGTAGTGACAGTAGCCACATTCTTATCTGGTTTGCTGAAAAATTAGGTGCTTGGGCACCTGATTGGCTGGACTTCAGGAAGTCGCGCAACACCATAGAGTAAGTCTCAATCGTTCTTGGTGACTTGCCTTCAACCTTGCAGGAGATCAGATAATTTCTGGCCGAGTTAGAAATACCGGTATCAGGCAGAAGGTCAAGACCAGCTATACCCCCTATCTGAATTTTGTTGATAAGCAGATTGTCTAGCACTTTATTTTGGGCTACCAAACGACAATTTTAGCTTCAAAGTGGGCGGTACAGGACTCGAACCTGTGACCCCCTGCGTGTAAAGCAGATGCTCTAACCAACTGAGCTAACCGCCCGAGTGGCGCGCTTGGCGGGGCTTGAACCCACGACCTCAGCCTCCGCAG
>SDBT01011180.1_pt1 | contig 14465 bp, 30 predicted proteins | sample 2277101 | NCBI WGS metagenome assembly SDBT01 (sample SAMN10404973, study PRJNA504765) | marine sediment metagenome | isolation source: marine sediment core GS10_PC15, 103 cmbsf | place: Arctic Ocean: Southern Knipovich Ridge | collected 2010
GCCTAGTTCGCGGAGGCGTTGTGGCTCAGTTGGGGAGATCAGCACCAAGCATCTCCCGTATGTCACCAGCCAACTTATGCGTCTTGCGAAGCACTTTCTCCAGCTGTTCCTCCAACTCTTCGATCCGCGCTTCGAGGGTATGTCGTTGCACGTCCCACACCTTGCTCTGTAGCTCTAATGCTTTCTCTTTCTGCCACGATGCTTCGTCGGCGTCGATAGAGATTCCGGATCCGTTCATGGTGCCTCCCATAAGTAACGAGTGATGTTGTCCACTCCATGGCTGTCGCGTTGTCTACTTGGAGCGTCCCACCCTTTGCGAGCTTCACGCTCCGCGATCATTAACCATCCTGCTCCCTTGAGCGAAGATCCTGACTCCCCCTCCATTGTGTAAGTGATGATTCGTTGATACCCGAGCGCGTACGCGGCACGCCGGATCGCTCCATAGAGCATTGAGTTGGCGTTCTCGGTTCCGAGGGTGCATGTTCGTGTGACCTCGATAGTCAGTCCATCGTCGAAGTGTCGGGCGACGGGCCGACCAGCAATCGCTACTCCCACCAACTCTCCTTCGGAAGCCACCCCTACCGAGAACTTGTGTCCTGGTGGAGCCTTGTGATGCCGATGGTGGTCAATGACAAACTGCTTCGCGACAGCGAAAGTGACCGGCATCAATTCAAGCGTTGTGGTCATTGATGAGATCTCCTATCCACTCAAAGAGTTGCGGCACTACGGAGTTCCCGAGTCCTCTAAGTCGGTCCACCCGTTTGGGTATCCCATGAGCCACTCGACCCATGAGGGGTTCAGGCCCATTGGCCGGGTCGGTAATCCAGTGTGTTCCGACTCGTAGGCTTGTACGACGAGCGGACGGATAATCTCGTTCCCCTTCTGGGTAGATCCACGGCCTCGCATAGCCTTCTTCACCGATACGGAATCTCTCACTGTCGGTGTCGGCCACAGCCGTCCCTCTTCCCTCTCCACCCTCTGCACCACTCTCGGGAGCAGCCCCTTCTCCGGAACCACTGAGAGATCCCCCACGTCCTTCCAATCCCTTGCTGTTGGCGTTGGGAGTAGTTGTTGGCTCAGTACTGATTCTAGGTTCTTGTGCTTGTCCTTCTTTCTTTCCTCTGATAATCCTCCCGTCATTTGTGCTCTCGGAGTTGGTAGTAGCCCGATCTCTTCTATCCTTGTCCAAATACTTTTCTCCCCTTGCTTGAAGTCTGTTTTTCTTCCAGTTTCGCTTGTTATTGTAGGCAACAAACCAAATCCTGTTTCTTTTGTGCGGTGCGTTCTTACCACAAGCTGGAAGTATAACCGGTGCAACCTCGTACCCTTCATTTTCCAAGTCAATTTGCACTTGGTCGAATACCAATCCCCCTGACCAATTAATGAGGCCATAAACGTTTTCACCCACAACGTAGGCCGGTTTAATCTCTCTAATTGCTCTAATAAATTCAGGCCAGAGGTATCGGTTATCTTCTGTGCCCTTTCTTTTTCCTGCTTGGCTGAACGGTTGACATGGGAAGCCACCGGTAAGTACGTCAATTCGTCCTCTGTGAATAGTGAAATCTGTTCGCTTGATGTCTTCATAACTTATTGATTTAGGCCAATAGTAATTTAATATTTTTCTTGGGAATTCTTCTATTTCGCAATTAAACACATTTTCCCATCCCACCCATTCTGCTACTAAGTCAAATCCGCCTATTCCAGAAAACAAACTTCCATGCGTCATGGCTTCAAAGGTGATATTACTAATTCACAGTTACTTTCGTCGCTTGATACATACATCGGCTTGTTGTTAGATTCGATATATAAATCGAGTTTTTCACATTTCAAGATCAAAAGCATTGTTAGGAGATTCCTACCATTGAATGATACCTGAACTTTATCAACATCTTTATTAACAAAATCCAAAATCTCAGAACCACTTGCAGAATCCAAATAATCTGAGGATTCTAGTGTCAGGGTTTCGTTGATATTAAATGTGATCATTGGGAACTTATGTTGTCCATAGAAGTTATTCAGGCGCTTCACAGTATCCAGTAAATCTTCATGTTTGACGGTGATATACTTTTCTTTCTGGGCCATGTCAATTATCTTCTGCATGTTCGGCGGGTCTTCGTTGATTTTCATCATCTGTACCTCTACCCCAGCCATCTTGAATTTTACTCGATTTGTAGAGTGAGAAATTGTAATCTGTCCTTTGTCTGGTTTAAGGATATTAATTATATCCGGGCTGATTAATATGGTTCCGATCTGATCTCCTGTAACCTTGAGTTGTTGGTGGTTCAGGGAATATGGATTGGCCCCGTAAAGGTGGAGTATGTCGCCCTCATGTTTCATAGTTACAGAGATCATGGCCGGACGCAGATCGTCGCGCCGAATCATCACACTACTGCAATTTAAGATTGCACCTAAAAATTCATCACTACTCAAAGTGATCTCATTAGAAAAATCGTCGTGAGGTAATTCATATTCTGCGGGGTCATAATATGGGATTATGAACTTTTGCCTTCCTTTTCTTGCCTTCAGGATTACTTGATAACTCTGGCTCTCTTTAAGTTTATTAACAAAGATATCAACAGTCTCAGATTTTATCTTGAGTAAAATTCCAGTAAATTTTTTGGCATCTACCCCGAAGGTAAAGTCCCCGTCAGCCTCACATTTGAACATCGTCTTTACAATAAACTGTAAATCTGTAGCATACACGCCACATCTCTCTTTATTTGCCCTAAAGTATATCGCGCCAGTAATAGGGACAATCGGTGTATCAGCGGTGCCCTGAAATGCTTGAAGTACGGCTTGTTGAATCGATTTAGTTTCAGCTGTTAATTTCATAGTTCATTTCTTTAGATTTAATTTCACTGGTGGCTGTGATCCTATCTGAATGTATTTCTTACTCCATTCTTTCACTTCTTCATTAGTTAATTCTCTGCTCGTTTCTTTTGGAAAACAAACGTTGAAATATCCAAATCCAGTTATCCACATTCCTATAAAATATTCGTCAGTTTCATACTGAGCAACAAACAAATCCTCGCCCCTGCTCAGTTCTCCTAACTGATGGTACGCTTTAGTTCCTATCATATATTTCCCATCCTTAATAGATTTCATTTTAGCAACTTCATTTTTTATCTGAATCTTATTCATCCCCTGATTTTAGTTTGGTTAAATATTCTTCAAATGTTGGGCCTTTAAAACCTTTATTTTCTATTTCTTTTAACGTCTGTTTTAACATATTTCGACCTTCTTCGGTAGATAATATTTCTTCTGCAATTCGTAAATACGTTTCTTGCACTTTATCCTTCTCCCTTTGCTGATTGCGGAAGTCGGTTGCAAACTTGAAAACATCATCGTAACTTTCAAATGATTTGCCATTCTGTTTATATTCAGATTTTACTTTTTGGTAATACTTCTCTGCTTCTTTTATTTTAGTCATTTCATTTCTCGATTAATTTGATGGATTCTGCCTGATTATTCTTAATACAGATTTCAGCTATATCAGACATTGATTTTGAATTATTATATTGACCTAAAACAACATCTGTCTTAAATGCCATTTTAAGATAAGCCTCAACATCAGATTTTTGTGGATACTCAATGTGGAGTTGATAATCAATTCTTCCTGTTCGAATCAGCGCATTGTCGAGTTTATCTATATGATTTGTGGTCATAATGGTAATAAGCCCTTCTTTGTAAAATATTCCATCTAAACAATTAAGAAGTCCTGAGAATGAAATATCTGCATTGGACTTTCTTCCTTTTTTAAATGCACAATCAATGTCCTCCAGTACCAATATTGAGTTGTCCCCAATATCTCTAAAAAGTCTTTGTAAAGCAGCATCGTCTGTGACTGCTCGTAAATTCAAATAATAAATATTGCGATTAAATTTTGTAGCAATTGCAGCGCAAAGAGATGTTTTGCCATTTCCGGGGGGTCCGTATAACAAGTAGCCACGTTTAAATGGTACTCCTAATTTTTCATAAAGATGGGTGAGTTTAAGAAAAGCGTCAATATCATTAATCAGAGATTGTTTATTATTAATGACCACTGTATCAATGTCTCGGTAACATTTTTTAGCGTTCATCCATGATCCGTAATCATTAATATATATACTAATCGAATCTTCTTGTACGAGCGTTTTTTCATACTCTAAATTCATCTTTTCAATTAATATATTGATTGCTTTTTTATTGATAGAAGAAAAATGGAATTGATTTAAGAATACGTCAAAAATGTTATTTGCGTTATCCAACTTCTCTCTGTATTTTTTAATCAATATCGGCCAATTTTCACTCCATATTAAAAAACTATCTTCAAATTGTTTGTAGATAACATCTTTATGAATTTCAATTAATCCATTGATCGCTTTTTCTTTTCCACTATTATGTTCTACTACAGTAGGAGTGTCACCTTTTCCACGTTTTTCAGATTTATCGTGTTTAGCAAAACCATTCCTAACTGCCTCTACATTACGATACGATTTTTGATAGTTTATAGATAAATATTGCTCAACAGCAATAAACAAATCGTCGAGTTCAATTATAGTCACATGGTATTCTATTTTTCTTCTTATTCGAGTCCATATAAAAACTGGAATCGTTTTTAGAGAATATATAAGACTCCCTAAAAAAGTAAGAACAACAGCCCCGCTAAAAAATTGATTTTCTTGAAGTTGTAATGTTATATATTCAATTATCTGATCTATCATTTTTTCAATTGTTTTTTAAATTCTTCGGCTCCCTTTTTACTGGTATATCCAAGAGTGCCATTAATTCTAAATTTCACACTCCCGTCTCCCTGATCCTTAAAGTAATCAGGCAAGTCAGATTTTTCTCTTTTCATTGATTTTATAGCCTCTTCCAAATAATCGATTACTGGTCTTAACTTTTTCATTTCCTGATTTTTAATCCTAATATTTTACATATTTGGTCATTACATATTTCATAAGACTCTATCAACATTTTACGATTCTTTTCATTTTCTTCTTTAAGTATCCTAATTGCAATTTCTCGTCTATAAGTCATTACTTCAATAAATGCATTGTATGTTCTATCAATACTGTCAGGATTTTCAAACTTACTTTCCCATTGAGAAGCTATACGTATTGATTCGTAATTCTCCATAATTGAAGATGTTATTTCTTCACTCATTTCAGTAATTCTTTAATTAATTTTTCTTCTAGTGTAGAGTAATCAATCACTCCTTTCGAACCTTTATCTAAAATCTCATTTATGTCATCGAGTTTCAGCTTTACCAGAGAGAATATCTTTTCGTCCACTGAATTCTCCGCCAGCGTATAGTAAACATGAGTACGCTTGGTGGCTCCGGGCCTATTAAGGCGCTTAATGCTCTGATCCAGCTGATCTGAGGTAAAAGTGAAATTACAGAAGAACACATGGTTAGAGTTCACTAGATTAATACCTACTCCTGCGGCCTGAGTCTGACCTAAAAACACCGTACATTCCTTGGTGTCGGTGAATTTGTGAATCAGTTTATCTCGACTAAAACTATCCACCCGCCCGTCGATTTTCACGCAGTTGTTCTTATAATAGCGTTCCAATTCATCCAAGGGCGCATGATAAGTGGCAAAGACCACTACTTTTTCTCCTTGCTCTAATAGGTTATCGATTACCTCACAGATTTTCGGCACTTTGCTGGTTGCGGTCAGCCGATTTAATGTGTGTAAGTTTCCTGTGATCTGGCCTTTAATTTTGAATTTTTCATATCTGAGACGTTTGAGTTCAGCTAAGTCGTGTTCGCTCTTGCGCCCATGTTTGTGTTTTATGACGGAAATATCGTCATTGATCTGATGTAAGAGTTCATTCCGTTCTTTCAATTCGGCCAGCTGCTCAGAATATCCTTCCGGCAGATCGTCCATTTTGAAGTAGTACTTAGTAATATTTATCGGCGGTAAATCCAGACAATCTTCTGAGCGAAGGCGGACCATGCAATTTGATAGTTTAAACTTCAGGTCTTGAATGTTCTTGGCAGAGGTTATTTTACCGTTTTTACGCCGAACATACTTTTCATCGAACCTAGAGTAGTTCTGTCCTAAGAAATGGTCTCCGAGCTTCAAGTAGGCAAACAGGTCATTAACCCGATTGACTATTGGTGTTCCACTGAGCATGGTGATTCTGGGGTTGCCCAGTCTATTACTTAACTCAGAGACCATCTTGAATTTTTTCGTTTTTGAGTTACGACAAAGATGAATTTCGTCACATATAATATGTCCTACCTTGGCTTTGGTCAGGTATTCCATGAAATTTCCGATTTGCTCATAATTAATCACTATGAACCGTTCAGTAATGTAGGCATACATGCAATGCGCTTTCTTCCCGTCCAGTATCGTCCAGTACATAGGTTCGTAGTCCCAGACTTCGGTGGCTTCCCGGAACCAATTGACTTTGACTATAGCTGGACAGATTATAATGGTCCGGTCAATTTCCAGCATTTTAGATATGGTGAGTGCAACTATTGTCTTGCCTAAACCCATGTCAAGCCCCAGAAAATTGAAGTGTTTGTTCAGGGCCAGAGCCAAGACTTTGGTTTGATGTTCAAAGAAAGTTTTGGGATAGTTAATCAGCTCGTCAAATTGGGTAAGAAACTGTTTCTCGTAATCGAAATAGTATTTACCTATTTTTCGGGAAATTTCAGTTGGATTCTTTTTCTCGGCAGCGGCCCAGTTGGGATAATATTTTTTCATGAATTGGGCCAGCGACTTCTTATTGGTCCCACGCATATCACAGACTATCTTATTGGAATTAACATGGAATCCGAGACATTCAGCGGTAGTGATTTCGGCTTCGGTCCATTCTGGTTTCTTCAAAATGAGCTTGGTGCCTTTAAGGGAAATGTCAGTCATTTCTTCTTATATGAATTATAAAATATGCTGTCCATGAGATTACAGCTAATCCAATTAATATTAAATAGAATATTTCTTGGTTGCTCATAATAAGGTTACATCTTTTGATTGAACAGTTATCATGGGTTCTTCGTCATACCACCTAAGATTTGTCGGGTGGTCGTTTTTATCAAATACTACATAATTGCCCTCTGTATTTTGCCACCAGCCCGTCCAGCCATTGTAAAATTCCTCATATCCAAAGTCTTTTAGCCATTGGTCTGTTAAATTAATTGGGTTTACAAAATCCATTATATGAGAACGCTCTACTTCGCCAAAGTCACTATAATCCCATTTTACTATATGTCCTTTATAATTAACCCAACTTCCTATTCTAAGTTCACTTACAGATAGTTCCATATTCCAACTTTTGTCTTTTTACTTAACCCTTTTATGTTATTGATAATAGATGTCATTAAGATGTTGTTAGATTCAGCGGCTAGTTTTATACTGTCATACTTTACTTTTCTATTTAGAATAACAGGTTTTCTGTTATGTGACGGCTTGCCCCTACTTTTGTCTGCAGACTCTTTTACTGCTTTTGACATATCTCTACCTAATGCTGCCTTTCTCATATTTTCTTTTGCCTCTTTTGAATGAGGCCTGCGTTTCCTTCCTAGTTGATATTGTGATATTTTCCTTTTTGTCTCTTTACTTAACTTTTTTCCTTTAGAAGAGTGTTCGCCGCCAATTGAATTGTTATACCCGTACTTAGGGTTATTTGATTTATGTAAGGCTATCATATCTATCTCTGCCTTATACATCTTACTCTCTTCATCAAATTCTCTTTCATTTCTCATGATAAAGTTTTTAACTCCATATTTTCGCATAGCCCGATGCAAATGACTACTTCCATTTTTTAAACTGTGTTTATGTTCATTCCACCTTTTTTGTAAAGGGCACTTGGTTATACCAAAATATATCTTTCTATCTACTTGATTTGTTATTGAATATAATATGAAAGCCATAGAACAAAGATAACATTCTAAGCTCTTGTAGTTTCATTTCTTTTCTATATATAAATTCTTATCAAGGTTAAATGCATAGTGGATTGAGTAGAGATATTGCATTACGTCACTCATTTGGTTTAATGATGCGGCTGTGGCAGTTGTTCCTTGTATAAACTTCAGTCCATTTATTTTAGGTATTTCGTTTACAGTTCCAACATCACTTATTTTTAACCAAACTTCCTTGAACTCTTCCTCACTCAATTCTGATTTAAGGATTAATTGATATCCTTTATCTAATATACATTCAAGTATGACAAATATGTTATGTGCCATGACGGTTTCCTTAGTTTTTGGATTGTAAAGTCTTTTTATATAAGGTAAATACCCTACTATGTCTTTTAATTCAATTTTATCAATTGGCTCGTTTGTCATTTTTCTCTATTTTTTAAATATTCAGCATATTGAGAGCAGAAATTTGATACTTCACAATAATCAGCGCAACGCTTTCTCTCTCCGGGCCGCTCTTCGATGTAATATTGAATTTTCGGGTTCTTTAACATTTGTACATCCATTTCCTGTTCCGCCGATTTCTGGTCAGAATAAACCCTATGGGCTCTGACTTTATTTTTAACCATTACAGCCCAAGTACCAGATTTTTCCCACATTTCTTCAGGAGTGCATTTCATATCTCCTTGGGAGGCTTTTTTATGTTCCTTTAATCTGGAGATTAGATATTGTTCACATTTCTCGTCTGACCAGATCGGAATTGCAATAGTCATACATTGGCGCTTGGGATAATCTTTGGTGAGATTGGCTTTGGTTTGGGACCAATCCCTAAAAATCGCAATGATGTTGATTTTTTTGACCTTATACCCATTCATGCGTAACATGTAGGCATAGATGTTTTGTTGTTTTTCCCAACTCAGGCGAGATTCGGGGAATATGTAGGCATAAACGCTACACATTTTGTAGTCGTTTTGCTCTTGAGTTATTTTGTTGTAATAGTCTAGGGTGCCAGATATCTTGACTCCATTAAAGTCGATGATATGAGTTTGTTCATAGAGGATTTCCCGGCCCAGATGTTTATCGAAGTATTTCAAAAGCAAGGCCTTGAGCTGTTCAAAGATTGAGTCTACATCTTGGGTGAATTGTTCGGATTTGGAAGTTTTTTTCATGTCGATTATCGCTTCCATAGCGCCGATTAATTTCCGAATCCGGCTATCCTTGAATACGCCTAGCTCTAAGACCTTATGCATGGCCGTTCCCATGGTAGCCCAAAGCATGTCTGAAACGTCTTTCTCGATCTCATTAGACTGTTTCAGAGCCCAGATTTGTGGTGAGTCGATCAGCTGGGTTACACTTATATCTCCGTAAGTAACATGGGTATCAAGATTTTTGACAGCCTCAACTACGGTTGGGTGAATTTTATATTTATTGGTCAGAATCATTTATCTAGTTTTTTACGACAAAAATCACATTCGATAGACAGAATGGTTCCGTCTTTTAATTTAAAGGTTCGAGTTTTTGGATGTGGACAAAGCAAGCGCCGTAACCATCTTGAAAGCAACCATCGGTGATTTGCTAAATTCCAGTACCACCTGATAGTAATGTGTTTTTTTGTGTTGATTTTAACCTCTTCCTCGTAATTGTAGCTTCGCCAATTTTCGTTAGTTACAATTCCGTAATTCCTGTATCTATCAGTATCGATACTACAAACTGACATTGGGATAGGCGGCATTGGTCCGTAGGGATCAGCTTGGGCCCAATCCCGACATGATTGCCCGAAAGCCATTAGATCGTCGTGTGTATAAAGGTCTGTTTTGTTCATGATTTCAGTTCAATTTCTTTTAGTACTCCATACTCATGTCTGTCAGGGAATCTGTCATCTATTTTCTTTTTGTAAATCTCGGCGTCATGTTTAAATTTAAAAGCCATGATTGGAAATTCACCTTCCATGATTCCTTCGTATGCCCATTCGTGATATACCAGATAAATTTTCATTTTAATATTAGTTTTAGAACTGTTTTTAATTCTTCTTTATTTTTTATTTTACCACGATAAAGTATATCCCAACCCTCATGTTGTGTAATTGATTTGTCTTCAGGTATTATATTAAAGCCGAATTTTTCATTCAATTCTGAGATGTCTCCACAAAACCCTTCACCGATATATGCTTCGTGATTATTTGGATTATAATGAATAGACAATATGCCGTTTGGATATCCCTTAGAATGTTTTCGTTTTAACAAATACGTTCTTTCTTTATCCAAGTTGCTTGGATTTGTGGCAGACTTCCACCCTAATAATTTTGGATTTACTTTCATTTCAAATCTTTTCGTGCTTGTTTAAATATTTCTTGGATTCCTTTAATGATTTCCTTTTCATTGTCTTCATCATGTATTTTATCTACTTCACCACTACTTATGATGTGATTATAAGCCGTGATTTTCACAAAGTAATCGCCGTCAAACTCAATGTTTAATGCGAGATTATTAGAAGGACTCTTATTTTCTGATTCGTGTTGATATTTAATTATTTGTATTTTCATTTCTTTAGGTGTTTTAGAGTATATTCCAATCCATTAAGTTTATTCCTGAACATATGGGCTACTAGATAGTTGTTATCTTTGTGTTCATTAATTATTTTTTGAGTTTTCATAATTTCAGATTCAATTTTCTTAACCAACTCCTTGTTTTGCTTTTCGAGCCATAAGGCGTACTTTATCCAATAATAAACGGTGTGTAGCTTAGTTTTCTTTCCTTTTAAATAAACCCGATCTATTTCTTTTATTTCAATTTCGCTTTCCTTTTCAAATTGTTCTTGTGAATTCATTTTTTCTCATATTTCATTCGTAAATATTTTTCACTATCCGGCGGCTGAACCCCGAATATCTCTTCCATAAAATGCAGGACATCTTTCACAAATTTCAATAGGCGTCCTTTACTCATTTTACTAAGGTCGATCAGCTCCAGAACTTCTTTGCCGTTAATATCTAAAATATCGTTACTGGCAAACATTTTCTTCATTTCGTATTTCACTTTTCCTTCAGTAACTCCGGGATAACCGTTGTCAGTATAACATTCTATTAACATATCCACGATCACGCCATGGAAATAAGCATACATTTTCTGTTTCTCACTATCCAATACCGCGTCTTTGAAACGCACAGTTTGTTTTATTCCGTCCCTATGGATCAAGTAGGCTTTATAATCTTTCTCGTTCTCTGGGACTAGAGAGCCTTGAATCGGAGTACATTCAAAGATTGCTTGCATTAATACTGTTTTCCGTGTTTTTCTGCGCGAGATTCATTATAAGCCAATTTTAAAGTAAGATGGCGCTGAATATCAATATCGTGAAGACCACAAAAATCCAATATTCGAATTATGGTATCGGCCATTTCATCTTCAATCGTGTCTTTGATGTTATCTTCAAATGCCATGGCTGTTATTGATTTTTCATGAAATGGGGTTCCTTGCCTTTCAAAATCAAATTGAGTCAAATCAGCGGAACGATTTTTCCTGTGAGCTTCCAAGGCTTCGGATAATTCTGAATGCATTAAAGCAATCAAGGTTCCGACTTCAATATGCCTTTTATGAAAGCCCTTTTCCTTGTTGTTTTTGTGAATTTGTTTAGCGAGTTCTGTTAAGCCCATTAGTTCATTAGTTTATTAATTGTCTGAAAATTTAATATTTCCTTTAAATAATTCTTTCATATATTCACTGGTTCCAAGTGAAAGTCCCCGAATATGAGTAGAAACTTTTTTGTCTTCCACTGCGATAGCCCATCCCATATCCAAAGCGGCCATAGATATTATAATCATAGGATGAACTTCTTTGCCTTTCTCGTCAAACTTTAACTTTTTATATTCAATGAGTCCACCTTCTAACATTTTCATTAATGCTTCTTCTGGAGTCATTTTTGAAGTTATATATTCATAAAATTCTTTAACATTCATCTTTTTCTTCTTTATAAAGTGAGTATTCTCGGTATTTACGATTTACTTTTTGACTCAGATATGTACTGAGCCCAAAACCAGTGATATGACTTAAAATAATCATATAGGTCGGAATGTTGGCCGCTTCATATTCGATGGCTTGTTCGAAAGTAATTTCTTCTTGCGATGGCATTTCTGTTATTTCAATCATTGCAATAGATTTCTAATTAAAAAAAATAATATGTTCAGCCAAACAGCTTGCCAAATCACGCTACCGAAATACGCAGCCCAGTTTTCTTGTTGAGCGTAATGAACAACGTCAGATCGCGCATAAAATATACCAATAACAGGTATCCAGATTCTCTTCATTTTAATTTTCGCGACATACCAATTATTCCCCATATATCTAGCTTCAGTATTATTATTTATACTGGAAATTCCAATTTCAGGAAATGCAATAGTATCTCCAATAGTTACAAAACTTTTACTTGCAAGGTGAATTTGAAAACACTTATTTCTATGAAATTTAATCATCCAGTTTCTATATAACCAATAAATTATTTTCTTCATTTCAGTCATCTTTACACATTAAAATAATTGATTTACAAAATTCCATGGCTTCGGTATATCTCTCATGCCCAGTACATTGAATGAGTAACTTTTTTAAAGTATCTCTTTTGTCCAGTACGGCGGCTGTGTAAAAGTCAAATTCCAGTTCTCCTGAGACGCGCTTTTCGCACAGGTATTTCAGGCGTTGATACAGGGATTTTATTATAGCTTTGTCGGCGGTGTTTAATGGTTCCAGTAGCTCGACAGCAAGAAAAATTAAGTACTCGAAATTCATGATCAGAATATCGGTCTTTAATAGTCGCATATAACGAGTTTTTTCCACTGGAGAATCGAATTCAATTGAGTCTTCAATATCTTCCCGACCAAGACGAAAGCTGAATTTTACAGCCGTTTTATTTTCCTGAATTATGTTGATCATTTTCCTTTAAATATTTTTTAATTACCGGATTGATCATATACTGATGTCCATTTACTCTTGTCATAACCCGAACATAAGGCGGAACATTTAATTCATCTGCCGCATCAAGAATAATTTTTTCTCCTTCCGAAATTTCAATTTTTCTGAACGACCCATCAGAATCTTTTATTCTAACATACTTTTCTATAAACAGGGTTATTTTCATAATTTAATCTTCGTTTCATAATAAAGAATCCAATCTTCAAATGCTTTGTCAAGTTTTGGTTTTAATGAATCAAATAGTTTAGCAAATTCTTTTTTGCTTAATCCACTATTTATACGAGCTTCTTCTAATTCGTCGATCATCTGAATGTTCTGTAATTTACCATCAAACACAACTGATTTTGGATTATAAATTATCTTAATTATATCAGGGTTTTTCTTCATAACCAGCCGTATTTTTCATCATTCCATTTTATTTCCAATTCTTCCATGGTTATAAGTCCTGTTTTTAAATCCAAATATTCGGCCTTTAACTCCGACTCCAGTTCAAACATTTTTTTCCACAACGGATGGTCAAGAATTTCGCGTCTCGCCACGTCTCAGAGACGATGGTTTTCTTCGGTTAGAATTTGGATGTTCTTAGAATACAGTCTGAATTTGTGATAGTGTTTTTTAGATAATACATGGGCCATATTACTGATCCCGATTTCTACGATCTGAATTCTAGGATGAACAAAATCACGGTGGATTCGATCTTCTAATAAAGACTCAAAGAATTTATATTCCCCCGTTGGTTTATGTGTCATTTGATTAATCCAGCTTTATATCCTATTGAAATTCCGGTGGCAATTGTGCATATAGCACTAAGGCCATCAATGTCGCCAATTTCTTTCTTTATAATACCCACACCAATCAACACTTCAAAAATCCCGTTAGCATGGTTAAAAATTTCTCTTCCCGGATTCTTGGCATCTCGCAACATCACTGCGAGGTCATGGCTATCTTTAGTATCGATAAGGATTTTATCAACTATTTCCTGCAATTGTTCTTCTGTTGTTTGTATCATACTTTAGATTCTATAAATTGTATTTCCAATTCTTTTTCATCGTCCCGGTCCACAACTTCAATTAAAAGCTGATAATCTTTTTTCTCACACATTTCAATTAACCTTTTGAGCAGTTCTTTACCAAGTAAAGAGCCGTCCCGGATAATCAATACCCTAAGATTTGGATTCATCATTTGGCCGATTTTTACTCCAACGGCTATTAAAGTTGATTTAGGAACATGCTGTTCATTAAATGGTAAACCACCAAAGAAAAGCTGATCATCCTCAAAGGTTAATTGCTTAATAGGAAAACTACTGCCAGCGAAGGCGTCTCGTCGCTTCTGAGCGAGTTTCTTAAACTCTGCTTGGTATTTATTGTTTGTCTCCTGATGTACACGTAGGAACTTCTGACGCACCTTCAGGGCTTTAACTTTTGCGAAGTTATTGTTGTGGTCATTAGCCTTGGTAAGTTCGTCTTGGACAGATTTGATGGTAGGTTTTTCTTTTTCAATAATCTTCTTATTAACAAGAAATTTAGTTCCACCTACTTTTAATAAGTTTTTTTCAATTTCAAGTTCTCGTTCTAATTTCTTAATGCTTGCTTCAAGTTCTTTTTTTTCGGTAAGCTCCCATTTTTTATTCGATGCATCTGCCGTTTCCCATTACAAAA
>SDBT01011181.1_pt1 | contig 14464 bp, 7 predicted proteins | sample 2277101 | NCBI WGS metagenome assembly SDBT01 (sample SAMN10404973, study PRJNA504765) | marine sediment metagenome | isolation source: marine sediment core GS10_PC15, 103 cmbsf | place: Arctic Ocean: Southern Knipovich Ridge | collected 2010
GGCTTCCATTGGGCCTCGCCCGGGCGAATCGGGTTCGAGGGGGTCAGCGGCGGCATGGCAAACGCGAATCCGTGGGCCCCGTGCATGCTCGTGATCTTCACCAGCAGCCGATTCTCGCCCGGCTCAAGGCGAAGCGTCGTCATCAACGCGGCCGCGAATCGCGACGAGCCGTTGCGGGCCGGATTGTGGGCCACCCCGACCGGCTCGCCGTTGAGCCACGCTCGCACGTTGTCCAGGGCGAAGATGTGCATCGGAAGGCTCACGGACTGCTCGGCCGTGATCGTCCGATAGAGATAACACGTTTCGCTACTCATCGGCGGCGGACCGACGGGCAACGGGTTGACATAGCCGTCGGTCCATTCGGCATGTTTTACCCAACCGCGTTTCGTGTAAGACGCCACCGGCCAAGTTCGCGTCAGGTCGATCGCCTTGCTGCCGGCGGCGAGCACTTGTTCCTCGGGCGGAAAGACGACGGCGAACGAGTTCAGATGCAGCCCTTCGGCCGTGTCCTTCAACGGCCCGGCACAATACCATGTGCCCAGTCGTACGTCGGCCTTGGTGGCCGGCTGTCCGCGACGAACCTCGCTGGAAAGTCGGACCAGATTTGCCCAGACGTTGTCCCCGTCGATCGCATCATTCGCAACATCAGCTCGGGCAGCCCCCAACCCCAGAACGGCCCAAGCAACGAAAGCCGCCACGAGACGGCCCGACCGTTCCATGCTCATGACGCCGACCTTTCCTCGTTGCGTATCGCCCGACCAAGCCCATATCGAATTGTGACAGGTTGAATACGCCCTGGCAAGCAGCCACCCTGCATCGACGGGCTCGGAGGCCCATCGTACCCATTTCGCCGAATACTTACCTTCGACTCGCCGCGATGTTACAATGGCGGACGTCTCTCCCTCACGAAAGGACATGGCGGCATGAGAATCCTCGTAGCGTTGGGTATGGTCGTGGCAATCGGGTCGACTTCGATGGCGGAGGTTGGCCAGTCGCCTCGCGTCTACGTCAAACGGGATACCTGGGCGGAAACCGTGACCGACTCGCGGGCCGCTTATGCGCAGTGGTGGCAGGAGCAACTCGGGGCGGTTCGACTCGGGCCGTGGCATACGACCGAGCGGAACGATAAGTTCTCGCCTCGAGATGTCGTCGATCTGACGAAATGGCAAGTCCGCCGCGATCTGCCCGACGGATTCGTGCATTGCGATCTGTCGAACCACGGCATCAACCTACAGCGGCGGCTGCCCCCGTCGGAAGACTCCGAAACGACAACCGAAGTTCAAGACGATGGCCGAGGGCCGGCGTTCCTTTATCAGGTCCGCACTATCGTGGCCGAGAAGCCGGTCACCGTGACGGCTCGGCTGGGGGCCGAATATGGATTGGAGTTGTGGCTCGACGGGCGACGAGTTTACTCCAACGCGAGGCTAGGCAACGGACTGGCTCCCGAGCCCGATCAGGCGGAAGTCGAGTTGCCGCTCACCGCCGGCCGGCATCAGTTGATCTTGCGGATCGTGGACGTTCGCCGCAGCGGGTTCTACTTCTCGTTGGTGCCGCGCGACCGCGACCCGATCGAGAACCTACTCGAACAGCTCGACCGCGATTTTCCCACGTCGACCCGACGCATGTTGGGCGATGCGTTGCGCGAACGGCTGATTTCCTGGTTCCGCGATCCCGACGATACGACATTGCCCACGCTGCTCGTCCAACGGGCAATCGACGGATTGGGCGACCACAACCGCGCATTACAAGCCGAGTTGAAAAAGTCCCTTATCGAGCAGGTTCGTAGTGACCGCACTGATGCGATCCTCGGCCTATACGCCCAAGCAAGCCGCTTCCGCAAAGCCTGGGCCGATCTCGCGCTGATCGACTTCGCCGCAATGCGCCGGGCCATCGACGACCTGAGCGGATCGTTTCCCGAGCGTTACCCTCACAGCGAAGAAACTCTGCGGCGTCTGGCCGAATGTGAAACTCGACTGCCGACGCTCCGCCGGGCGATGGAAGAAGGCCGCGTCGAAGCGATAAGAGAAGTAGACCGGCTCGTCACTCTTCGACGTGACACGCTGTTGGCCAACCCGCTGCTCGATTTCGACCGGCTGTTGTTGATCCGGCGCAAGCCGATCGGCGATCCCCGCCGTCGAAAGGGACCCAACCGAGGCATGGGCGAGTTCTTCGGCCTGCCGCAGCAGAGTGCGTGGCAGTTGGACCGGATTCGCCAACCCTATGGCTGGGAAAACGAGATCGCCGTGCTTTCGTCATTGCGCGACGACGCCACCATCGAGACGCTTTACCGGCCGCCCATGCCGCGGTTGATCTCCGATATCGATCTGCACTTCGATGCCCGAAAGCTGCTCTTCTCGATGCCCGGCAGCCATCATGTGTGGCAAGTGTTCGAGGTCGACGCCGACGGGCGCAACTCGCGGCAAGTCTCGGTGGGCGATCAGAGCGACGCCCAGAACTTCGACGGCTGTTACCTGCCCAATGACGAGATCGTGTTCGTTTCGACCGCCGTGAAGCAGGGCGTGCCGTGCAGCGACGGGATCGCCGTGGCGATGAACTACGTGATGGACGGCGACGGGCGCAACGTCCGGCAGCTATGCTTCGATCAGGACCACGACTATTGCCCGACGGTAATGAACGACGGCCGCGTGCTCTATCTGCGTTGGGATTATACGGATCTGCCGCATCAGTGGCCGCGGATTCTCTTCACGATGAACCCCGACGGGACCGGGCAGCGCGAGTATTACGGCAGCAACTCGTATTGGCCCAACGCGATCTTCTTTGCCCGACCGATCCCCGGCCATCCGACCAAGATCGCCGGCATCGTGACGGGGCATCACGTGGGGCGAATCGGCGAGCTAGTTATTTTTGACCCGGCGCTGGGTCGTCAAGAGGCCGACGGCGTGGTCCAGCGGATTCCCGGCTATGGCCAGAAGGTCGAGCCGATTATCATGGATAAATTGACGATCGATAGCTGGCCGAAGTTCACGCACCCCTTCCCGCTGAGCGAGAAGTATTTTCTCGTCGCGTGCAAGCCCGGCCCGGACGATCTGTGGGGGATCTATCTGGCCGACGTGTTCGACAATCTAGTGTTGATCAAGGAGATCGAGGGCTATGCTCTGTTCGAGCCGACGCCGTTTCGGCCGACGCTCCGCCCGCCGGTCATTCCCTCGAAGGTCGATCCGTCCCAGCGCGATGCGATCGTCTATCTGGAGGATATCTACCAGGGTCCCGGTCTGAAGGGCGTGCCGCGAGGGACCGTCAAACGGCTGCGGGTCTTTGCCTATCATTTCGCTTATCCCTACAAGACGGGCGGGCAACATCGGGTCGGTACCGACGGGCCCTGGGAGCCGAAACGCATCCTCGGGACGGTGCCGGTCGAGGCCGACGGCTCGGCCGCTTTTCGCGTGCCGGCCAAGATGCCGATCTCGATCCAGGCGATCGACGCCAACCATCGGGCCGTGCAATTGATGCGAAGTTGGACGACCGCTATGCCGGGCGAAATCGTTTCGTGCGTCGGCTGCCACGAACATCAGAACGCCGGTCCGCCGAGCCGCGCGACGATCGCCGCGACGCGAAAGCCGTCGACCATCGAACCGTGGCATGGCCCGCTGCGAGGGTTCAGTTTCCCCCGCGAGGTCCAGCCCGTGTTGGACCGCCACTGCGTGAGTTGTCACGACGGCAGCGACAGGCCGGACGGCCAATCGATTGCCGACCTGCGAGGCGACCGGGATGCGATGGTCGTCATTGCGAGCAACGATCCGAAACCGCGGCTGATTCGGGGCGTCCCGCGCGAGGAACTCGTGCGAAAATACTCCGGCGTATTCGAGCCGGCCTACTTCGAGCTGCGGCGGTTCGTTCGCGTCGGCGGTTTGGAGAGCGATTTGCATGTCTTGCCGCCGGGTGAGTTCGCGGCCGATACGACCGAACTGGTGCAAATGATCGAGAAGGGTCATCACGGCGTGCGGCTCGACGCCGAGTCGTGGGACCGGCTGGCGACGTGGATCGACCTGAACGCCCCCTGCCATGGCACATGGCGCGAGATCCTGGGCCTACAGCAGACCCAATCGGATCACGCGCGTCGTCACGAGTTGCAGCGGCTTTATGGCGGCGTGGACGACGACCCCGAGCGGATCCCCGAGCGAATCCCCGATCCGGCCGAGGAGGTGAGCACGGCCGTGACGCCCCGACCCATAACTCCAAGCGATCGCGTCGACATCGAGTGCCCCGATTGGCCGTTCGACCCGGCCGAGGCCCGGCGTCGTCAAAGTGCAGGAAGCGACGAGGCCCATCGGCGGATCGACCTCGGCGATGGTGTTTCCCTGGAGTTGGCGCTCATACCCTCGGGCGAGTTTCTCATGGGCGATACGCCAGCCCGAGTGAAGATTGCCGAGCCGTTTTGGATGGGCCGATTCGAGATCACGAACGAGCAGTTTGCGCGATTCGATCCGACGCACGACAGCCGTCACGAACATGGCACGGCCAGCTTCAATAGCCGGCGAGCGATCGGACCGCCCCTGAACGGCCCGAAGCAGCCGGTCGTGCGAATCTCGTGGCAGCAGGCAACCGCCTTCTGCCGGTGGGCATCGAAGCAGACGGGCTGGAAGGTGACGTTGCCTAGCGAGTCCCAATGGGAATATGCATGCCGGGCCGGAACCGCCGGCGAGTTTTACTACGGCGATCGCGACACGGATTTCTCGCCGTTTGCGAATATGGCCGACGCAACGATTAACCGTTGGGCGACTTACAATGAAAGCCGCCGCAGCGCCGATCAGGTACCCCGCGATGCCCGATTCGACGACGGATCGCTGGTCACGGCCGAAGTGGGTTCCTATCGGGCCAATGCCTGGGGGCTGCATGACATGCATGGGAATGTTTGGGAATGGACCCGATCGACCTACGAGCCGTCTCTCTATGCGGCCGATCTCGACGCAGCGGCCGACTCCGACCGGCGAACGATCCGCGGCGGCTCGTGGTACGATCGCCCCAAGCGATGCGGCTCGGCCTCCCGACTTGGCTATCCGACATGGCGAAGAGTCTACAACGTCGGATTCCGCGTGGTCTGCGAGAAGTAGAGGTCCCCCGGGTGCCTGCCGACGGGTGGCCGGCCGCATAGCGAGATTCCCCGGGCCGCACATAATTCGGGCCCAGGGCCGTTCGTAGTGACCGCATTCGTGCGTTGCGGCACAAGATTCTGCCCCACCATCCCGATAGATTGGGATGCTATGAACGGGGCCACCGAGTCGCATCCCCTTGACACGCAACGAGTTGCGACATTCCACCCCCGTGCGGATCCGCCAAAAGCCCGATGCGGCAACATATTGCCGGTGACCCTCCACCTCGGGAGCCCGTCTATATAGAATGGAAGGTATCGGCACACCACCATTCAGAACGAGGAAAACTGTGGAAGAGAGTACTGTCCGTCCCCAAGACACCGAAAAACGAGGATCTGACTCGGCGCTGCAACGTGCCGTGGTAGCAGCACAAACGGCCCAGGAAACTCGTGGTCGCGATGTCGTCATCCTCGACATGCGCAAGCTAACGCCCATCTTCGACTACTTCGTCCTGGCCACCGGCACCAGCCGACGCCAACTGCACGCGATGAGCGAGGAGATCGACCACGCCCTGGAGGATCGGATGGGTGATCGGCGCCAGGGTATCGAGGGCTATGGCGAGAGCCGCTGGATCCTGCTCGACTATGGCGATGTGGTCATCCATATGTTCGAGCCCGAGACACGAGAATACTACGACCTGGAGCAACTCTGGGGCCAGGCCCAGCGGGTTCCGTTCGAGTCCCACGAAAGCGAGTCGACCGACGAGGTCCCCATCGGCCCGAAGTAGTTTTCTCAATCCAATCCACCGCACGGGAAAGCCGTCCGGCGACGCTCCTTCGTTCGTACGCCTTCAATCCGCATTTGCCCATGAGTATTCTGCCTGCCCTACGAGAACGTTTTCGCCGGGCATTGACCAGTTTGGCCGAAGACACCAGTTTGGCCGAAAACACCGAAGAGCTACTCAATCTGATCCGCCGTAGCGGCGATCCGAAGTTCGGCGACTATCAGGCCAATTTCGCCATGCCATTGGGCAAACGGCTCGGCCGCGACCCGCGGGAAGTAGCGGCCGAGATTATCGGGCGACTCGACGTCGACGCCATGTGCCATCCGCCGGAGATCGCCGGGCCGGGGTTCATTAACCTCCGCGTTCGAGACGACTGGCTGATCGAGAGGATCACCAGGGCCACGACCGACTCGCGGCTGGGGGTACCGGAAGTTGCAAAGCCGCGGACCTATGTGGTCGACTATTCGGCCCCGAACGTGGCCAAGCCGATGCATGTCGGACACATCCGCTCGACCGTGATCGGCGATGCACTCTGTCGCACGCTCCGTTTCCTCGGCCATCGGGTAATCAGCGACAATCACATCGGCGACTGGGGTACCCAGTTCGGCATGATCATCTACGGCTATCGCAACTTCCTCGATGCGGCGGCCTACAAGGAGAACCCCGTCGAGGAGTTGGCCCGGCTCTACCGGCTCGTGCGTCAGATCATGGACTATCACGCCGGCAAGGCAAAGTTACCGAAGCTGGCCGACCAGATAACGCAGCAGGAGGCCCTGCTCGAAGCCAAGCAGCAAGAGGCACCCGAGAAGCCCGACAAGAAGGCGCGAAAGTCGCTACGAAAGCTCGAGGGCAGTCTGGCCGATACGCGATCCGAATTGGCCTCGCTTCGGACCAAGCTGGCCGAGGTCGAAGCGGACCCCGTGCTGTCGAAGCTCGTCGCCGACCATCCCGAGATCGGCTCGGCCGTGTTGGCTGAAACGGCCAAGTTGCATAGGGGGGACGAGGAGAACTTGCGGCTATGGCAAGAGTTCATGCCGGCCTGTAAGGACGAGATCGATCGGGTCTATGGCCGATTGAACATCCGGTTCGACCACACACTCGGCGAGAGTTTCTACAATAACCGGCTGGCCGCCATCGTCGAAGAGATGATCGGTCGAGGTATCGCCAAGGAAAGTGACGGCGCGATCTGCGTCTTCCTCGACGGCCAAGACGTGCCCATGCTGATCCGCAAGCAGGATGGGGCCTTTCTCTATGCCACGACCGATCTGGCCACGATCCGCTATCGCATGAAGGAGTTCTCGCCCGACGCCATCCTCTACGTCGTCGACCATCGCCAGGGATTGCATTTTGAGCAACTCTTCGCCACGGCCCGACTGATGGGCCATCGCAACGTCGAGCTGGCGCACGTCAGCTTCGGCACCGTCTTGGGTAGCGACAACCGGCCGTTCAAGACCCGATCCGGCGATACGGTGGGTCTGGAGGGCCTGCTCGACGAAGCGGTCCGTCGGGCGGGGGAAATCGTCGCGGAAAACGACGACGCCAAACCCAAGGGGCCCGAACTCGACGCCGAACGTCGAGCCCATATCGCCGAAACGGTCGGCATCGCCGCACTGAAGTATGCCGATCTGTCGCAGAACCGCACGAGCGACTACGTCTTCAGCTACGACAAGATGCTCGTGATGAACGGCAATACGGCGACCTATATGCAATATGCCTACGCCCGAGTGCGAAGCATCTTTGCCCGCGGGGGGTTCGATATCGAGGCGATCCGCGATTCCAAGGCCAAGATCCTCCTCGACTCGCCGGCGGAACGGGCGCTGGGACTCGAACTGCTCCGCTTCGCCGAGGCGCTCGATCTGGCGGCGGCCGACTATCGACCCAACCAGTTGACCGCCTATCTGTTCGAGCTGGCCAACCGCTACTCGACCTTCTTCGACCAGTGCCACGTCATTCGGGCCGAGACGCCCGAGCTCCAACAAAGCCGCCTGCTATTGTGCGACCTGACGGCCCGAACTATCCAAAAGGGCCTCGAGCTGCTAGGAATCGCCGTCGTCGAGAAGATGTGACCGTCGTCCCCCGTTTTCCGTTCACGCGAAGGAGGCTCGTCATGGCTTGCTGTAGAATGAACCGACGCGAAGCGATCGTCCACGGTGTGGCGGCGGCGGGAGTTCTCGCCGGCGGAAAACTGTGCCCCGCCGCGGCCGCCGAGCCGATTGCCGATCACTCGGATCGGGCACCCAGTCTCCCCGTGGCCATCCAGCGATGCGAGTCGTTCGAGCCGCAACTCGTCCGCAAGAAGATCGACAAGGCACTGGACCTGATCGGAGGGATCGACAAGTTGGTCCGCGACAAGACCGTCACGATCAAGGTCAATCTGACGGGCATGACATGGGACGATTTCGGCGGATTGCCCGCTTACGAAAGCTATCAGACCCATCCGCATACCGTGGCCGCATTGTGCGCCGCTTTCACGGATGCGGGGGCCCGGCGGGTCGTGATCATCGAGAACCTCTATTGGGACAAACCGTTCGAGAAGATCGTCGGCGATCTCGGATGGGACGTTCGGGGTATCCAGGAGGCCGGCGCGCACAAGGTCCTCTTCGAGGATACGCGAAATCGCGGCCGATTCCCCGGATACAGCCGATTCAAAGTGCCCTGGGGCGGCTTCATCTATCCGGCCTTCGATCTGAACCAGCGATTCGAAAAAACCGACGTGCTCGTGTCGCTCTCGAAACTGAAGCAACACACTTGCGCCGGCGTGACCATGACCGTGAAGAATATGTTCGGGGCCACGCCCTGTTCGCTCTACGGCAACAACGCCCCGGACGATCAAGGCCTGGTCCATCGGACTTCGATGTTCCATTCCGGCCGAAAGAGCACACCCGACGGCGTCCCCAAGGAGTTGGACCACGGGCTGCGAGCCCATCAGTTCGTCCGCGTGCCGCGGATCGCGGCCGATATCTATGGCGCACGGCCCGTGGACCTGACGATCGTCGACGGCATCCGGACGATCAGTGGCGGCGAGGGGCATTGGAACAAGGGCATCGCCCTGATCGAGCCGAAAGTGATCCTGGCCGGACGCAATGGGATCTGCACCGATGCGATCGGTTCGGCCGTCATGGGCTTCGACCCTCAGGCCGACCACGGGAAGTTTCCCTTCCAGGGAGACAACCACCTGAAATTGCTCGCGTCGGTCGGGCTGGGCTGCAACGACCCCCGGCGGATCGAGGTCGCCGGACTGCCGCTGAGCGAGGCCATCTGCCCATTTCAGAAGAAAGGTGGGTGATATAGGCGGCATGGCCGGTTAAATCGGTATGACCGGACGACGGGAATTGGTTGGAGAATTGGGTCAATTCGACTCGATGGCAGTCGTGTGGACCCGTGGGTTCGCCCGCGGAAGATGCCTCGCCGATACCCCCTCAGATTGGTGACTCAATGCAGCCCGTCAAACATCTTCTGGTGAAATTCTCCAAGACATCAACTCCAAGACACCTGGCGACGCTGGCCGAAGAGGTCGCTCGGGCGTGTTGGCCCGACGTCTGGGCCAAGGTGAGTTTCGAGGCGCCGGGCAAGAGTACCCCTCGCCTAAGGGGGCTTGTTACGGCTCACGTAAGCCGCTTTGTTGACCCGGAGATCGACGCCGTACTGCGAAAAAATCGGTTGGGGACCCAAGACCGCGACTCTATCGCGGATCAGGCCAGCGCGCGAATCATCGAACTGGCCCTTCTCGAGGCCTGCACGGCCGGGTCGGAGCGAGGCAATTATTCCGAGGCGGCGTGAGTCGTTTCCCTTAGGAATGGCCGTAGCGTGACCTATGCTTGCTTGCGGACGAACTCGTCCCACGCTGCTGCGTAGCTGGTACCCTTTGGCTGCGCGAGGCCATCCCCAACCCTCTCGGAACACTATCATGCCCGCCCAGGATCTCCCCAACATTGCCCAGATGACGACTCGACTGGCGGCCAACCAGGCGCGAGTGACCAATTATGTCGACACGTTGGCCACGCGGATCGACGAGTTGGTTGCGGCGACCGGCCGTGAGGACTGGGACGAAGTCGGGCAGCTTAGCGGCCGGCTTGCCCAGCAGAGCCGGGATCAAGGCCATCGGTCGATCAGTGCCTTGGCCCAGCAGGTCCACGAGAAGGCGGAGCAGCCGCACCAGCCCTTGGGCCTGAAGCGAAGCCTACTGCGGCTAATCGGCCAATGCGGCCGTGTCCGCAGCCGCTGATCGCACGATTCTCCGCCGAAGGATCGGAAAGACTGATCCGGGCTGTCGGTAGTTCCGATTGTATGGATACGGCTTTTCCCGGCACCTATTCTTGGCAAAACGGTACCCATTCTTCTCAAAAAAGGTACAATTTGGAAGCGGCTCGATTAGGACGAGCCACCACGCGAGCAGGGAGTCCCGACGTGAACATCTTGATGGCCACCAGTGAAGCAGTTCCTTTTGCCAAGACCGGCGGGTTGGCCGATGTCTGTGGAGCGCTGCCTCGGGAACTAGCACGGTTAGGTCACCATCCGGTACTGATCATGCCGGCCTATCGAAAAGCCCGATATGGACGACAACCCATCGAGCGGACCGGGATCGATTTCATCGTACCGATCGGCAGCAAGATGGTCACCGGCCATCTGCTTCAAAGCTCTTTGCCGGGTGGCGACGTGCCGGTCTACTTGATCGAGCAGGATCAGTACTTCGATCGCGACGAACTCTACGGGGCCGACGGCAAGGACTACATCGACAATTGCGAGCGGTTTGTCTTCTTCTGCCGCGCGGTCCTCGAGGCAATTCGGCTGCTCGACCTGGACGTCGACGTGCTGCATGCCAACGATTGGCAGACCGGCCTGATTCCGGCCTACCTGGAAATCGAGTATCGCGCCGCGCCGCGGTATGAACGGATCGCCAGTCTGTTCACGATCCACAACATGGCCTATCAAGGGCAGTTCTGGCACTGGGACATGCTGCTGACCGGACTCGACTGGCGATACTTCAACTGGCATCAGATGGAGTTCCACGGCAAGCTGAACCTGATGAAGACCGGGTTGGTCTTCGCCAACTCGATCAACACAGTCAGCCGTCGCTATGCCAAGGAGATCCAGAGTCCCCCGTTTGGCTGCGGTTTGGAGGGTGTGTTGCAGCATCGAGGGGATGTGCTCTCAGGTATCCTCAACGGAATCGACACCCAGGTATGGAACCCGAAAACCGACCGCCATTTGGCCGCTAACTACGATCTCGCCAGTGTCGGCGAGGGAAAGCCGATTTGCAAAGCCGCGTTGCAGGAAGAATTCGGCTTGCCGACAGCTCCCGACGTACCCTTGATCGGCTTGGTGAGCCGATTGGCCGACCAGAAGGGGCTCGATCTGGTGGCCGACGTGATCCAACGTTGGGTTCAGACAAACGATGCCCAATGGGTCATCTTGGGAACCGGCCAGCCAAAATACCACCGGTTGTTCGAGACGTTGGTCGAGCGGTTTCCGCAAAAAGTGGCTGCCAGGCTCGAGTTCTCCGATCCCTTGGCCCATCGGGTCGAGGCCGGCTCGGATATCTTCCTCATGCCCAGCCGGTACGAACCGTGCGGGTTGAACCAATTCTATAGCCTTCGCTATGGCACAATCCCCGTCGTTCGAGCGACCGGCGGATTGGCCGATACGATCGTGCCCGTCACAGGAGAGCCCGTCACAGGAGAGCCCGTCACAGGAGAGCCCGTCACAGGAGAGCCAGTCGCCGAACAGCCAGTCGCCGAACAGCCAGTCGCCGAACAGTGGGCGATCCCTTCCGATGCCAACGGATTTAGCTTCCAAGAGTACAGCCCGTTGGCGCTGAACGAGACGCTTCGCCGGGCGTGCGACGCCTATGCCGATCCGAAGCTCTGGCGCCGGCTGATGGCAACCGCCATGAGTCAGGACTGGTCGTGGCAGCGCAGTGCGAAGCAATACGTCGAGCTTTACGAAGCGATGGTCGCCCGAGCCAAGCAGACCATTCCTGCTTAGTGTCCCATCGAAAGAGGGTGTGCATTGGGTGGCACTGGCGTCTCTTCCTCCGTGACTAGGCGGCCGCTTCGTCGAAGCGCCACCCTGGACCAGCCCGCCTACAATTGAATTGCCCCCTTTGACACGGTCGTGCTGGGGCAGTATCACTGGAACATGAGGATTATGCCGGGCTTGATGAACATGTCCGGTTCTGGGCAGACTGCCGATTCTTGCGACAACGAAGTCTCACCGAAGCGGGCCCTGACGTCTCTGCGCGATACCGCAGCGGTCGAATCGCGAGAATCGGAAGATAATCAGGCCAGCGAAGCTGGATAAGATAGGGTGGCAATGCCGATCATGATTAAGTGCGGCGTGCCTCCGGTGCGTCGATAGGCAATCTCCAACTCAGAAAATCGCGCCGTCCGACCATGCCCAATCCCATTCGACTCGTTCTGGCCATCCACAATCACCAGCCGGTCGGCAACTTCGACCACGTCTTCGCACAGGCTTACGAAGACAGCTATCGGCCGTTTCTCGACGTATTCGACCGATACGATTCGCTGAAACTGGCTTTGCACACGAGCGGCTCGCTGATGGAGTGGCTCGATGCGAACCGGCCCGACTATGTCGATCGCCTAGCCGATCTGGTTTCGCAGGGCCGCATCGAGATTCTCGGCGGCGCGTTCTACGAACCCATTTTGGCGATGCTATCCACCCGAGATCGTCTCGGGCAGATTCGGACTTACACCGAATGGCTTCAGAACCGGCTCCACGCCGTTGTCCGCGGCATGTGGGTTCCCGAGCGAGTTTGGGAACCGTCGTTTACTCGCGATTTGGCCGACGCGGACATCGAGTACACGATCCTCGACGACTTTCACTTCAAGAACGCCGGTTTGAGGGACTCGCAACTGGGCGGCTATCTGACCACGGAGGACGAAGGCCGCCTGCTCTCGATCTTTCCCGGCAGCGAGCAGCTTCGCTACCTGATCCCCTTCGGTTCGGCCCAGCAGACGATCGACCATTTGGCCGAGATTGCCGAGCATCAGCCCAACGCCGTGGTGGTGTTTGGCGACGACGGCGAGAAATTTGGCACCTGGCCGGAGACGAAGAAGCACGTCTACGAGGATGGTTGGCTCGTACGGTTCTTTGACGCTTTGGCACAGAACCAGGACTGGCTGCACGTAACCACTCCGGCCGAGGTGATCGACAACGTTCCGCCGCTGGGTAAAATCTATTTGCCCGACAGCAGCTACCGTGAGATGACCGAATGGGCCTTGCCGGCCGATCGGCTGGTCGAATACGAGCGGATTGCCCACGAGATGGAGCCGGATACGCGTTGGCCGATCATCCGGTCGTTTGTCCGCGGTGGGTTCTGGCGGAATTTCCGCGTGAAGTATCCCGAGGCCAATGAGATGTACTGCCGCATGATGGCGATCAGCCGACGGTTGGATGAGGCCACCGATGCGAGCCGGGCCGGCGAACCGGTCAACCACGAACTGCTCGGCCAAGCGCGAACCGAGCTCTATCGAGGGCAGTGCAACTGTGCCTACTGGCATGGAGCATTCGGCGGCATCTACCTGCCGCATCTGCGCAACGGAATCTATCGCCATCTAATCGCGGCCGATACGCTGATCGATCGGGCCACGGGCCGGCAGTCGCCGTGGATCGAGGCGGTTGCCGACGACTACAACTTCGACGCCCGGCAAGAGGTCCAACTGGCCAACGACAAGCTTCTGACACTCATCGAGCCGGACCTCGGCGGCCGGCTCGTCGAGCTCGACATCCGTGCGATCCGGCATAATCTGCTGGCGACCCTAACGCGGCGCCCCGAGGCCTATCACCGAAAAATCCTCGCCGGTTCAGACCATGGCGGCGACGAGTGCGACAGCATCCACAACCGGATTGTCTTCAAGCAGGAGGGGCTCGACGAGCGGATTCAATACGATGCCCATCCGCGCAAGTCGCTCGTGGATCTGTTCTATGACGACGACGTTTCGCTCGAAGCAATTGCCTCGGGCGAAGCCGCCACGCACGGCGATTTTGCCCAGGGGAACTATGAAGCCCGAGTCCGACGTAACCCCCAGCGCATCCAGGTACAGCTCGTCCGCGCCGGCAACGTCTTCGATATTCCGCTGACGATCACCAAAGGGCTAACGCTCGACGCCGGACGATCGATGCTCGAGATCGCCTACATGCTCGAGGGGCTACCGGCCGATCAGAAACTGCATTTCGCCGTTGAGTTGAACTTCGCCGGCATGCCGTCCGGGGCCGACGACCGATACTTCCACGACAACGACGGCAAACGCCTCGGGCAGCTCGGCACGCAACTGGACTTGACCGGAGTGAATGGCCTCGGACTGGTCGACGAATGGCTCGGACTCGACGTCAAACTGACCACGTCGCGCCCGACCGACTTCTGGACATTCCCGATCGAAACCGTCAGCCAATCGGAGGGTGGCTTCGAGTTGATCCACCAGTCGGTCGCCGTGATCCCACATTGGCACGTCGAAGCCGACGCGAACGGCCGCTGGGGATTCACCCTGAAGATGGAAATCGACACCAGTCTGGCCGAGAAACGTCAGCAGGAAGAAGCGGCCGTGGCGACCGGGTAGTCGTCGGTCGTGCTCTGTTGGATGGATGCCCACAGTCACTGGCGAGACGCCAG
>SDBT01011182.1_pt1 | contig 14464 bp, 15 predicted proteins | sample 2277101 | NCBI WGS metagenome assembly SDBT01 (sample SAMN10404973, study PRJNA504765) | marine sediment metagenome | isolation source: marine sediment core GS10_PC15, 103 cmbsf | place: Arctic Ocean: Southern Knipovich Ridge | collected 2010
AACAATACATTTAGGTACCACAATCATTGATCGGGTGTATGTTTTGTCACCAGTCTCGTAGTCCGTGTCAGTGCTTCCAAGTTGGTACACATCGACCCGTCCACCGTACTGCCTCTTGAGGCTGTACAGCGTTCTCCGAAGAAAGCGGTTCATACTTCTATTAACGCCGCTCAGCATCTTTGACTCCTTCAGGTGCGTCACTTGCCTCAATGTACGGGCAGCGATTACAGAGCCGCTCCATTACTCGGGCCATCCAGTGCAAACATTCTGCATTTTGTGCCAAAGCTGTTGTAGATCGTTCTACCAAACTGACCAAAGTGTCTCGTTGGTAATCTTCGAGTTTCTCAACTCTAGTGGAAAGCGCGTCTTCTCGTTTCCAATCGCGCCAAATGAAAAACAATACAATGCCGACAAGGGGGCCAAAGTTGGCAATCAAGTCGGCCAGCATGTTAGAACCTACTATTGCGAAAAGTGTTTCCATTCTACGCTCCCCTTAAAAACAAAAGAAACCGGGCGGGCGAGCTTTCGCCCGCCCGGTGGTAATGGGGTTTAGCCGAGCATGATGCAACCGAGGTTAGCATCCAACTGAGCCACTCCGCAGAGCAGGTCAGCCGTCACGATCGTGCCTTGGGCACTGATATCGTACTGCATCGAAATTCGCATGGCCACATCGTTGTATGCACCGACGGCCGACCGGACACCGAGAGCGGTGTTAGGCAGGGCCAGCGGACGAGTGACGAGCGCGAGGGCATTGCGATGGAACGCAAAGTTGAACGAACCAGACGGGCCGGGATATGCCACGGCATTGTTAGCCAAGGTGGCTTCCAGCGGTCGGTCCAACCACGCCAAGTGGCGGGTTGCGTCATCGGGGTCAACAGCAATCACGATGATTGTGTACACATGTCGGCTAGCGCCAACGCCGAACGCCAACAGTTGACCCAACTGCGGCGGCTCTGTCATAACCGCGTCCGAGAGGTCAAGAGCGATCCCCTTCGAGTACCCGGCAACATGCTCACCGTCCACGTCACATTTCTTCCAAGCGACGATTTCGTTCGTGTCCACCCCGGCGGCGGTCAGGCCGGAAACCAATACGATGGAACTCGTGTCTGTTCCGTCATCCGTGGCGGCCGACACGACATGAGGCTTTCCTTCACCTTCGATCCAGACATACTCGCCATCCTGGACTTGGTAGTTTAGGATAGTCACTGCTATGGTAGTTTCGCCCAGAGGCTCGCCACCATTAAGAACACCAGCAGCGTAGTCCGTGTTCGCGAGCAGAAGACTCGGAATGTTCTGGTCCATATAGGTGTCAAAACCAAAGACACGCCCAAGACTGGCCTCACGCAGAGCGGTGCCGTCGTCGCCTCGCTTTTCAGCGCTGATGAACAACTCCGTCTCCAAAAGCTCAGTTTCCGAAGCAGGCGAAAGGATCATGTTTCGACCGCCGGCATAGGCCTTGTTGATGTTCATTTTCTCACGTGCGGCCAACAGATAGGACTTTGCATTCGTGGAGTCCATTGTCATGAGTTGACCAACGTTGTTGGTGAGAAACTCGTGAACTTGACCACACAGGATGCGGTCAACGGAGCTTGCAATTTCCTGTGCCGCAGGCGTCAGGTACATCTCGACCAAGTCCTGGAAGGACTTGCTGGCCTCACCATCCTTGATGGTAAAGGACACATAGACGTGCTGGTCCAGCGGAACCTGCACATTGGTCGCGACAGCATCCTGATTAGTGACGCTGTCAGAGTCGGTCTTCCGTTTGGCCGTGAAAGTTCCAGGCCGGCGGGTGTTTACAACGTCGCCAAACTGAGCGACTTCGTTGCTAAAATCTCGGTGGACGAGACGAGCCATGACCATATTCTCTTCGAGAATGGCCAGGCCTTCTTGCGCCCAAAGCTCCGGGATCAACGCATCGTTGTCATTGGCATAGCAAGCCATGACGGGGTGACTGTAAAGCATATTCATTGCTTTTCTCCTGTTTAGTTACGTGCCCTGACGGGCGGACAACAATTCAATATCCTACATCGGATATTGACGTGACCCCTTTCTTTAGATGTTTTGACGTTTCAGTCCTAAGGCTTCTGGGTTTTCCTTACGGAGCTTGCGATAATCCGCCGGAGATAACTTCGTCGGATCAATGCGTCCTTCGCCCGACTTTACGCCGCCGGTTGCGGAACCTGAACCAATTCCACTGACTACGTTTGAGCGAAAGAGGTTACCATAAAGTTGAGGCAACTCCTTCATACGTTGAACAGCTTGCTCGGGGGTTCTGAGTGTGGTCTCTGGTTCTCCGCTTGTCTCATTGACATCGGAGAAATCAATAATAGGGGAGAAGAAACCGAGAGGCTCCCCTTGCTCGTCAGCTTGTTCCTGCATACGTGTGTTCGGACGGAGCAGCCCCATAATTTGCGTAGGATTGAACGCATCATGGGCAATTGCCGCATCCTGTAGTGAACGGTCAATGACAGAACTTTTGTACATACCTTCCCACTGTGTGGCCTGCTCCTTGGCTGCATCCAATTCGGAGGTAAAACGATCCCTTTCCTGCTTTACCTCATATTCTCGCTGCTGGTCTATTGTTCGGTGGGACGCTTGCAAATCTTGAAGCTCAGTCGCAATCTTTGCTCTCTGCTCCTTTTGCAAATTCGTGTCATCCAGCATTTTCTTCATACTGTCTTCTAGTTTATCATACTTCTCCTGGTGCTTACGCCGATCTTCCGCAAGAAAGGAGTTCAAGTCTGATTGCGAGAAGTTTTTCTCTGCGCTCTGCCGGGCTTGATCCGCAGCAACACGAGCATCTGCGGCAGCGGCAGCAGCCGCTTCACTAGCTTGATCCGCAGCAGCCTGAGCTGCCTGAGCACGGTCGGCCAACGGGTCGCCACCATCTCCCCCATCTCCGCCGTCTCCACCATCTCCACCATCGCCTTCGTAACAGGCCAGGGTCGGCTTCGTCCAGATCAAGTTGTACAGTTTGTCGTTTGACATCTTCACTCTCCTAACATGTGTTAGTCTACCCTACTGAATTTAATTGCATCACTGTCACGCAGGAAGGGGCGTAGGTACCGCCAAGCTGTGGCACTAGGAACCCCATTCATCAGATGTTCAATCTGTGTATGATTCCTATTGTACGTAGTTCTGACAGATGCAATCCCTTGGCTGACCACTCCAAGATTTTCAAGTTCAAGGTCAGGATCAACCCCGTCCAAAAGGGCGTGGGCGATTTCCCAGGAGGCGATTTCGATCTCCTCTGGCACATCAACGTCCGAATCTCGCGGAAACTCTAAGTCCTGCGACCAATCGGCATCTCTGAGTTCTTCATCGGTGACATCCAGCAGGATGCCACCTTCGTCGTACATAATCTCGTAAACAGCGGCTTTCTGCCCTCTGAAGTTTAGTGCATCAATGATGTTAGTGGCGGCTATCAAAGACTTCCGCCTGTCATCGGTAGACGCATCAGTCCAAGCCTCTTCGTGAAGTCTATTCAAGAAATACGTGTTCGCGTCATCAATTGTCCCGTAGTATGTGTACATGTTTATTCCTCCGAATTCGATCGGCCTTCACCGCGAACTGGCTTTGTTGCCCGGTCCTTCAGTGTCGGGTCCACGGCCGACGCTCTCTCTATTGACCCTTCGTTAGCTGGATCAGTTGATAAGTCATCCACACCCCGAGCGGCTGGATTGTTAGAACCGCTGGCCGCCGTTTGAGCCGCCAAAACTCTAACGGCTCTTGCCGCATGATCTTCCCGAGCTTGTAGGTACTCGTCATCGTCAAAGCCTAAGGCAATCGACGCCACTTGCTCACCACAAAGCCCCGCTTCTTGTGCTTCAATGATGGTCTTTGGATCACTGGTCGCATACTTGGCGTCATCAACTTCCTTAAACACATCGTTCATCTTCGAGGTGCTTACTCGACCTGAGAGGAGGGCGGACACGATGCCTTTGGCAATCTCTCGCTTTACACTGCGGCCTGGAACTTTGAACATCAACTCGGCCAACTTCCCCGCCTCAGAGATGCGGTCGGCATCAGTCTTCAAGCTGTACCGGTCGGGGTACTTAATTGTGGCGATTTTCCGCTTCGTAGGCTGGCGTTCTTCATACGCAGCCCAATGGCCCGTGATTTTTCTTTCGCCACTTTCCAATACCAGTCCAATAAAAGACAACCCTGCTTCCAACCCTTGGTCACTCATCTGTAGAGCTTCTGCTGAGGTGGCTCGCTTACCGATCTTGTTAGTTACTGCCAAGTTTACTAGTTTGCGGATGTCATCTTCGAGCTTCTCTTGCAGCTTCAACGAAGCCTCAAGAGGCTCTGACGACGGGTTGATAAATGCAGGTTTTTCAGCTTTCAAATCGTAAGTTCGCCCGTGCGTTGCACCAGTAAGTATTTCCCGACCTGAGGCCCTTTGACCCCCAGCCATCGCCGTACCATCCGGGTTCATGGTGGTTTTCAAGTGGTCGCCAACGGCCCGTGAGTCACGCTGCTCTACGTAGAACGGAAAGTTCGACTTCAAAGCATAGGACACGTCAGCTGATGTTAGGTTTAGCAACGCTGCTTGATGATTAGACACATCCTTCAAAAGGCTGTCACCGATGTCCAACATAATAAACGGAATGCGTTGCAGCGACAGTTGAATTGGGCTCTCACTTGTAAGCTCACCATCTTTATCAATCGGATGCGAATCCGCGTCATAAAACTGAACATTGACGAAGCCGGTCTCACGATCTACCCAAATCAACCTGTATCGCTCGTACTCGCCGCCAGGCAGTTGGAGGTCGTACATATCGTGCTGAGTAAAATCGACGCCCTTATCCCTAAGCAGGAGAGATTGAAACTCACCTGGCTCCTCTGGCTTGGACAGCGACCATGCCAGGATGTCTTCCACTTGGTACATATACAGGTATGGACGCGCACTTCCAATATCGGCAAGCGTTGGTCCTGTAAGCTCTGGCATATCAACGTACACCCCGACTTTACCCATGACAAGCAACTCGGTAAGAATGTTTATACCGAGGAAGCCATTCATCGTGCTGCCTTCCAAGTCCACACCACCTTGCTCACCCGCGATTGCGCGCATGTAGGATTCGGACCCGTCTCGCCGCGTGATGTCTCGCATCCGTTGGAAGATCGCATTTCGCACGTCATTTACGGCAGCCTTTGCGTAGGTTGGGATGGGCGTGATCGCCCGTCGAGTGGCAAAGTCTTCGGCAGTTTCCCGCTCAGTGAACTTGTTCAAATATTGATCCACATAAGCGTCTCCACCATCGTACACCTCACGCCACTTGTACCAGAACGGTGTGTCATGAAAGTACCTCGGATGTCGAGAGTCGGTCACTGAGAAGGCTTTACTCATAAGAAAACTCCGATGTCTTTGTTTGTGACGATTCCCGCCGCGAGTGGTAAGGCTATTTCGGCATAAGTCAAGGCCTGTACAAAGTGGTCAGCGCCGGTGTTGATGTAGACGGCTTTCGGATTGTCTAAGTCATCCTTCTCGTAAGTTCTGACTTCATTTTTCATGTGTTCTTTGAATTTCAAACTCGTGTCTGCTGGAATTTGAATCCTACCGCTATGAAAACGCCCTAGGGCTGCGTCCAGCCAGTTTGTACGGTCAACCGTGGCTATCGGAGCATTGCCTTCTTCTTCGCTGATTTGCAGTTCCTTACCAGTCACACCTCGTCTATACCGGCAGAGCCAGATAAATCCTGGGAACCGCCGCGCAAACCGCCTCGCGTCATTGATCTGTGGCTCTGCGTCTATTACACATGCAAGCACTTGCCACTCCCGCATTAACTTGTCCAGATGTCCAAAGTCATCGCCCGGCACCTCTCCTTCCCATAGAAGTTTGCCAAATGCGGAAGCGTTTAAGTCGTGTTCGTATTGGTCGAAGAAGTATTCCATCACAACTATATTGTTGACCTTGCCCTGGTCAATTCCCATGCAGATGCAACGTTCTCCGCCATAAGCTGGTCGTGGATCATTCTTTGTATACCCGGCGACCGCACGCTCAATCTCCGTGTCAGTTACTAAACCACCTGCCGGTACATACGGTTCACCTAGTTTGGAGTTGTGAAACTCCACCATCGCGGCCTCATCGCCCACACCTCTGAAATGTGCCACTGCAATTTCATGTGGGGACACGGTGTAACTGTACAACTGATTGATTAGGAAGCTGCGAAAATCTTCGTCGCATTGAACAGTTGGCTCCCAATTACAGTTATCTAGGTTAAGCCACTCGGCTTTATTTTCGTGGCTAAGTTTGTGGCCGCATTCCTTACATTTCAAGTAGGACTCGTTGCAGCGCGGATCGGAAACAGTCTCTCCAGCTAGCTCAAAACAATCAGGCCACACCAACTCTGTCGTCCGACCACAGTGGGGGCATTTGAACATGAAGTGCTCTTGGGACCCCTGTTCATAAAGTTTATGTACGCCAAATTTTGGGATTGTCGGGGTCGATATGGCCATCACTGATTTATCAGTGTAGCCCGACAATCTCTCCAAAGCCAACCAGATTTGCTTCTGGTCCATCTCGTTTACTTCGTCGAGAATCAATGTGGCAACGTCAACCGACTTCAGGTTCGAGTCACCTCGTGAGCCTCTGATGTAGAGGGTGACTCCGCCAGCTTGCTTTAGTCCAACTGTATTAGTGTCCGTGAAAAGCTGTTCCAAGTATGGGCTGTACATAAGTGCGGTGCTGAAGCGTGCCTTGGAAAAGTCACTGGCGTTGCCTAAAGTTGGTAGCACATACAGAACATTTTTCCTCAGTACATCTACAACGTAGAAGGCTTGATTGATGGCGACTTCGGTGACGCCCATCTGTGCGGCCTTCATGGCTACGATGTACGCTGACGTTGCGTCCTGAATCTCCTTACACCATGGATGTGCTCCGTACCCGTATGGCCCTGGAAAGTTCCCGCCCATGATACGACGATTACAGGCCCATCGAGATGGTGAGGTCATAGTGCGGCTTTTCATACCATCTGCGACCGCCATACGGAATACGTCTTGGAGTTCAGACATTACGCCCTTAGTTTGTAGGCCTGCGGTGCAGCGGGGCTTCAAAAGCATTTGCCGGGTTACGCCCAACACGTTTTACCACTGGGCGCTTGACGGGCTTCGCCTCTGGCTTCGCCTCTGGCTTCTGCTCTGGCTTCTGCTCGGGCGTCTGCTCGGGCTTCTGCTCGGGCTTCCGCGGCAACGTATCGCCGGGCGATAAAATGTCTGGCCCAAGCATCCCTTCTTCTGGCCCCCACTCAATTCCCTTGCTCTGTGATTCGTAACGTTGAGTTTCTTCCGGTGTGGGGGATACGGGGTCGGGCACTGGATTCAGCATCTCTGCCAGTCTCTCAGCACTGAAGTCGACCCACGCTCCCGCAACACGCAACAGCTTGACCTGGGATTTTTGGCCGTTGTCAAAGCACTCAAAGACTAGGGCCAGGTACTCATCTTCTTTCACAGGTACGTCAATCTCAGGTTGGGCTGAGCCTCGCTTATTGAACAGCGTGCCATCAGGCAGATGGACTCGGATAGCATAGTGCGGCAAATGTCGTGCTGGATTCTTAATCTTCATCGTGTTCTCCATCGGGTTTACGCTCGGACGGATTCGGCTCCAAGATAAGTAGCGGAAGCAGCTTAAACAGAATGGCTTGAATCATGGGCCAATTCCGCACGAACCAGTCCCAAACAGCCGACCAATCAATCTTACCGGTCTTAGCCTTCCACGGTGGCACAAGTTGCTTCTCAACTTCGGCCTGCCATTTCTCCACGATCTCTGGATCGAGGACAGCTTCCTTCACCTTGTCGTATTCTTCTCGCGTGATGAGCCCACGTCGATGCTGGCGTCTCGCGACCCGTTTTGCTTTTCGTGCAAAGTTCATTGTTCACTCCTGTCTAAGGCATCTAATGCCAAAAAGAAATGTGTTATTCCCAAGGATGCCAGACTCGCAATAGTCACGATTGCAAAGCCGGTCACAATTAACTCGATTACCGGGCCATCAACGTAAACTAACGTAACAATCGCGGACAGCCAATGACTAAGGCAGTAGGGGCAGTGGATCAACGACTCAAACCTATGCCCTAATTTGGAAACTAGCCAACGGAGTCGTTCTGTCACAAGCGATGTGGTGCAGGTCATTGACACCGACGAAACAGCAAGGGCTAGAATGATAATGTCATTAAACGCCATTGTTAATTCCTCGTCAGAGTTTTCTTGATCTCGTCTAAGGTGATGGTGCCAATTCGACGTGTGACTTCAACGCCGTGCTGCCGGATCAAGGTCGTCGGCACCGCTTGAATCCGCATCGTTTTGGCAAGTTTCTTGTTTTTGTCTAGGTCCATTACATAAACTGCGTAGCCCTCAGCTTGTAGTATCCTAGCAATCGGATACATGCTCTTGCAATTGGGGCACCATTCAGCAGTCCATAGGATCATGCAATTAGGTTGGAAAACTGGAGCTAACGTCTCCACCACCTTGGCCGTTTGGAGGTATTCGGGTCGCCAGCCGGACTGTCGTTCAGCTTGGGCCGACCTTGGTGGTCCAGGTAGTCGTTGGCTATATCCGTCGCCTCTTTGATCTTCTTGCTCCACACGATCTTGGTACCCTTGGACAGGGCCGTCGCGATCGACCTGAACAATTTGACTACTCGCCGATATAAGAGCAAAGCATACATAGCACACTCCGAGTATTGTAAAAATTTGTTTCTTCATGGTACTACCAAATGAGATAATCAGGAATGTCTTGTCGTGGATACCCAACGTAACCACTTAAAGCGATGCTGTCGCCTTGCTTCATGGCGGCATCAATCGTCGCGGCATCACACCAGAAACTACCATCTGGTTGCTCATGCCGCTTTGGCCCGCTAACCCAAATGTCCCCGCCCCAACTATTCTGGATCAATCCGCCCGCCCGTCTGTATTCATCATCCACGCCGATGATAACCATTGCGTGGTACCATGGCCGCCGCCCCCGCCGTAGGAATCCATCTCTGTCCCGTTTCGTTGTAAAGCCAATGTTACTGCACATGGGCACTGGGTAGCCATTTGCCACTGCGTCCCGACACTCTTCCCAGGAGTTCACGAGGGCGCAGGTCTTTACAGGGTGCAACTTACACAAAGGCTCCAATGCGTCCGGCACTCCCTTACCGCTGCTCTGGCCGAGGGCGCGGGCTTTGTTGCCATCATAGATAGTGAAGTCGAACTCCCCGTCAAGGTAGGGCTGCCGCAGAAGTACGCCCCACTCTCTGATAAATTCTGCTGCCCAGGTGCCGTAGGAGCCATCTTTTTTAAGCAAGCCCTTTCCAACTTCTATCCTAGCACCGGCATAGATGATTTCGGTAGCAGACTTTGTCACCCACTGCTCTGACTTGCTGTGCATCAACATCTGCACGGCCGTCAAGACATCCACTCCGAGGCCGTAGGCCATTCCCACGCAATCGCCTATTTGCTGGTAGTGTGGAACTAGCGGCCTACCGGTGACTTGCTCAAAGAGCTTGTACAGGAGGACTTTCTTACCTTTGCCAGTACCTTTGATACTGTCCAATCGCTGCCGAAGAAATGGGTACTTGTGAGTCTTGACGAACTGCTTTCGCGACTCCGTGTCATTCACCCAACCTGCAAACAGTGGGTCAGTTGTGTCCGTGAAAAGGTCTAACGGAGCACCTGCCGCATACTCAGGTTTGAGAAAGATGCCGGCACTAAGTCCGCCAGCCATCAGCTTCAAAGCGTCACGTCGTTTCATTGTCGCCTCCTGCCGTCTAGTCGTTCAAAGTATCAAAGAGGTCGGCATAGGCTCGCAGCCCGGCAGCCACTTCCCGCCACATATCGGCGTGCTGCTTAGGGGACGCTAGCGTGCCCGCAGTCGCGCGGGCTTTGAATTCATCTTGCAGGCTGAGAAGTACCATCTTCCATGACACGAGCGAGTCGCCGAGGGCCTGTTGGTTCGCTTCGCTTGTGGCTTTGATGATCTCCTCAGGGGTTGTGTACACTCCGGCCGAGATGGTGGCGGCAACGCCCTCAAAACTGTCGGCAAGTTTTCGGGTCTCAGCTTCGGTACGGACTGTGAGTGAGCACCAATAAGGGAGCCATTCTGAGAGGGCGGCATCGACCTCGGGCTCGGGCACTGCGGGGTAATCGCCCGGCTTCGGGGCTGGGTTACCAACTCGAACCGTGTGCATGATAACATCGACAGTTCCTTCATAGGCGCATGCTACAATGAACATATATTCGCCAGCTTTTCTAGCACTGAACACAGCACGTTGGCCGCTATCATAAACTTCAAAGTCAACCGACTTTGGCACTAGAATCCATTTGTAGGTTTCGGCCCAACTGTCGGACACATCGAATCGCACAAGCTCACCCACCTCAGCCTCTTTCACGGCCTTCAAGACGAGTCGTGCATTATCGAGATTCATGTCATCTTCTAAGAAGACTATCAAGTCACTATACACATTTTTCTCGACACCTTGGACTGCGTGGGTGACTTCTGTCGGGGTGACTTCTGTCGGGATGACTTCTGGCGGGATGACTTCTGGCGGGGTAGTGATCTTAGGGGCTACGACAACAACGCCTGTGAAAACAAGCATCGACAGCAGCGTCATAACTAAAAGTGCGTTCTTCAAATTGATCTTCAACTTGCTCATAATTCTCCCTCGTCAGTTGATCTTTGCTGATTGGTCGTTTCCATGCCATCTTGATTGGCCGTCAACCCAGCAGTCTTCACAGAGAGCGGTGTTGGCAAAGAAGGCTGTCTTTCCGCAGCCACATACTGCGTGCTGACCGTCAACACTGACCCGCCGCTTAACTAGGTCAGCTTGATTTAACTCTTGTTTCCGTAAATGTCGCCACATGCCGCTTTAATGTCCTCTTAAAAGGGTTGGGCCGTCCGGCCGGCACGACCCGCCCCTTAACTACGTTGGTTACACAATCGCCTTGGTAGTCCAGAATCGCAGGACAACATTCACGCCACCTTGAATGGCAATGAGCAAAGCCAAAAGGCTCCCCTGATCCTGAATGAATTCCTGACCTACTAGATACCCGAGGCAGCCAGCCACAAGCATCAGGCCGTTTACCCACAAAGTCTTACTTGATCGTTTAGTCTTCATGTTACTCTTCATGTTACTCTCCTTGAAATGGTCTTGTGAAGTGTTCGCTTACTCAACTCTGAATAGGGTTTCCAACTGACCTCTGAGGGTGACGTTACCGTCATCAATCGACGCTTGCAGAGCGAGCAGCTTTCGCAGGGCGGGGCGGGGCCAATGAGCAGTGGAGGTTGCGGGGGTCGCTTCCAGTCCTACGCCGGTGGCCAATGCATCCCCTTGATCCGGGACCGAGGTAACCATACCATGAGCCCACATGACGGCCCAAGCGTAACGCTTAGCCTGCCCGCTCGTAGTTTCACTCTGGCCATTCACAGTGCCGGCCGCGACTAGGTCTACGTCGGCAATCGCCGTCTGGCCTTGATTCTTGCCCGTGACAGAGTCACCGCTAAAGGTGAGCGTGGCGTCCCCCGCTACGAGGTCGGTTCCGAGGGCAACACTAATGTCGCCGTTAGTCCAACCCGAGTAGGCGTCGGAGGTCATCTTAACGTCGATGGCCGTCTCGATTTCAGAGGCGGTGGCGTCGTACGCAATGTTGGCCGTCAGGTGGGGTCCAGCGAGTTCATCAACAATGTTGATTGTGAAGTTACCGCCACTTACTGTGGGGATCATCTGAGTAACGGTTTGGACTTCCGAAACCACTAGGCCGGGCGTACCCGTAGTTGCACCGTTGACTGTTTGACCGCCGAGGAGGTCTACGTCGGCGACCGCCACCTGACCCATATTCTTGCCCGTGACGGAGGCACCGTCATAAGTAAGTGTTGCGTCGTTACCCGTGAGGTCACCCGTCAAAGAAACACTGATGTCGCCGTTAGTCCAACCCCCATAGGCGTCGGAGGTCATCTTAACGTCAATGGCCGTCTCGATCGTGGCTGCGTTAGCGTTGTATGCAATGTTGGCCGTCAGGTGAGGGCCTGCAACCTCATCAATAATGTTGATTGTGTAGTTTCCACCTGAGACAGTCGCATAGAATGTGTTGACAGTCTGGACTTCGTTAGTCGTGATACCCGGCGTATCTGTAGACGTGCCATTGACTGTACCGCCGCCAGAAAGATCAACGTCCGCCACTGTGACTTGACCCATATCCTTACCGGTGACAGAGGCACCGTCGTAGGTCAGGGTAGCGTTGTTCGCCGTGATGTCACCTGTCAGAGCGACGGTGATGTCGCCGTTGGACCAACTCCCATAACCGTCCGCCGTCATCTTCGAGTCGATGGTAGACTCGATGGTGGCTGCGTTAGCATTGTACACAATGCTCGCCGTTACGTGATTCACGCCGAGTTCATCGACGACGTTGATTGTGAAGTTTCCACCTGTGACGGGGCCAACGAACACATTGATGACTTGGACTTCGTTAGTCGTGATACCCGGCGTACCCGTAGTTGCACCATTGACGGTGTTGCCGCCGAGAAGGTCTGCATCGGTGACGGAAGTTTGACCCATATCCTTACCGGTGACGGAGTCACCGTCAAAAGTAAGCGTTGCGTCCCCTGCTGTGAGGTCGGTTCCGAGGGTAACACTAATGTCGCCGTTGGTCCAACCACTATAGGCATCTGATGTCATAATCGTGTCAATAGCGCCTTCGACTGTGGCTGCGTTAGCGTTGTATGCAATGTTAGCCGTCAGGTGCGGGGCTGCAAGGTCGTCGAGAATCGTGATCGTGAAGTTGCCGCCAGAGATAGAGCCGAGGAACGTGTTGACAGTTTGTACTTCGTTAGTCGTGGAGCCTGGCGTATCCGTAGTGGCTCCATTCACTGTGCCTCCGCCAGTAAGACTAATATCAGTAATCGTAGTCTGGCCCATATTCTTTTCAGTGACAGAGGCACCGTCAAAGGTGAGGGTGGCCGCGCCCGCTACGAGGTCGGTTCCGAGGGCAACACTAATGTCGCCGTTAGTCCAACCCGAGTAGGCGTCGGAGGTCATCTTAACATCGATGGCCGTCTCGATTGTGGCTGCGTTAGCGTTGTATGCAATGTTGGCCGTCAGGTGGGACGTGCCCAGTTGATCGACAATTGTAACCTTGAAGTTACCGCTGGTCACCGTGGGTGTGAAAGCGTTGATAACTTGAATGGCATCAAGAGCACCGAGGTAAGTCGGTGCGACGGGGTCAAAATCGACCGCGTGCTTGGCAAGTTCACCGTAAGCTGTTCGCTGGTTAGCGACCTTCTCTCCTGTGACATCGACTACGCCTGTGTGTGCTAGAAAATCTGAGTAAACGCCCATCGTTAAGCTCCTGTTTGAAGTTGTATTAGTCGAGTTATGGCCTCTCCGCCGGCAACTGTTTAGTCAATGATTTCAATGCTTGTTAGGCTGGCCGCCGCAGCTTTGTTGGTAACAACCTTCTCCCACCCCCGAACCTGTGACACAAGCCATTCACGTATAAGCCTCTTCGAGAATTGGGTCTCGTCTCACCTGTTTCCACCGCTATTTGGTCATAGTCGTGCAAACCACAGAAAGCTTCAATTAGCCGGGCAACGTGCTCATCAGACAGTGTGAAAGAAACGTTCACCATATTAAGCTCCACTTATTTTGGTGCAGTGGGCGTTGTATCTAGTCTACTGTGCGAAGAAAGGCTCTAATGCAGCTAAATCGGAAATTGATAATACATCATCCTTACCGTCCAAGGCGTCAACTATAGTCTCAAGTTTGATGTCGAGCTTCTCCAAGGTTGATTCTTGCGCTAGGATCGCATTAAATCCTGAAACAAATTCCGAAAACTCAGGTGTTCCATCCTTAATCAATACATCACTGCCGTCTGGGCTGCCAGTAATTTCACGGAGCAGGGCCACCCGCTGCTTCTCTGCAATTGTGTGCTCATCGGTGACTAATTGTACATATTTGAGCACTTGATACGCAAGTTTAGGTTTCATGTTGACGGAGGCCAGTTTTCCCCACGCCTCAACACTCTGAAAAATCTCTCTAAGTTTCATTCTCATCTCCTCGTCTGTAGTTTATCCGCCCGCCATGACAGCAGACATTGTTAAACTCTCGATAACTACGCTGTTTGTATTCGTTACGTTGTAACACCACAGTTCCAGCGTATCGCCGGCAGTCAACGACACAGTTCCCGAGAGAGACTTAGACCCAGTATCACCACCTCCACCAGACAATTTCCTATGCGCGTGGACATTTCGCAATTCGGTTGCTCCGTCGTTTTTCCAGCAAGCGAAGTCCATCTCGTAAGCGGTTCCCCCCGTCGACGTGATGGACACCGATGCTGTCACAAGATAAATGCCAGTCTTTAATACTACAATGTGATCGTTTGTGTGGTCATTCGTCATTAGGTTCGACTCGCCGTTCTCCGCGAAGGAGTCGACCTGCTCTTTGTTGGCGACCCCTGTGCCGGAAAACGTGATTGTCGCCCCAACCTCGTACCC